>CAJDUT010000099.1_pt1 | contig 19308 bp, 17 predicted proteins | sample 7390981 | NCBI WGS metagenome assembly CAJDUT01 (sample SAMEA7055681, study PRJEB34461) | soil metagenome | biome: terrestrial ecosystem; feature: Peninsula; material: soil | place: Antarctica | collected 2016 | reverse complement strand
GCTCCGGCATCATGCGCCAACCCATGCTGGACGCCCCGATGGATCAAGTCCCCGCTTCCGCCGCTTCACCCGCTTTGGTCAATTGCGTTTTGTACGGCGGCGATGGACGCAAGTTGCGCGACGTCAAGGTCGATGAGATCAGCGCTGCGTTGCAAGATCCGAAGAGTTTCGTCTGGATTGGATTGCACGAACCCGACGAACCGTTGCTGGACAAGCTGCAGCTCGCATTCGGATTGCATGAATTGGCGGTGGAGGATGCCCACGTCGCGCATCAGCGCACCAAGATCGAGGCCTATGGCGAATCGCTGTTCATCGCCGTGCATACCGCGCAGATGTTCGGCGACAAGATCGAATTCGGCGAGACGCATCTGTTCCTCGGGCAGAATTACCTGGTCAGCATTCGACACGGCGCCTCGCTTTCGTATGCGCCGGCACGACGTACGTGCGAATCGGCGGCTTCGCAATTGGCGCTTGGGCCCAGCTACGCGTTGTACGCGGTGCTGGATTTCATCATCGACAACTACATGCCGATCGTGGGCAACTTCCAGACCCGGTTGCTGCAGCTGGAGCACGCGATTCTGGGTGGTGAATTCCAGCAGCACACGATCGTGCAGTTGTACGAGCTGAAAAAAGAACTGGTGCAATTGCAACTGGCGATGACGCCGATGCAGGACATCATGAGCCAGCTCGTGCGCCTGTATCCGGGCTTGATTCGCGACAAGGTGCGACCGTACTTCCGCGATGTCGGCGATCACGCCGCGCGCATCAATGAAAGCGCCGGCGCCATGCGCGAAATGCTGACCACGGCGATGGACGTGAACCTGGCCCTGGTTGGCGTGGCGCAGAACAACGTATTCAAACGCATCGCCGGCTGGGGCTTGTTGCTGACGGCGCCAACGCTGCTCGCCAGTTGGTACGGGATGAACTTCCACGACATGCCCGAACTCATGGCCGCACACGGCTATCCGATCGCGGTTGGCTCGGCAACAGCCATGTGCATCGTTCTTTACATTCTCCTGCGCCGCGCGAAGTGGTTGTGAGATGCGCAAACTGCTGCTGGTGATTCCGTTCGCCGGCACGCTGCTGGTGCCACTGTATAACTTCCAACAACCCGCCCTGTGGGGATTTCCGTTTTTCTATTGGTACCTGTTCGGCTGGGTACCGCTGGCGTCGCTGCTCACCTGGATCGCGTATCGGAACCGGCCTCGATGAGTGGCACCATCCAGTGGACGGCGTGGGCGGTATTCATTGTGTTTTTTGGATTGGTCAGCGTGCTCGGTTTCGTCGCGGCGCGCTGGCGTCGTGGCGACCTGAGCCACCTGCACGAGTGGGGACTCGGCGGGCGACGCTTCGGCACGTTCGTCACCTGGTTTTTGCTCGGCGGCGATTTGTACACCGCGTACACGGTGATTGCGGTACCGGCTTTGGTTTATGCCGTCGGCGCGTACGGGTTCTTCGCCCTGCCCTACACGATCATCGCCTATCCGTTCGTGTTCGCGGTCATGCCACGATTGTGGAACGTGTGCCGACGGCATGATTACCTGACGATTTCCGATTTCGTCGAAGGCCGCTATGCCAGTCACTGGCTGGCGCTGGCCGTCGCACTGACGGGTGTGCTGGCGACGATGCCGTATATCGCCCTGCAACTGGTTGGCATGCAGGTGGTGTTCGAGGCGATGGGTTTCGGCGCGGTGCGTCAGGGAGCAGAAATCGCGCTGGCCGTCGCATTCCTCGTGCTTGCACTGTACACGTATACCAGTGGACTGCGTGCGCCGGCCCTGATCGCTTTCGTCAAGGACACGATGATTTACATTTTCGTGATCGCCGCGATCATCGTGATTCCGGCCCAGCTCGGCGGTTACGGCGCGATTTTCGCTGCAGCGGAAAAATCATTCGCGGCGCAAGGTGGCGCACACGGCATCCTGTTACATGCCGGTCAGGCGATGCCGTTCGCCACGCTTGCCCTGGGTTCGGCCTTCGCGCTGTTTTTGTATCCGCATGCAGCCACCGGCACACTGGCCGCATCCAGCGCCAACACCATCCGGCGCAATGCCATTCTGCTGCCCATATACAGCATCGCGCTCGGATTGATCGCATTGATGGGCTACATGGCCATAGCCGCGCACGTACCCGCCAAGGGCAACGCCATCGTGCCGGCGTTGATCCTGCAAAGCTTCCCGCAGTGGTTCGCCGGATTCTGCTTCGCCGCGATTGCTCTCGGCGCGCTCGTGCCAGCAGCGATCATGTCGATCGGCGCGGCAAATCTGGTCACGCGCAATATCTGGCGACCGTACATCAATCGCAACATGAGCGCGGCACAGGAATCCAACGTTGCCAAAGTCACCTCACTGGCGGTGAAATTCGGCGCATTGGTGTTCGTCATTTTCCTGCCGCTGGAATTTGCGATTAACCTGCAATTGCTCGGCGGCATCTGGATGCTTCAGGTATTTCCCGCCGTCGTGTTCGGGCTGTTCACGCGCTGGTTTCGCGCCAATGGACTGCTTGCCGGGTGGGCGCTGGGCATGACACTCGGCACCACGCTGAGCTGGATGCAAGGCGTGAAACCGATTTATTCGCTGCCTGGCGTCGGTGGCGTCTACATCGGCCTGATCGCGCTCGTGGCAAACATCGCGTTGGCGGTGTTGATTACCTGGCTCGGCAACGCCAAAGGCGCTGCGTTCAATCGCGACTCCACCGTTGCAACGGATTATCAAGATCCGCGCTGATCTCCCCTTCTCCCCTCGGGAGAAGGTGGCGCGCAGCGACGGATGAGGGCCGATCAGAGCGTCGAAACCTAGAGCCCAGTTGACCGATCATTTGGCGCATCCGACCCTCACTCCAACCCCTCTCCCGGCGGGAGAGGGGCTCCGGTCGAACCTGCTCTGACCTACTCAACTTGCGCCCAGCTTGCGTTCGTAGTCGACAAAGTCGAAGGCGAATTCATGGCGCCCTTCGGCTGGATGAGCAGTTCGCGCCGTCTCGCGCCATGCCCGCACGTCGAAGCGCGGAAAAAACGAGTCTGCATTCTCCACCGCCGCGTCCACCCAGGTCAGATGCAAACGCGTCGCCAGCGGCAGGGTCAGTTGGTAAATTTCACCGCCGCCGATAACCATCAACTCTTCTCCCGTCGCCAGTTCCACGGCCACGTCGATTGAAGATACCGACTCCTGCAGTGGAAACGGCGCATGTCCCTCACGCGTCATCACCAGATTGCGCCGTCCCGGCAATGCGCGCCCGATCGCCAGCGCCGTCTTGCGCCCCATCAGCACGGGCTTGCCCAGCGTGAGCTGCTTGAAGCGCTTCAAGTCATCCGGCAAATACCACGGCATCGCACCGTCACGGCCAATGGCGTGGTTGCGATCAAGTGCGGCGATGAGGGAAATGTGGCTCATACCGCAATCGGCGCCTTGATCGACGGATGCGACTGGTAGCCTTCGATGGCGATATCCTCGAAGTGGAAATCAAAGATCGAGCGTACCTCGGGATTCAATTTCAGCGAAGGCAACGGCAGTGGCTCGCGCGCGAGTTGCGTGCGCGCCTGGTCAATGTGATTGGTATACAAATGCGCATCGCCGAGCGTGTGCACGAAATCGCCGACGTTGAGATTGCAAACCTGGGCGACCATGTGCGTCAGCAACGCATAGCTGGCGATGTTGAACGGCACCCCGAGAAAAATATCGCCGGAACGCTGATAGAGCTGGCACGACAAGCGGCCAGCGGCGACGTAGAACTGGAATAACGCATGGCACGGCTGTAGCGCCATCTTGGGTAGATCGGCGACATTCCATGCGCTGACGATCAGTCGACGCGAATCCGGATTGCGTTTTATCTCATCAATCAGCCACGTGATCTGATCAATCGTGTTCCCGTCGCCCGCGGTCCAGCTTCGCCATTGCCTGCCGTAAATCGGCCCCAGCTCACCGTTGGAACTGGCCCACTCGTCCCAGATGCGCACGCCATTTTCTTTCAGGTAGGCAACGTTGGTTTCGCCGCGCAGGAACCACAGCAATTCGTGGATGATGGATTTCGTATGCAGCTTCTTCGTCGTGACCAGCGGAAATCCGGCCGCCAAGTCGAAACGCATCTGGTAACCAAACAGCGACAACGTACCGGTGCCGGTGCGGTCGGACTTTTCGGTACCGCGATCGAGGATGTCGCGCAGCAGGTCAAGATATTGGCGCATCAGGCCGTGTCCGGGGCAGTCGCGGGCATCAGCGTCGGCGCGCGCCGCGACATCACCAGCAACACGATGCCGATCACGATCAGCGGAATCGACTGCACCTGCCCCATCGTCAACCAGCCCCACGCCAGATAGCCCAGTTGCGCATCCGGCACGCGAACGAATTCCACCAGGAAGCGAAAACATCCATACAGCAGGGCGAACATTCCGGAGACGGCGTAGCGCGGGCGTGGCTTGCGCGAATACAGCCACAACACAGCAAACATGACCACGCCTTCCAGCGCGAATTCGTACAGTTGCGAAGGATGCCGGGCCTGATCGTTGAGCTGGCCGGCCAGATACATCTGGTGCAGCTCAACCGGCGTCTTGCCGAGGTTGTCTAGCGCGCGCGGGAAAATGACTCCCCACGAGACGTCGGTCAGCTTGCCCCACAGTTCGCCGTTGATGAAATTACCGAGGCGGCCCAATCCAAGGCCGATCGGCACCAGCGGTGCGACGAAATCGATGCTGTCGAAAAAGTGGATTTTCTGCCGCCGCGACCACCACCAGCCGGCCGCAAGCACACCGAGCAAGCCACCGTGGAACGACATGCCGCCATCCCAGACGCGAAACAGCGCCAGCGGATCGTGCACGATCCAGTCCGGTGACACATACGAAAGCATGTACCACACGCGACCGCCAACGATCACGCCGAGCATGCCGTAGAACAGTAGATCGGAGAACGCTTGCTGGTTTACCGGCAGGCGCCCCTGCTTGCGCCGCAACTCGCCCAGCCACCACGCGGAAAGGAAGGCGAGAAGGTACATGATGCCGTACCAGTGCACCTGCACAGGCCCCAGATGAAAGGCAACGGGATCGATATCGTGGAAATAGGGCATGGGCAATGGTTGTCCGGCAGCGCTGCGGCAAAGCCCGCAGTTTATCGGATCGGCACCGGCCCGTGCGATGGAGGCGGACACGGTGAACGCGCGACAGAGCATGAAGCCTGAACATATACGCCTGCGGGCAAGCTCCGGCCAATGCTGGCATAATTGCGGTTTGACCGCCGAAGGAGTCACCCATGGCCAAGTACACCATCCTGCGCCTGCTTCCCGCTGTCGCGTTGATCGCCTGCATGGGCACCGCGTTTGCCGAACAGGCACCGACAACCTTGCCCAAGGTTACCGTGGTGCCGGATCAGGATTTCGCCCGCCATCCGCCACTGCAAGCGCCAGCCTTGTCGCCCGACGGCAAACTGATCGCCGTGGCCGTGCACAACACCAAGGACGATCAGGACAAGTGGCAACTCGCCGTCATGCAATTGCCTGACCTGAAGTTCGTCAGCCGCCTGGACATGGTCGACAAATACCGGCCGATCGACGTTACCTGGGTCGACAACAAGCGCCTGGTCATGGGCACCGGCGAAGAAACCGGTTTTGCCGAAGCGCCGCGCGCCACCGGCGACATCATCGCCGTGGATTTCGACGGCAAGAACAAGCGCCTGCTCTATAGCGACCGCGCGCGCAGTTCGACCGCCGCAATGACCAACATGCTGAAGATTCCACAAGGATTCGGGCAAGTCAGCGGCCTGCCGGAAAAGACCAACGGCCATTTCTACATGACCGTGTTCCCTTCAGCTCAACGCGGCGGCAGCGATGCCCAAGCGCACCGTACGCTGATCTTTGACATCGACGCACGCAGCGGCAATGTCAATCAAATCGGTGAGATCAATCGCGACGGCTATGACTTCCTCGTTCACGACGGCGTCGCCCGCTATGCGTCCGGCTCGGACAACCAGATGCAGGACCACACCTTTTACCGCGCCAGCGCGGACCAAGCCTGGACTGAACTGCCGCGTTCCGTGCTCGGCAAGCAGTTCAACCCGGTTCGCATGACGCCTGATGGCAAGCAGTTGTATTCAATCGGTAATCTCACGGGCGGCCCGGACGAATTGGCCATCAGCAATCTCGACGGTACCAATCGTCGCGTGCTCGCTTCCAATCCGCGCGTCAGCGTCGGTAGCGTGAAGTGGACACCCGCGCCGCGCACACCGTACGCGGTGGTCTTTGCAGATGGCAAGCCCACCATCACCTATCTGGAAAACAACAAATACGCGACCGCACTGAAATCCCTCAACGAGAAGTTTGGCGACCATTTCGTCACTTTCTACGACATGAGCGAGGATGGCTCGACCGTCATCCTGCACGCCAATAGCGATCGGGACCCGGGTACGTTCGCGTTGTACGATATGAACAATAGTAGCGTCCGTCCGCTCTATCAGATAGAGCCGTGGCTCAAGGCGGATCTGCTCGGCAAGCGCAAGCCGTTCTGGTTCAAGGCATCCAGCGGCACCGAGCTGGAAGGCTTCATCACCTTGCCGCCGCATCGCGTCGAGAAGAACCTGCCGACGATCTTCATCGCCCACGGCGGCCCGATCGGACCAAGCGATCCATGGGCATTGGGCGGTTCGTGGGAGAACAATGAATCCCAGTTCCTGGCTACGCACGGTTATGCCGTGGTCCAGGTCAACTATCGCGGTTCGGGCGGACGCGGCAAGAATTTCGAGGATTCCGGCAAGCGCGAGATGGGCACCGGCATGATGCAGGACATGCTCGACGGCCTGAAGTGGGCCATCGACCAAGGCTACGTCGACAAGAGTCGCGTATGCATCTATGGCGCCAGCTACGGTGGATACACTGCCTACTTCCAGCCGGTGTACGCACCGCAGGGCACGTTCAAGTGTTCGGTCGCCATCGCCGGCGTGTCCGATATCCGCGTACAGGCCCATCGCAGCGATACGCGCCGCTCACGCGGTGGTCGTTACTTCCTGCGCGAGGCGTGGGGCATGGACGATCCAACCTACATCGAGGCCAACTCCGCGGTCGACCACATCGACAAGTTCAACGTGCCCGTGCTGATCGTGCACGGCGAAGACGATCCGCGCGTACCGATCCAGAACGCACGCGAAATGCGCGACGCCCTGAAGAAGGCCGACAAACCGTTCGAGTACATGACCCGACCGAAGGAAGGCCACGGCTTCTTCAAGGAACAGAACAACATTGACCGTTATGAAATGACCATCGCATTCCTGAACAAGTATCTGGGTCCGGGTGCGCCAGTCGCCGAATGATTTTTGTGTCATTTGCATTATCGACGCCCGGCCACTAGCCGGGCGTTTTTTTCATGGCATTGGGAAGCCGACAGTTCGATTGACTGGCGCAAGACTTTCATAGACCTGCGGCGAGGTCGGTAACTCACGAATGTAGGATGGGTTGAGCGCAGCGATACCCATCGCTTCTTCGACCCGCATGAATGCTTCAACTCGACTGCCTCGAGCGAGTTCCTACCGAAGAGCAGCGCTTCCACTCGACTGCGTCGAGCGGGTAACTTCCTCTTGAGTGGACAAGAGAAAGTCACCAAGAGAATCCACCCCCAGCGCTGCGCCTCACGTGCTGCGCGCGCGTATAGGTCTGTCGCAATCAACCATCCATGGTGCCTCGACCGGCCCGCACATCCGTGTGCGGGCGCTCGGCGGCGTAGCAATGGATGGCGCAGGCTGGGCTTTGCTTGCGGAGCTGGATGCATAGCGAGCAAAGGACTGTCTGAGCAACCGCGCCACGCCGAGAAGCACAGGGGATTTTGATTCGCAGGATGCGAATCAAAACACCGCGCTCGGTGCCTAGCCTTTTGCCTACTTTTGAGCAATGCCAAAAGTAGGGCGTTCGCCGCAGGCGAGTGAAAGCCCTTTTTGCAAGTTACCCGCTCGATGCAGTCGAGTGGAAGCTCTGGATTTAGTGTGATGGGTATCGCTGCGCTCATCCCATCCTACACACTGCCAATTTCAACCAAGCAAAAAACTCGTGCATAGGGAATGCGTTAATCTAGCGTCATGACAAATCGACTCAAATCCGAATCAAGCCCATACCTGCGCCAACATGCCGACAACCCTGTCGACTGGTGGCCGTGGGGTGAAGAAGCGCTTGCCGCAGCCCGCGCGCAGGACAAGCCAATACTGCTGTCGATCGGTTACAGCGCCTGCCATTGGTGCCATGTCATGGCGCACGAGAGTTTCGAAGACGCTGCCACGGCGGCGCTCATGAATGAATTGTTCATCAATATCAAAGTGGATCGTGAGGAGCGCCCGGATCTGGACAAGATTTACCAGCTTGCTCACCAGGCGTTGAACCGGCGAGGCGGTGGTTGGCCCCTGACAGTTTTTCTCACGCCCGACGACCACATGCCGTTTTTTGCTGGCACGTATTTTCCGAATACGCCGCGTCACGGCATGCCGCCGTTTACGCAAATCCTGCAACAGGTTCGCGGATTCTGGGATTCGCGACGCGACGAAATACGCGCGCAAAACACCGCGCTGGCGGATTTTCTGCGCGATCAGGAAGCTGGCGATGCGTCGACGCAGGCATTGACGGACGCACCCATCAAATTGGCGCTGACCCAAATCGAACGCAGCTTCGATCCGGTCAATGGCGGCCACTCAGGCGCGCCGAAATTCCCGCATTGTCCGGAAATGGAACTGCTGCTCGATCTCAAGCCGCTATCCCGCTGGCGGGCAGCGGGACAGGGTCAAAGTGAGCGCGCTGGCGATACCGCAAGTACCGCCAATGAAGACCTTGGGATGGTCGAGCTGACTCTTTCGCACATCGTCGCCGGCGGTATTCACGATCAGATTGGCGGCGGCTTTTGCCGTTACAGCGTCGATGAGCGCTGGGAAATCCCGCACTTCGAGAAGATGCTTTACGACAACGCGCAATTGCTGCCGCTGCTGGCCGCCAACGAATCGTTCGCTGCGGCCGCGCGCGACTTGCTTGCGTGGCTGCTGCGCGAAATGACTTCGCCGGACGCAGGTTTCTACAGCGCGTTGGATGCCGATTCGGAACATGAAGAAGGCAAGTTCTATGTCTGGCAGCGCGACGAAGTCCGTTCGTTGTTGAGTGCCGAGGAATTCGCCGTCGTCGATGCGTATTTTGGTTTCGACCGACCACCGAATTTCGAGCACGTGGCGTGGAATCCGATTGTCGCCATGCCACTCGAACGCGTGGCCCACGTGGTTGGCAAACCGCTTGACGAAGTTCGCACACGACTTGGCTCGGCGCGCAGCAAACTGTTTACCGCGCGCAGTCAGCGCGTGCGACCAGGACTCGATGACAAAATCCTCACTGCTTGGAACGCGTTGACCATTGCCGGTATTGCGCGCGCCTCGCGATCATTGAACGCGTCGCCATTGATTGGGCTTGCCGAAAATGCGCTGGACTTCCTGTACAAAGCCGTCTGGCAAAATGGGCGCCTTCAGGCCAGCGTGGGCAAAGCCATTCCCGCGTACCTTGACGATTACGCGTTCATGCTTGATGCGCTGCTTGAATGCCTGCAAAGCCGCTGGAGCGAACGCGACCTGGCCTGGGCGATCGTGCTCGCCGAAGCGTTGCTCGAACGCTTCGAGGATCGCGAGCACGGCGGTTTCTTCTTCACCGCGCACGATCACGAGCGCCTGATCCAACGTCCGAAGCCGTGGATGGATGAAGCCTTGCCGTCGGGAAATGGCGTCGCTGCGCGTGCGCTGTTGCGGCTCGGCCATTTGCTCGGTGAAACACGATACATCGACGCGGCGCAGCGTACCCTGCACGCTGCGTGGCCGACGCTGCAATCCATGCCGCACGCAAGCTGCACGAACCGACCTGAATCGTTGCGATGTTTACTTCATTGAGTCTACTGCGGCGAAGCTGCCGGGAACACTCGCGGCACAAACCTGGACCGAAGGCGGAGTGGCTTACCTGTGTCGTGGAACGCAGTGCGAAGCGCCGCTGAAAAGCCCGGGCGAATTGGCGGCGTCGCTGGATATGAGCACCGATTCACATCTGTCAAACGCCCCTCTCCCATCGGGAGAGGGGTTGGGGTGAGGGTCGGGGTGCGGCGCAATATCTGATGAACTACGTTCGTTGAATCTATACCTTGATCGGCCCTCATCCGGCGCTTCGCGCCACCTTCTCCCGACGGGAGAAGGGACGGTCGGAATCGCGCTACAGCAACACCGGCCGATCCGGCAATTCGTTCGCGTCGGGTGAATTCGCATCACGCGCGAAGTGTTCTTGCAGCACATCGCTGACCGCGGTGACGCCTTCAATCGCGCCCTGCTCGAACTCGCCGGCGATGAAGCGCTTCTCGATCTGCATGCAGATCGCCTGCCATTGCGCCGCGTCCACTTTCGCCGCGATGCCGCGATCGGCAACGATCTCGATGGCGTGATCGGCCAGCAGCACGTAGATAAGCACGCCGCTGTTGCGTTGGGTATCCCAGACACGCAGGTGTGCGAATACTTCATGCGCCCTTTCGCGTGGCATGGTCCCGCGCAAAAGCGGTCCAAGGCCCAATGCGCCTTCCGCCGCGAAACACACCTGTTCATGATGACGAAGTTCGCCCGCCGCCACGGTATGTTGAATCGCATCGAGCACGCGCTCGGGGAAGCGCCGGCGCGCGCTGCCTTCTGCAAACAGGTGCCGCGCAATGCGGGCAAGATTCATCTCACCAACTCCCCGATGCGCCGCCACCGGCGAATCCACCCAACGATCCGCCGCTGAAACCCCCGCTGCCGAATCCGCCACCGCCACCGCTAAAGCCACCTCCGCCCCAGCCGCCGAAGCCACCGCGCCCGGCGAATCCTCCACCGCCGCCGCCGAGCCAACCGAGAAGAAGGCCAATGAATACCGCCCCGATCGTGATTGGCAGCAATCCGCTGATAAACCAGCCGAGCCCGCCGGCGACCGCACCGATCAGGCCCGCGCGCGGCGCAGCCGGCACGCGGCCGAGGAAAGCGCGCGCCCACAGCACGACCATGCAAACGATGAATAGCGCGTTGAATGGATTTTCGGATTGCTGGCGATCATGGTCGCCAGTCAACGGCGGAGGCAGCTGTTCGCCGTCGATGAGTTTGGTCAGCGCCCCGACCGCGTCGTGAATGCCAGCGTAGAAATCGCCAGCGCGAAACTTGGGTGTGATGTATTCACGGATGATGCGGTCGGCCGCCGCGTCGGGAATCGCGCCTTCCAGGTCACGCCCAACCTCAATGCGCACGTGATGATCATCCTTGGCCACGAGCAACAGCAGGCCGTCCTGCGCCTGCTTATCGGTGCGCGACAACTTCCACGCATCGGTGACGCGGATGCTGTATTGGGCGATATCCTCCGGCTGGGTCGTCGGCAGCATCAGCACGGCCACGCGCGAACCCTTGCGCTGTTCCAGCGCAGCCAGTTCAGCAGACAGGTCCTGAACCTGTTGCGACGTAAGCGTATGCGTAAGATCCGTGACGCGTGCGGCGAATTCCGGAATCGGCTGCAGACCAGTATCAGCCGCAGACACCCCGCTACAAACCAGCAGCGCCAGCACGATGAACAGCGCAAAGAATTTCGACACGAATCGACGTGGATCGACGCGAATACAGCCAGATCGTTTCAAAACATTATCCGGGTTCATCGGCGCAAATCCGCGTCCAAGGCGCTTGGCTCCACTTCCGTGGAATCAATGCGCCGGCTGTGCGGGCGGCTGTGCCGGCGGTGCAGCCGGCTTGTTGAAATCCACCGTCGGTGCCACGGAAATGGCCTTCTCGTTTTCGACGGTGAAGTTCGCTTTCGGATGGTAGCCAAACATTTTCGCGGTGAGATTCTGCGGGAAGCTGCGTACCAGCACGTTGTATTCCTGTACCGCGCTGATGTAACGATTGCGCGCCACAGCGATGCGATTTTCCGTGCCTTCCAATTGCGCTTGCAGGGTCTGGAAACCGACGTTGGCCTTCAGATCGGGATAGTTTTCCGACACGGCCATCAGTCGCGATAGTGCGCTGGACAATTCGCCCTGCGCGGCCTGGAACTGCTGCAGCTTTGCGGCGTCGCCCAGATCGTCGGCAGTGATCGTGACCTTGCCGACCGATGCGCGCGCTTGTGCAACCTTGATGAAAACTTCTTCCTCGTGTTGCGCGTAGCCCTTGACGGTAGCGACCAGGTTCGGCACCAGATCGGCGCGACGCTGGTACTGATTGATCACCTCCGACCATGCCGCCTTGACCGCCTCGTCCTTGGATTGGATCGCGTTGTAGCCACAGCCGCCAAGCATGCATGCGCTGAGCAAAATCAAAACAATTCGTTGAATGTTCATCGTAAAACTCCTCAATTTCGGCAATTCGACATCATAACGGCGCGATGCGTGGATGGTCGCCCTCGCGCCGCTTGTTCCGCCGGGTCCATTCGCGCCGGGCCCACATGTTCAGGACTTCCACCAACGCGGAAAACGCCATCGCGACGTAAATGTAACCGCGCTGGATGTGCACGCCCGCGCCTTCGGCAACCAGTGCCACGCCAACCAGCAGGATGAAGGCCAGGGCCAGCATGCGCACCGCCGGATGGCGATCTATGAAATTGCCGACTGGGTCCGAAGCGAACAGCATCACGATCACGGCCAGCACGATTGCCGCGACCATGACCGGGATGTTGCGCACCATGCCGACTGCGGTAATCACCGAGTCCAGCGAAAACACGATGTCGATAAAGGCGATCTGCGTGATGATCCACATGAAGCTTGCTCCCGGCGCGCCCTCGGGCCGCACCTCGGGTTCGTTGAAGATGCTGTCACGGATTTCCATCGTGCCCTTGACCAGCAGGAACAAGCCACCGCCGATAAGGATCAAGTCGCGGATCGAAATGATCTGTCCAAACGCGATGAACAAACGCGCGTGGGTGTCGTCCATTCGGGCCAGGTGGGCGAGTACCATCAGCAGCCCGATGCGGGTCAGGCAAGCCAAACCGATGCCGAAGCGGCGAGCACGCGAACGCCGTTCCTCGGGCAGGCGACCAACGGCAATCGAGATGAAAACCAGATTGTCCACGCCGAGGACGATTTCCAGCGTCGACAGGGTCAGCAGCGCAATCCACAGCTGCGGGTCGGTCAGCATTTCCAACGGCACTCAACCTTGAGAAGAAACGTTCGCTTCATTGCGCGACATGCTGCCACAGGACAAGGCCCCAGCATAGCAACACGTTGAGCATCAGCACGAACACCGCAGCCGAGCCCATGTCCTTGGCCCGTCCGGCCAATTCGTTGAACTCCGGACTGACCTTGTCGACCACCGCTTCGATGGCGGAATTGAGCAATTCCGCGGAAAGCACCAGCAACGGGCTACCGCTCAACAGCGCTTTTTCGACCGCACCGTTGCCCAGCCACAACCCGGCCGGCACGAAAATTATAGACAAGTAAACTTCAAGCCGGAACGAGGCTTCATGCGTCCATCCGGCGCGCAGGCCTTGGTACGACCAGATGAGCGCCTTGTAGATCTGCTTCGGGCCGCGCGGCTCGGTGCTTGGCATTGCTGTTACCCGAAGATTACAGATCAGACGCCAGCGCTCGCGGGCGTATCGGCGGCAGTGATGTGCGTTGCGTGCCAGGACAGGTCGAGATCCTTGGCGCATTTGACGTCATCAAGGCGACGCACCGGCGTGGTGATGGGCGCATCTTTCATCGTCTGCGGACTTGTCGCGGAGAGTTGCAACAGTTCGCCCATCACTTCAACAAACTCGTCGAGCGTTTCCTTGGCCTCGGTTTCAGTCGGTTCGATCAGCAGGCATTCGGGTACCAGCAACGGAAAATAATTCGTCGGCGCGTGGATGCCGTGATCGAGCAGGCTCTTGGAAAAATCCAGCGCGGTGATACCGCTTTGCTTCTTCTGGCGCGCCACGCTGACGATGAATTCGTGACTGGCGCGCCGCTTCGGATAGGCCAGATCGAAGCCCTTCTCGGCCAAACGTTTGGCAAGATAATTAGCGTTTAACGTGGCGTATTCGGCGACACGTACCATGCCTTCGCGGCCGAGCATGCGTGCATACACGTATGCGCGCAGCAACACACCCGCGTTGCCCGCGAACGTGGTCAGGCGGCCGATCGACAACGGACGATCTTTCTTGCGCACCCAGCGATACCACTGCTTGCCTTCCCCCGCGTGCGGGGGAAGGTGCCCGGAGGGCGGATGGGGGAGCGGTGAAGCCGCACTCGCAGAGGATCGGGTGACCGAGGCACTGCCTCCTTCAGTCCTGCGGACAGCTTCCCCCGCCCGCGGAGGAAGCGAATCCAAATCGACTTTTTCGATCATGGGAATCGGCAAAAAGGGTTTGAGCCGTTCGGAAACGCCCACGGCGCCGGCGCCCGGACCGCCGCCGCCATGCGGGGTGGAGAAGGTCTTGTGCAGGTTCATGTGGATGGCATCGAAGCCCATGTCGCCAGGGCGCACCTTACCCAGGATCGCATTCAAGTTGGCGCCGTCGTAATACAGCAATCCGCCAGCGCCGTGTACCAATTTGGCAATTTCCACAATGCGACGTTCGAACACCCCGATCGTCGATGGATTGGTCAACATGATGCCGGCAGTTTTCGGGCTGAGCACCTTTTTCAAAGCCTCGACGTCGATATCACCGTCGGCCTGGGTCGGAATCTCGCGCACCGTGCAACCACACATCGAGGCGGTCGCCGGATTGGTGCCATGCGCCGCATCGGGCACGATGATTTCGGTGCGCTCCAGATCGCCGCGATGTTTGTGGTAGGCCATGATCATGGCCACGCCCGCCAATTCGCCTTGGGCACCGGCCATGGGCGACAGCGATACGCCGCCTTTCATACCCGTAACATCGGCCAGGATTTCCTGCAGGTCGTACATGCAGGCGAGGAACCCTTGCGACAGCGATTCCGGCGCATACGGATGTCGCGCCAGGAAACCGTCGAGCATCGCCAGCGAATTGCAGGCGCGCGGGTTGTATTTCATGGTGCACGATCCCAGCGGATAGAACTGGGTGTCGATCGAGAAGTTCTTGCGCGACAGATTCGTGTAATGACGCAGGGCCTGCAATTCCGACACTTCGGGCAGGCCGATCGGCGTCGTGCGGCGCAGCGCGGCCGGCAAATCATCCGGGATCGCGCCATCGCAGGTCATCTGTGCCGCAGCGCGGCGGCCGGGTTCGGAGAGTTCGAAGATCAGCATAAGTTTTGGCTGGGACTGTCGGAGGAAATGCGAGGCGTCGTATGATGCCATAACCGGGGCTTCATCGGCTCACGCGCGGCGCCCAACCCCAACCCACCCATGAGTGTCGAATGAGCGACCTGATTTGCGTGATCGTGCTTGGCCTGATCGAAGGCATCACCGAGTTCCTGCCGGTTTCCAGCACCGGCCACCTGTTGATTGCCGAACACTGGCTGGGTGCGCGTTCGGATACGTTCAACGTGGTCATCCAGGCCGGGGCGATCCTGGCGGTGACAATTTTGTACCGCGACCGTATCTGGCAACTGCTGACTGGCTTGCGCGACCGAGAATCACGCGATTACGCGCTGAAACTGACCGCGGCATTCGCGATTACCGCGGCACTGGGGTTCCTGATCACGCGCATGGACTTCAAGTTGCCGCAACGCGTTACCCCAATCGCATGGGCGCTGGTCATCGGCGGAGCGTGGATGCTCATCGCGGAATACTTTGCCGAGAAGCGCGCGGACAATGCACGGATCACGTGGACCGTCGCGATTCTCGTCGGCCTGGCGCAAGTGGTCGCAGCCATCTTTCCGGGTACTTCGCGTTCGGCCGCGACGATTTTCATCGCCATGCTCGCCGGCACCAGCAATCGGCGTGCGGCGACGGAATTCGCGTTCCTGGTCGGCATTCCGACCATGTTCGCGGCAAGCGGTTACGAACTGCTCAAGCAAATGAAAGTCGGCGCGCCGCATGAAAACTGGTCGGCGCTGGCAATCGCCTTCGTCGTATCGACCATCACCGCCTTTGTCGCCGTGAAGTGGTTGCTCGGTTATATCCGCGACCACCGCTTCACGGCATTTGCGGTCTACCGCATCGTGCTCGGCGCGGCCTTGCTGTTGCTGATGCCCGGAGGCTGAAAATACCGTCGTCACGCCGACGCGCAACGCGTCGGTTGCCTGCCACCAGAGGATTCCCCCAGGAATTGACGCATGCCGGCGCTTGATCGGGTACTCTTGGCCGCTGGGTCGCGGCAGAGGGGTCGCGACCTTTATCGTTCAACCACGGCCACGGAGCCGCTATGTCGAATTTGAATCCCACTATTTCGAATAATCGTTCGTTTTTCACCGTCTTCATGATCGAGCTTTGGGAGCGCTTCGGCTTCTATGGCATGCAGGCGCTGATCGTCTACTACATGGTCCAGCGTCTTGGCTTCGACGACACGCGTGCCAACCTGGTATGGGGTGCCGCTGCGGCGCTGATTTACGTGGCTCCGGCCATTGGCGGCTGGGTCGGCGACCGGATTCTCGGCACGCGTCGCACCATGCTGATGGGCGCGATCATCCTGGCCATCGGCTACGGCCTGATGACGATACCCAGCGAAAATACCTGGATGCTGTTCGGCGCGCTCAGTGTGATCGTGGTCGGTAATGGCCTGTTCAAGCCCAACGCCGGCAATCTGGTACGCAAGATCTACGAAGGCGACGACTCCAAGATCGACAGTGCGTTCACCATGTACTACATGGCCGTGAATATCGGATCGACCGTATCCATGTTGCTGACGCCTTGGATCAAGGACTACGTCAACACCGCCTACCACAATGAATTCGGCTGGCACGCGGCTTTCGGCGCGTGCTGCGTGGGCCTGCTCATCGGCCTGGTCAACTACTACTTCATGCACAAGGCAATGCAGCACATCGGCTCGGAACCGGACCAGCGCCCACTCAACGTGAAGTATGTGCTGATGGTGCTTGGTGCAGGCATTGTGTGCATGATCGGCGCGGCCGTAGTTTTGCAATATCAGGAGATCGCGAAGATTTTCGTGTATGCCGCCGGCGTCGTGCTGCTTGGAATCTTCACCTACCTGATTGCCAAGAGTCACCGCGACGAGCGCGCCGGCCTGATCGCCGCGTTGATCCTCACGGTTCAGACAATTTTCTTCTTCATCTTCTACCAGCAGATGTCCACGTCGCTGGCGCTGTTTGCGCTGCGTAATGTGGATTGGAGCTTCAACATATTCGGGACGCACCTGTGGGACTGGTCGCCGGCCCAATTCCAGGCCTTCAACCCGATCTGGATCATGTTGCTTTCGCCCATTCTGGCGTTTCTGTATACGCGTGCCGGCAAGCGCGGTGGCGACTTGTCCATCGCTACCAAGTTCGCCTTGGGTTTCGCAGCCGTGGCCATCGGCTTTTTCATCTACGCCGCGGCTGCGCATTTCCAAACCATGCCGGGCAAGACGTCTTCATGGGTGATGGTATGGGGCTATGGTGCGTCTTCGCTTGGCGAACTGCTGGTCAGCGGCCTGGGCCTGGCAATGATCGCGCGCTATGTTCCCGCGCGCATGGGCGGTTTCATGATGGGCGCTTACTTTGTCGCGTCAGGCATCTCGCAATATCTGGGCAGCGTGTTCGCCAATTTTGCCGCCGTGCCGCAAGACATTACTGATCCGCTGCAAACCATGGGCATCTACACCACGCTGTTCTTCTGGCTGGGCGTGGCCGGCGTCGTCTGCACTGTGATAGCGCTGATTCTGGTATGGCCGATGAAACACCTGTCGGCAATCCACCATGCCGCGACCAAAAGCGGACTGGCTGGCGCGTTGCCAACCGTGCGTTCCGAGCAATAAACCTGTAACGACACTGCCGCCTCAGGCGGCAGTGTCGGTCTCGCGGGCCGTAACGCGCGCCGCGGGTCTGCGAAGTCCTGCTTGATCAAATTCGACTATTCATGCGGCGATCATGCAAGCGCCGCTGCCTGCATCAATCGACGACGTGAAACTGCACGTTGTCCACCCACGCCGTTCCTGCGTCGAGCAGCGTTACGCCGATTGTAAGTCGCTGCATTTGCGGTGTGATCTTCAGGCGCACGCTGTCGCGCTGCCAATCGTGCGTGCCGGTCAATCCGGGCGAATACTCCAACCCGTTTGGCGTATAGCCGTTGATGAATAACTTCCAGCCATCGACTCCGACATCGCTGGATTTCAACATTGCCGACAACTCGACCGTTTTGCCCGCCAATCCAGCGATCGGAAGATCTTGAACCAGCGACCCAAAGACTTGCGGCTGCGTGCGCGTGATTCGAAAGCTGCCGTGGCCGGCGAACACGACTTTTGAATCGATGGCCACGCCGTAGGATTTTGGCCCGGCATGTTGCAGAAACTGCCAGCCGGGAAAGTCGCCAGTCGAAGCTGCCTGCTCGAAGTCACCGTTGACGACCGTCGCGACGTTGCTGGTCACGGTTTTTGTGGACGCCGTCGTCTGGCTTGGGGTTGCAGGGTTTTCGTGGCCGCACCCGGCCAGTGCGACAACGAAGCTCAAGACTGCCAAACGAAACTTCATGCGAATTCCCACGTTGCGAACAAACCCAGACATTACCACGGCACCGAGCTTGTAGAGCGCTGCTAGTAGCTCCTCTCCATTCAGGAGAGGGCTGGGAGAGAGATGGTGCGAATGCGTGCGAACCGAAAGCCACTTTGTTGGACCATTGCATCGAAACTGACACTATCCCCACCCAACCATCCCCTTGAAGGAGATGGCAAACGCGATGCGGTGCGGAACTAAGCAGCACTTTGGGTACACTAGGCACATCGCGTGGTGAAGCAACACGCGCTAGCGACCAACGTTTTCGCCCCAACCCGGACGCATCCCATGGAACGCCTGACTGCACGCGAGTTGTTCGACAAAGTCGGAGAGCGCATGGCCTTGCGCTGGGTCGCCGGACGCCAAGGTGAAAATCGCGCCATCGTACCCGCAGAAAAGCAGGCGCGGCGTCCTTCACTGGTCGGCTATCTCAACACCATTTATCCGAACAAGGTCCAGATCATCGGCGGCGAGGAGCTGATCTGGCTCGATGGCCTGGACCCACGCCAACGCTGGGAAATGGTTCAGAAAATAGTCGGTTTCCAGCCAACCGCGTTGATCCTGACCAAGGATCAGAGCGTGCCTCCGGACCTGCGTGATGCCGCTGACGAAACCGGAACACCGATCTGGCTCAGCGGCTTGCGCGGACACGAATTGCTGACCTACCTGCAGTACCAACTCGCGCGCGTGCTCGCACGCAAAGTCACGCTGCACGGCGTGCTGATGGAAGTCTATTCGATCGGCGTGCTCATCACTGGCGAATCCGGATCGGGCAAAAGCGA
>CAJDUT010000103.1_pt1 | contig 20258 bp, 17 predicted proteins | sample 7390981 | NCBI WGS metagenome assembly CAJDUT01 (sample SAMEA7055681, study PRJEB34461) | soil metagenome | biome: terrestrial ecosystem; feature: Peninsula; material: soil | place: Antarctica | collected 2016 | reverse complement strand
GGAACGGGATACAACTTGGACATGGCGGTCTCCATGATCGATGCGCGCGACGAGCGCCGCGCCCGGAACCAACACTTTAGTCCAATCCGTGCAGATGTGGCTACGCGACCAAGGATGCCTACGGTATTTTCCGCGTGCCAGCGGAGCGCGCAGATCGCACAGCTTCAGGACTTTTCCGGTGGCGTCGACGTGGAAGCGGGAGCGGGAGCGGGAGCAGAAGCGCGCTTGTTCAAACTCGCACGCAGCACACTGATATCGCGATCGGTGAGCAAAGTTGAATCTGGGCGCGTTGTCGCTGCGATCCGCGCCGCCGCAAATGAAAACAGCGCGGCAAACAATCCAACGAATCCGACCAGCAAACCAATGCCCATCAGTCCCGGCGACTTCGCCGAAAACGCGAGAGCGAAACCAAGAATGGCCACCACCAGCAATATCCAGCGCATCGTCATCACCCCGGCATTGGCCAAGGACAAAATGCTGCCACAGAAGCGGGCTGGATGCGAGGGGTTGCCGAGCAACCTGCCTCAAGTTGAACCGGTCGGCAAAAACGCATGCGGCCGCGCCTGCAAACCGCACCAGCCACGGACACCGATCCAGATCAGCGCTAGCGCAAGTACTGCCCACGCGAATTCAAGCAGACTCAGCATATTCGTCGGTCCAAGCGGGATAGCGCCCGGATCCGAAAGCGTGGGCGTGAACAGGCTGATGTTGATCAGCATGCAACCAAAAATACTCAACGACATGATCGCCCACGTCGGCAACATTCGTCCACCGACGATTGCAAATGCAAACGCGACGGCGAAACCGATCGCACCAAGTTGACTCAGTGCGATCATCAAGTCGGACGTAACGCTTAGTTTCAGACTAATGGCACAGGCCAGCACGACAACCAGCAATAGCGATTGCGCGCCAACCACCGGCGCGATGATCGCGCGCGACAAGTTGTGCCTGGATCGTTCGTTGGCACCAAGACCTGGCAACAAGGCCAGCAACGCAAGACCGGCATTCGGCGAATGCCACGCCCGCCACAACCTTCCCATGTAGACGAACGTGAGCATCGTTGCACCGAATCCACCAAACCAGATCAGCGCTATCAATCCGCCGGATTGCAAGATTTTCGCCCAGCTTCCATTGGGATGATTGCCCAGCGACCGCACCAGCATGAAGGCGACAAACACCAGGCTGGGTGCGATGATCAGCGCCGATTGACGCAGGCGACCGATAGCTGTTTGCGGCATGAACCAGCCGCCCAGGGCCAGGCGGATACAGCGCTGTGGATTCACTGGACCGCACGCGTTCAAATTGGGTCGTAGCTGCTGCCAATCGGAGCGTTGGCGCAGAATTGTCGTTTCGGCATTCTCGTGGGCGCCGGACCCATAAGATTTCCACGCGTGGCTTCTCAGCTTCATCACCATCGGCGCGCGCGGGCTTGTCGCAGCAATATTATGCCGCACGTTGTTGCGCCAACTGCGCCAAACCAGCAGCCACGACAACGCGGTCGTCGGCGCGGCCCACAGCGCAAAGCCGGGCTGACTGAGATCTGGCAAGCCCAATAGCTTGAAAAGATGATCGTTAAGAATTGCACCAAACACGATCAGAAGTGCAAGATAAATGGAAGTGCACGCGTATGCCATGCCGACGCCGGCACCGAGAAGCAAGGTCAGCGCAATCGCCAGTACGTGGCCGCCGGAAATGCCGAGCAATATCGCGGGCATTGCGATAGTGAGAGCTGCGAACAACCACAAGCTTTGCCAGGCTTCGCGTTCGACGGATGGCAGGCGCAGCAAGTGCGCATCGCGCGCCAAAACCAAGGTGTTGGGCAGCAGCGGCACCCAAATCGACAGGTTCGCCATCAATAGAAAGTTCGTTTTCGAAATCCATGACGTCGCGTTGGCAAATGAAAAGCCGAGCAGCAAGCCAAAGCCAAGCAGCGTATAGAAAACCACCAACCACAACCGCGCCCTGGTGGATAGCGCCTGCCACGGCAATCCCAGCAAATACCAGAATTTCATTCCGCGATCTCCACGAACAGATCTTCCAAACCCAGCGTATCGAAGCGCGCCCCAGAAATATCCGCGCCCGGCCACCGCCCATTGGCATCGCGCTCAACGACCGCGCTTGCGCTGCCATCTTTACCGCGCCGCCGACTTAACGATTCTTTCGGCACCGACGCCGCTTGGGACGCCGGCAGCCACAGGCGTGCGTAGCGTTCGCGGATCGTGTCCATCGGGCAGTTGAGCACCAGGTGGCCGTTATGCAGGAATGCGACATCCGACGCTACGCGTTCCACGTCGCTGACGATATGGCTGGAGAACAACACCGTGGTTCCAGCATCGCCAGCGCGCGTAGCGATTTCGCGCAACAGTTCGCGCCGCGCGACCGGGTCCAGTGCAGCTGCCGGTTCATCCAGCACCAACAAGTCCGGTTGCGACGCAAGGGCGCGAATAATGTCGACGCGCTGGCGTTCACCGGGCGACAGCTTGGCCAGCAACTTTCCGGCGTCGATCTGCCAACGTTGCAAGGTTTGATTTGCGAAATCGTTGTCCCACTTCGGATAGAAGCGGCTGAGAAACTCGAACATCTGCACCGCACTCAACCAAGCCAGGGCATCCGGTTGTTGCGGCACGTAGGCGATGCGCGACTTGACGGCATCAGTCAGTTTCAGCGCCGGCTCGTCGAACACAAACGCCGCTCCGGATTGTGGTTGCATGAGACCAAGCATGGTCCGGATCAGCGTCGACTTGCCCGCGCCATTGCGACCGATCAGACCGAGTACGCTGCCAGCGGGCAGGCTCAGGTCGACGCGGTTCAGGATCGGCCGCGCATCGAAACTGTGACAAATCTGGTTTGCAACCAGTGGCGTAGCGGACGCAATCTTATTGTGACGAAGCACGGTGTTCATGGGTTCATTCTCCAAGCAATTTCTTCAAACGTTGCAGCACGGCCTCGGCCGGCAGTTCCAGTTCGCGCGACTGTTGCGCCAAGGCGCTTAGTTGCGGTTCAAGCAGGTTCAACCGCTGGCTACGGCTCTGCGTGTTCTTGTGCATCGCAGCCACCACCATGCCCTTGCCGCGATGGCGTTCAAGCAGGCCTTCGGCTTCGGCCAAACCGTATGCACGCGATACCGTCATCGGGTTGATCGCGTGATAACCGGCCACGTCGCGAACCGACGGCAACAGCTCGCCCGCCGCGAGTTGCCCACCCGCGATCAGGCGTTGCAATTGCTGCACGATCTGCCGGTAAATCGGCTCGGCTGCGGCGGGTTGAATATTGAGTATCGAAGCGTCCATGTGTATCAATACAACCATACACTTGGCGCGATGTCAATCTTCGCGTGTTTGCTGATCCCTGGGTGCAGTCGGAATCGCAGACGTTGAGACGCACCCATTACACTCTGCGCGCCATGAGCAACGAACCCGTCAATTTCATTCCGACACGCATCAAAGGTCGTGGTGCGGCGTCGAATCCGAAGGGCCGTTTCGAAACGGTGGCGCGTGAGGCATTCGATGACGGCTGGCAACGCGACGACGAGCCTGCCGTGAATCCCGCGACCACGGTGACTGAGGAATCCGCGCGCACCATCATCAGCCGCAACGATTCGCCGGATGTGCCATTCGAGCAGAGCATCAATCCATATCGCGGGTGCGAACACGGTTGCATTTACTGTTTCGCGCGCCCATCGCATGCGTACCTGAATCTGTCGCCGGGACTCGAATTTGAAACCAAATTGTTTGCCAAAACCATCGCCGCGCAAGCGCTGCGTGTGGAACTGGCCAAGCCCGGCTATCGTGTCAGTCCGATCAACCTCGGTGCGAATACCGATCCGTACCAGCCGATCGAGCGGCGCTACCGGATCACACGGCAAATCATCGAAGTGCTTGCCGAGTGCCGTCATCCGTTCACGATCGTCACCAAGAATGCGCTGGTTGAACGCGATCTGGATCTCATCGCACCAATGGCGCAACGCAATCTTGCGCGGGTATTCATCTCGGTGACTTCGCTGGATAATCACCTTGCCGCGAAACTCGAACCGCGCGCCAGCGCCCCGCATCGACGTCTGGCCGCGATTCGCACACTCAACGATGCCGGTGTGCCATGCGGCGTGCTGGTTGCGCCGATCATTCCGATGATCACCGATCGCTGGCTCGAACAGATACTTGAGTGTGCCCACAATGGCGGTGCGCGCATGGCCGGTTACACCGTGCTGCGCTTGCCGTGGGAACTGAAGCAATTGGTCAGGGAATGGCTCGAACTGCACTTCCCCGAACGTGCCGAACACGTCATGAGCCTGGTCCGGCAAATGCGCGGCGAGGGCCAGTTTGCAGAACTGATCCGGCAGCGCTTCTCCCTTGCAGCGCGTCGACTTGGATTCCGCTTGACCCGCTCGCTGGAGATGGATACGACGGCGTTTATTCCGCCGCGGGCTGCATCGCCGCAAGGCGAGTTGTTTTGATGCGCTCGTCTACTTCGTGGCGTAAATCTGCTCTGCGCGCTGGAACAAAACCCACGACGTCGCAATGTACTTGTCGCCGTGTTTCGGTCGGTTGCCGCGGTGGGTATGCGTGAACGCCGCCGGTGCAATCAACAAGCTGCCGGCGCGCGGCGCGATTTTGCGTTGCTGATGCAGAAATTCCGTTTCACCTTCGTCGAAACCATCGTTGAGATAGATTGTCCATAGCAAGGTTCGGTGCAGCGTTTCATTTGTCGCGTCTCCGGTTTTTGGATACAGCTCGCAATGCCAGTACGGATAGCCGCCGACGCCGGAAAAATACTTTTGCAGATTGATACTGCCCGGCCGCAACGTCTTGCGAATCAACGCCTGCAATAAATCATCGGACAAATTCGTCAGCCGTGGCGCATCCAGCCGCGCCAGCTCTACGGTGTCCGCGGCTGGCATGCTAAGCGTCAACGGTGCCAGCAGGGTGTACGGATAGCGACGCAAATAGCGCATCAGGCCGATCATCATCGCCACATTGAGCGCGCGTTCCGCATCAGCCCACGGCGCGCGTCCGCTGATCGAGATGTCCCAACTGTCCTTGAGCTTCACGTCGACACCGCCACCGGTAGCGCCGCGAACCGCTTCTCGGCTGGCGTCGAACCGCCGGATCAACTTGTCGCAGGTCGCACGATCGAGCACAGCGTCATAGACCTCGATGAAGTCGTCGATCATGGTGTCGATTCCCCGCGAACATGGCGCATGCCTCGCATTGTCGCGGTTGCCGTCAGGCGACACCAGTACACCAGCCTGCTGACACCACGTTGGCAGCAGCCCCCGCGCAGACTCCGTGGCGTGCAATCGGCACGTCCACTTCACAGGAGTAGCACCATGTTGAATCCCAACGTCCCCGCCTGGTTCGAAATCCCGACCGATAACCTTGTGCGTGCGCAGGAGTTCTACGAAACCATTCTCGCCCAGCCACTCAAGCGCGAGCGCTTCGGCACTACCGACATCGCCGTGATTCGCGGTGGAGAGAAGCCGAATTCAAGCGGTGCATTGATCGCCATGGAAGATTGCCGTCCATCCGTGCAGGGCAGCATCGTCTACATCAGTGTCGACAACCTCGCGCCGGTGCTGCAACGCGCACAGGACAACGGCGGCGACACTCTGGTCCCACGCACCGCATTGCCCGCCGGCATGGGATATTTCGCCCAGTTCCGTGATTGCGAAGGCAATCGCGTTGGGTTGTGGTCGCCGCAATGAGTGCGCAGCTGGAGTCGTTGTCGGCGCCGCACTTCGGGGCCGCGTTGCGCGCCACTCTGGTGCGTTCGCAGGCCCTGGTCGCTGCGACCACGGCGCTGTTTCGCAATCAGCAACTGATACCAACCAGGAAGAAGCAAATGAAACCATCACACGACGGCGCCCACGATTTCGATTTCCTGCACGGCCATTGGCGGATCGCCAACGAACGCCTGAAACAACGGCTGGTCGGATGCAGCGAATGGGAAACCTTTGAGGCGCTCGGCGAATGCCGACCTGTTCTCGGCGGGATCGGCAACGTCGACAGTTTCGATACGCAGTGGGGCGGCGGCTATCGCGGTATGTCATTGCGCCTGTTCGATGTGCGCGCGCAACGTTGGAGCATCTATTGGGCGAGCGATCGCGACGGCGTGCTCGAACCGCCGGTCGTCGGTCACTTTGAAAATGGCGTCGGCACCTTTGAAGGCGTCGACACGCACGAGGGTCAATCGGTCATCGCGCGATTTCTATGGTCGGAAATCACACCCACGAGCGCGCATTGGCAGCAGACATTTTCAGCGGATGGTGGCAGCACTTGGGAAACCAATTGGCACATGCGCATGACGCGCACTGCGTGAAACCGAAACCTTTGCAACCATGCAGTCGGATTAGATAACCATGAGCCAGACCGCCGCCACCAATGAATCGCGCATCATCGAACTTCGCCAGTACACATTGCATCCGGGCAAGCTCGACAGCTTCATCCCGCTGTTTGAGCGCGAGTTCATCGAAACCCAGGAAGCCGTCGGCATGCGCGTCATCGGCCAGTTCCGCGATCTGGACAATCCCAACCGTTTCGTCTGGTTGCGTAGCTTCCCCGACATGCCTGCGCGCGCCGAATCGTTGCAGGCGTTCTACGGAGGTCCGGTCTGGCAGGCAAATCGCGAGGCAGCCAACGCGCACTTCATCGACACCGACGACGTACTGCTGCTGCGTCAGGCGGGCGATGCCGGTGATGGCGCGCAGCGCGTTGCCAATAGAGCGCCGCCGGGTGCAAGTATCGATGCCTCCGGAATCGTCGTCGTCACGATCTATGCGCTGGATGAACCCGCCGACGAATTCGCGCCGTTCTTTCACCAAGTCATGCAGCCGCTGCTGGACGGTGCTGGCCTTTCAGTGCTACTCAGCCTGGAAACCGAACCCAGCGTCAACAATTTCCCGCGCTTGCCCATTCGCGAAGGCGAAAATGTGTTCGTGTGGATCGCCGCGTTCGCGCGCGAAGAAGATTACCGCGCCGGTTACGCACGCTTGAGCCAATTACCGCAATGGCGCGACACGCTGGCGCCGTCGTTGCGGCGGCGCCTGAAGGCAACGCCACAAGTCCTGCGACTGAAACCGACGCCGCGGTCTGCGCTGCATGGCTGAGCCGTTGCGACGCAGTGCAGGCATGCCCCCGATGTGCGCGCAACATGTGCACGGCGCGACTACGCGCGATGCGTCATCGGATGTGCTAAAAACACCGCATGCGTCGCGCCGACCGCCTGTTCCTGATCATCCACGCCTTGCGTGGGCGCCGCACCGCATTGCCGGCGCGGCGCCTAGCCGAAACGCTCGGCGTTTCGCTGCGCACGGTTTACCGCGACGTTGCCGACCTGCAACTTTCCGGCGTGCCGATCGAAGGCGAAGCCGGCGTCGGATACATGTTGCGCAAGGGCGCCGACATTCCGCCGCTGATGTTCAACGCCGACGAACTTGAAGCGCTTGTCGTCGGCACCCGCTTCGTGCGCGCGTTCGGCGGCCAACGCCTCGCGCGCAACGCCGCTGCCGCACTACTGAAGATCGAAGCCGTGCTGCCGCCGGACCTGCGCGCACGCACACAACGCTCGCGCATCTTTGCACTACCGCGAAGCGATCGCATCGAAGCCACCGGCATCATCGACCGCCTGCACGAAGCCATCGAAAGTCATCGCGTATTACACCTCACTTACCGCGACGAAACCGGCCGCGCCAGCGAACGCGACGTCGAGCCCTTGTGTCTGGCGTTCTGGGGTGGCGCCTGGACACTCGGCGCGTGGTGCCGATTGCGCAACGATTTCCGCAGCTTCCGCCCGGACCGCATCGCGCAGTTCGATGCTACCGATGAGACGTTCGAGGAAAGCGCTGAGCGCGGACTCGCCGCGTATATCCGGTCGGTGGGCGGGGAGGCGGATGAGGGGTGAGTGGTGGTGGTAATGATGGGTGTCGCTGCGCTCCACTCATCCTATAAACTTCGCGCAATCAATCCTCACCGGGCATCGACATCCAGTCACCTTCAGTGCTGCCAATCGGCGATCCCGGGGGCACCTCGACACTGCGGGCTAGTTTGGCCAGCAACGAATCCAGTTGACGCGGATCGAGCAGCTGGCGCGAAAGGCTTGCAGCCCACGTGCGGTCGGAAGCGCTACCGTTGCGTTTGCCTAGCGCCGTCGCGATGTCGTGGACGCGTTGATCGAGCAGTGCTGCGACGCCGGGCGTGGTTTTCGGGTTGTGCGCGACTTGTGCGAGTGTGATGAGAGTGCGGTAGGCGATGCGGCGCGTCAGTGCGTCGGTGTCGTTGGGCAGCGTCGTCGCGATCAAACGGTCGAGCACTTCTTCGACGCCGAGTGCATTGGGATCGGCGGCGTGCTGGACATCCAGCCGGGCCAGACGTGCGGGTGCGAGCAACGCGCCCAGGGTGAGTTCGGCTGAGGCATCGGCGGCGACCAACGGATCGAACGGGGTGCCGTCGGAGTCGGCGAACAATTCGATTTGATATTGCCGGTTCGGGCTGGCATTACGCGCGGCCGACAACAACGGAACGAGCCGTGCGGGGACGCGCAACGGTTCCGGCGACAAAGTGGCAAGCACGGCATTCAGCGCCGCACGTTGTGTCTTTGGCGGCACTGTTGCTGAAGCTTCGTGGCCGTCGCCATTGACCGCATAGCTCAAGTCGACGCCGCCGATGGCTTTGGCTGCGGCGACCATCTGGTAGCGATGCAGCAGCCAGATCGGCACGAAGCGTCGGCGCAGGTTGGCTATCGGTTCGCCGGGCGCGAGCGCGTTGAGTCCAAAGTGATCGATGGCGGCACGTCGCACGTCCATCAGGCGCACAAGTTCGGCGGTCGGGTCGGCGCCGTCATCCCACAACGATGCCCAGGGCTGCGCGGTATCGGCGGCGCGGGCATTTTCATCTTCAATGTAGCGCAGGCCCGATGCGACGATGGTCTTGGCGGTGGCGTCGGCAAATTGTTGCGCGTCCTTGCCCGGTGCCGGTTCGCCATACAGCCAGTCGACAGTGGCCATATCCCAACGACCAACACCGACGGCGTAGGCACCAGTGAGATCGGGGCGACCATCGACGAGGCCAATGCGCGGCGGCGGATAATCCATTACCGAGGCGCGATCCTGCGTGCTCGCGGCAAAGTTGTGGGCAAAGCCGAGCGTGTGTCCGACTTCGTGCGCGCCGAGCTGGCGAATGCGCTCGAGTGCGACCTGTACCGGATCGTTTGGTCCGCCCGCGCCTACCTTGTCGGCGCCGACAAGGCCTTCAAAAATCTGGATGTCCTGGCGCACGCGCAACGATCCGATCACCACCATGCCCTTGATGATTTCTCCGCTGCGGGGATCGGCAATTTGCTGACCGTACGACCAGCCGCGCGTGGCGCGATCGACCCAGTTGACGACGTTGTAGCGCACGTCCATCGGATCGACATCGGCGGGAAGCAGTTTGACCTGGAACGCATCGATGTAACCCGCCGCATCGAACGCCTTGCTCCACCAGCCGATGCCTTGCATCAGCGCGGTGCGAATCGGCTCGGGCGCATTTCGATCGACGTAGTAGACAATCGGCTTGCGCACCTTTGAACGCGGCGCGGCGGGATCGATTTTTTCCAGTCGGAAGCGGTTCGCGTAATCGCGCACCACATCGCTGCCCAGCGGTTCGCCGAAATCCACGACTTGGGTGGAGAAGCCGCCGATCCGTGGATCAAAATGTCGTGGATGGAAGCCTGGTCCGGGCAGACGCACAAAACTGTTGTGCACGGTGAAGCTGACTTTGTTTGCGTCAGGCGCGATGTTGGCCACTTCATCGCCCGGCGTTTTCGACGCATAGGTTTGCACAGCATCGACTTCAAGATTGTCCGGGAACAGCTTCACCGAAGACGCATCCGCCGTGCTGAGTTTGGCGTCAAGCGCAAAGTCCTTGCCCGCGCCAGTACCTGCGCCGACGCCGAACGTATCGGCACTCTGGTTGAGCGAGGCGGCAATGCCCAGCGTATCGGCGCTGAGAAAGCCCGACAGGTCCACCACCACGCGCCCATCGGGCAAGGTCGCCGCGATGTCGCCCATCCACACGATCGAGGTGACGAAGTCGCGGCTCGCCGCACCGGTGTTGCCAGCAGCGCGGAAGCGCGGATTCTCGAACAGCGCAGCCATCTTGTTGCCGTAGCGACGGAATGCGATCACTTGCGTGTTGCCGATGCGGCCACGATCAAGGAACGTGGGCGCGGCACCCAGCCCGGTGCGCAATGCCGTGCTGTACAGAAAGCGCGCCGAGACACCGTCGACTTGCGCGGGCGGCAAGGTGATCAGGATGCGTCCAGCGTGCGCATCCACATGCACTGGTAAAAGGCCGTTCATCTCCACCGTGCGCTTGAAAACTTCGGCCGCCGTCGCTTCGTGATGCGAGGTGGAATTTTGTACGGGCTGCGTCGCGGCGATAGCGAACAAGGTGTTGCACATACAAGGTGTTGCACATCAATGTAAGCGCCAGCAGCGGCGCTGCAACGGACTTGCGGTGGAAACCGGGCATGGGGATTTCCTTGCGATGAGTACGAATTAGAAAAACAGGGAACCGCCTTTGATACAACACAAGCGCCATTCACAGCGAGCGGTTGCTTGTGCGGTCTTTCTAGCAAATAACCAGCAAGGTTGCACCTGCAAGGCCATCATGGCGAAGCTGCCAGCACGCTCCGGGACCAACGGACTACGCATTTGACGCGTAATGATGACAAAATCGGCGTTTCGCAATTCTGGAGACGGCGATGAAATCCATGGCTTTGATGGCATTGGTGGGATTGACGCTGGCAATGAGCATGATTGCACCGGCAACCGCTGCCAAGCCTGAATCGGCTGATGCGCGCTTCAAGGCCTTGTACACCGCCGAGTGGACGTGGCGCCAAGCACAATTTCCCGGCCAGGATGACGACAGCGACAGCGGTAACCAGGCGGATCGCTTGCCGGCGGTGGATGCCAAGTCGCAAGCCGCGCGACTGACTTACTGGAACGACGTGCTGCGCCAGCTCGCCGCGATTCCGTACAAGCAGCTCTCTGCGGAAAACCAGGTCAATTACGAAGTCTACAAACCGCAGATCGAAAGTCTGGCGGCGGACATCCGCTTTCGCGGTTACGAGATGCCGTTCAACAGCGACTCGCAGTTCTGGTCGGATCTGGGTTTCATGGCCAGCGCGCATTTCACCAACGCCAAGCAGGCGCAGCATTACATCGCGCGCCTGAACGATTTTCCACGTTACTTCGACGAGAATATCGACAACATGCGCGCCGGTCTCAAGCGCGGATTTTCGGTGCCGCAGGCGGTACTCGCCGGGCGCGACGTATCGATCGCCACCTACGCCGATGCAAAGTCGCCGCAAGATAGCGTGTTCTACAAACCGTTCAAGCAATTGCCCGCGACGATGTCCGCCGACGAGCAGGCAAAACTGCGCGTCGAATGTGCGGCGGCGATTACCAAACACGTGATCCCGGCCTACACAAACTTGCTCACGTTCTTCCGCAACGATTACATGCCCAACGCGCGCAAGACGCTGGCCGCCGAAGCATTGCCGGATGGCAAGGCGTACTACCGCGAGCAGATCATCACCTACACCACGCTGGACATGGATCCGGAGGCGATCCACAAGATTGGTCTCGACGAAGTTGCGCGCATCCAGATGGAAATGAATGCGACGATGGCTTCGACCGGCTTCAAGGGCGACATGCCCGCGTTCCTGCATTTCCTGCGCACCGATTCGCAGTTCTATGTGAAGACGCCGGATGAATTATTGATGCACGCGGCGTGGATCGCCAAGCAGGTCGACGGCAAACTGTCGCAATTCTTCGGCCTGCTGCCGCGCGGACGTTTCGGTATCGAACCGGTGCCGGAATCGATCGCACCGTTCTGGACGGCCGGTCGTGGCGGCGCGCACACCTATTGGGTGAACACGTACGATCTTCCGTCGCGCCCGCTGTATAACCTCACCGCGTTGACCTTGCATGAGTCTGCACCCGGGCATGCCCTGCAAGGCGAACTGGTCGAGGAACAGAAAGGCTTGCCGGCGTTCCGCAAGCAATACATCTCCGCCTACGGCGAAGGCTGGGCGCTGTATTGCGAATGGCTTGGCCAGGAAATGGGCATGTATCACACGCCTTACGACAAATTCGGGCGCGAGTCGTACGACATGTGGCGCGCCGCGCGCCTGGTCATCGATACCGGCGTCCATCACGAAGGCTGGACGCGCGCGCAGGCGATCACCTATCTGGCCGAGCACACCGCATTATCCGAACATGAGGTCGAAACCGAAGTCGACCGCTATATCTCATGGCCGGGCCAGGCGCTAAGTTACAAACTCGGCGAATTGAAAATTCTCGAACTGCGTCGCCTTGCAGAAAAGCAACTCGGCGCCCAGTTCGATCTCCGCAAGTTTCACGATGCGGTACTGAATATCGGCTCAGTACCGCTGCCGGTTTTGGAGCAGCACATCAAGGCGTTTATCGCGGCGCAGCAGTCCAAGACTTGAGCCAAGGAACATTGTCGGCAGCGCACGGTCTGACAGCCGTGCGTCGAGGACTGTACGGCAGAGTACATCAACAGGGATTCAGGGCAGATGGTTGAACTGGAAGATGTAACCCGTCGCTATCGTGTCGGCGGACAAATCGTCGACGCGCTCGCCGGCGTGAGTATCGTCGTGCCACAAGGGCAATTCCTCGCTATCGTCGGGCCATCCGGTTCGGGCAAGTCGACGTTGCTCAACATCCTCGGCTGTCTGGATCGACCGAGCTCGGGTAGTTATCACCTTGACGCCACCGATGTGTCGACGTTCGACGACGAGCGCGCCAGTGACTTCCGCAATCGCCGCATCGGTTTCGTGTTCCAGTCGTTCCATCTGCTGCCACGCTTGACCGTGCTGGAAAACGTGTTGTTGCCACGCCGTTTCCTGCACGTCCCCAATCGCGCCGCGAATGATCACGGTCCGGATCTCGAAAAACGCGCGCGCCATTTGCTCGATCGCATGGACATGAGCCAGCGCCTGGATCATCGCCCCGAACAACTGTCCGGCGGACAGATGCAGCGTGTAGCGATCGCGCGTGCGTTGCTGATGCAGCCGGCGCTGCTGCTAGCCGACGAGCCGACCGGCAATCTCGATTCAAAAAGCGCCGCCGCCGTCCTCGGCCTGCTCGAAGAAGTGCACAGTCAAGGCCAGACCGTCGTACTCGTCACCCACGACAACGATGTTGCCGGGCGCGCCCAGCGCCGCGTGCACTTGCGCGACGGTCGGGTGGAGCGCGACGATGCGGCATAAGCTCATCGCATTGCTGCTTTTGCTGGCGCCGCTATCGGCAATGGCTGTGGTGTTCAGCGGCGAGGTTCGCTCGGATGATTCGCAGTCGATACTCGTGCCACCATCGAATTCGTCGCCCGTGGTGTTGCGTTATTACATGGCCGATGGCGCAAAGGTGAAGCCTGGCGATGTCGTGCTGCGCATCGATGCCGGCGAAGCGGCCACGCAGATCATCAGTCTTGATGCGCAAATCACCCAGACCACCACCACTACCGAAAAGGATGTCGCCGAACTACAGGTCAAGGCCGTTGAAGCGCAGCAGGCGTTGGCCAGCGCACAAGCGGCGTTTGATACCGCCAAGGTCGACGCGGCGATACCGAAAAAGCTCATTTCCGCACTGGACTTCGACAAATACCATGCCGAACTATTGCGCAGTCAGAACGACCTGGCGCTCAAGCAGCACAATCTTGACGATGCGCGCGCAGCTGTCGGGCGCAGCGGCAAGGATGGCAAGCTGCAACTGGATAAGCTGCATATGCAGCACGATTTCTACAAGAAGCTGGTTGATGCTGCCGCGGTTCACGCCAATCGAGCGGGAATTCTCGTTCATGGCTTCGACAACGTTTTCGGCGGAGGCGGTCGCTATGAGGAAGGCTCAACCGTCTTTCCCGGTCACGAGGTTGGCGAGGTTGTCGGCACTGGCGCGATGACGGTGCACGCCTGGATATTGGCACCGGATCGTGCGGGACTATCGATGGGCGAGAACGCGTGCCTGACTTTCGACGCATTGCCCGGGCGCTACGTACGCGCCAGCATCAAGGCCTTGTCCGGCGCATCCGAGGAACGCGCCGAGTGGGGCGATGGGCGTTACTTCGTCGTCGATCTCGATGTACCGGACGCCGCGACGTTGCCGTTGAAATCTGGCATGAACGTACGCGTGCAAACGATGGCGGCCTCAGACACCTGCGTCAGCCCGAAACGGGTCAACGCAACGGATAGCGCGCCAGTGCGTGCCAGTGGCGAATTCTATGCGCGCGAAAGCCTCGCCGTTTCGCCACCACAAATTGAAGACTTGTGGCAGTTGACCGTCACCCAGATGGCCGACGACGGCGGTATGGTCAAGAAAGGAGATCCTGTCGTCTCATTTGATGGCTCCGAATTGATGAAGCAACTGGTCGCCAAGAAGAGCGAGCTTGAAGAAAAGCTGCGCACTCAGGAAAAATTGCGCCTGGAACTGGCGGTAAAAGCGCGCACCGAAGGGGTAAGCGTTGCCGAAGCTGGCGCCGATGCGACCAAGGCGCAACGCAAAGCCAGCGAACCGGCCGATTACGTGCCTGGTGTGGAATACAAGAAATTGCTGATCAACCGAACCAAGGCACAAACGCTTAACACGTTGAGCGTTGCTCATGCCAAAGCCAGCGCAGACGAGCGTAGCGCCGAACAACATCAGGCCGATGCGGATGTAGTGCGGCTGAAGGTCGACGTCGCGCGGTTGAGCGAAGAGGTTGCGTCATTGAACATAACCGCGCCGCGTGCGGGAATTTTTCTGCACGCCAACAATCCCTTCGACGGCAGCAAGATCGATGTCGGCAAACAGATTTGGCGAGGACAAATGGTCGCAAACATACCCGATCTGAAATCGCTTGGTGTCACCGCACGTCTGCCCGAACGCGACCTGACCCGTATTCACATTGGCGATAGCGTACGCGTCATTGTTGAAGGCGGCGGTGGCCGCACCCTGTCCGGTCGAGTCGATGCGATCGGGCTGAGCGTGCACAGCAAATCACGCGTCGAGCCCGTGCCGGTCGTCGATGTTGATGTCACGCTGGATGCGACTGCGGCGGCATTGAAGCCGGGTCAACCGGTCAGTGTCGAATGGACCACGACAGCGCCGACCCACGGAGCCAGTCCATGAAGTACGCCGCTATCGTCCTGTTCGTTGCGGTTCTCGCTGGTTGCGGCGGCCACGGCGGTGGGTCTGCCGTACTTGAACGCGTCGTCGAGGGTCCAGCATTGCTCGACGTACACGCGCTAGGCGAATTGCAGTCGTCGAAGTCCACCCCATTGAACGTACCCGGCCAGGGTTGGTCGCCACGTCAGCTCCAATGGATGCTGCCGGATGGCAGTTTGGTCAAGAAAGATGAAGTCGTAGCGCGGTTTTCTGCGGACAACAGCCAACTACAATTATCCGATGCCCTCATCGATCTGCAACGCAACGAGCTGGCGCGGGTCGCCAAAAGCGTCCAGCTCGGGGCGACGCAAGGCCAGCTTCAAGTCGATCTATCGCAGGTCGACGGGCAATTAGCCATCGCCCGCCGCTATGCCAACGCCAGCCAGGATGCCCTCGCCCGCAACACGATTCTAGACGCGGTCCAGGACGAACATTTTCTTGGCGTCAAACAAGACACGCTGAACTGGCGCGAAGGTACGGCGAGCAAACGCGGCAGTGCGGAACTTGCGTTGATCGATGCGCAGAAATCCACCAACAGCCTGGTCGCCAAACAGCGGCGCGCGGATCTCGACGCACTGGAACTGCGGGCCCCGCACGCCGGTGTTTTTGTATTGCACACCGATTGGAGCGGAAACAAACCAAGCATCGGCGCCACCATGTGGGCCGGTACTCAACTGGCCGATCTGCCGGACACGCAGCACATGGAAGTGCTGCTGACGCTTGCGCAAACGCAGGCCCAGTCGATTAAAACCGGATTGGTCGTGGAACTGGCGCCGCTTGGCGCGCCGACGCAAAAAATCGCATCGACGATTTCCTGGGTCGCTGCGGCCGCGGCAGTGCGCGATCGGCAATCGCCAGTCAAATACCTGTCGATGAAAGCACTGGTGCCCGCCGATGCCGTCGCGCGCTACCAATGGACGCCAGGGCAGAGTTTCGTTGCCGACATCATTTTGCTGAAATCCGGCAAGACGATTGCGATTCCGAACATCGCGATACATTCGAGCGACGCCAATTCCAGCGTCAAGGTTCGCGTTGGCAACCACGACGAAACCCGCGAGTTGCAACTGGGCGTACGTGGACCGGCGCGTTCGCAGGTGCTCAAAGGCTTGCAGCCGGGCGATGCGATCGTGATCAACGCCGCAGAACCGGCGGCGACCAAGGTCGCGTCGAAACCGACGCCGCCTTTGGCAAAGCCTGGCAAGGCGGAATCATGATCCAGTCGGCATGGCGTGAAACCATCGAAGAATTATGGCGGCGCAAACTGCGCACGCTGTTAACCTTGCTTGGCCTGATTTTCGGCGTCGGCGCGATCGTGGCCATGCTCGGTGTTGGCGAAGGCAGCCGGCGCGAAGCGCTGCGACTGGTGGAAAGCCTGGGCTTGCACAACCTCATCGTCGAGCGCGTGGTGCAAGACGCCGACACACTCAAGGAAACCCGTGCACGCAGTTTGGGCTTGACCTTCGACGATGCGAGCGCGGCATTGAGCGTGGTTCCCGGCGCGCAACAGGTCGGCGCCGACAAAGCTGTGCGCACCTACGCCGCATTCAGCGACGAAGGCTCAAGCGATGCGCAAGCGATGGGTGTCGACCCCGACTATTTTTCGTTGACGTCATTACACGTTGCGCAAGGCCGCGCGTTGCAACCCGAAGACGATTCAAGTCTGGCTGCCGTCGCCGTACTCGGTTCGCAGGCTGCGCACGACCTGTTCCCGGACGGTCATGCGCTGGACCAGATGGTAAAGGTCGATCATGTCTGGTTGCGCGTCGTCGGCGTGCTGGCCGATCGCGACCTGGGCAACAACAAGTTCGAGGGCGTGTCGCTCGGCGGCGAGAGCAATCGCATCTTCCTGCCGCTGACCAGCGCTCGTACCCGCTTTCGCTTCACCCCACTGGAAGACGAAATCGATCGCTTCATTCTCAGCATCGACGATCCGGCGCGCCTGGCCGATTCGGCGCGGGTGCTCAAAGCGGTGCTTGATCAACGCCACGCTGGCGCCACCGATTACCGTCTCGTCGTGCCGCAGCAGTTGTATCGGCAAAACCAGCAGACGCAGCGCATCTTCAGTATCGTCATGGGCGCGATTGCCGGTGTCAGCCTTCTGGTCGGCGGCATCGGCATCATGAACATCATGCTCGCCAACGTGCTTGAACGCCGCCGCGAAATTGGCTTGCTACGCGCGCTTGGCGCACGCCGCCGCGACATCGTCGTGCGCTTTCTGCGCGAAGCCGTGGTCATCTGCGTGACCGGCGCCGTACTCGGCCTGATCTTCGGCGCCGCATTGGCCTACCTCATCGCTGCATTTGCCGGCTGGAAAGTGGCCTGGTCGCCGTTGCTCACCCTGGCTTCGGCATCGGTATGCGCACTGATTGGCATGGCCTTCGCCGTCTACCCCGCCCGCCAGGCCGCGGCCCTCGATCCGATTACCGCGATCAGGGCGGAGTAGCTTGAGAGCCGGGAATGCGGAATCGTACTAATTTTCCGACTTGCGACTCAGCCCTCAGCCCTCAGCCCTTTCTCGTAGCGCCATGCATGCGCCCCGCTCTCGTAATATGCGTGGCGCCAAGCGAAGCGTGCATACCCGGCGCTTTCATACAGCGCAATTGCCGCCGAGTTGCTGACCTGCACTTCCAGCCGCAGCCAGTGACGTCGATGGCGCAACGCATACTGCTCTGCGGCGAGCAATAGCGCGCGCCCCAGGCCGCGCCCGCGTCCATTCGGGGCAATGACCAGCGAATACAACCGCGCAACCCGCGAGCCGCGACGCAGAAACACCACGACGTCGCCCAACAACATCCCCGCCTCGGTGCAAACCAGTATTTGTGCGCTGTCGCTATCCAGATGCCGGCGAAACTGCGCGCGACTGATGCGATCGCTTTTGAATACGCGTTGTTCGAGCGCGACCAGCGCATCCAGATCCACCGCATCGGCGCGACGGATATGAAAGGACGTTCGTTGTGCACTGGCGGCAGACATGGCCGCGCGAGTTTAATCTTCGCAATGTTTACGGGCAATGCCAGATTCAGCCTTCTCCCCCTGAGCTTGCTCGGGGGCGAGGGTTGGGCGAGGGGCGGCACCGATCGTCACCGCAGTGCACGGGAACAAAACGCGCGCTTGCACACACAATTCCCTTGCACGTACTTGCGAGTGTGCCAAACTGCGCGCCAAAAGTGGCGCACATCGACGTGCGTTGCCCATATCAAATCGGATTCCAGATCGCATGAGCCGGCTCGTCATCGTCGTTGAGAAAACCTCGGATTGGGGCTCGTACTACCCGTCGGACAACGTCGTTACCGCGATGGACTATCTGCGCGAGCCGATCGACGCCGACGAGCGTACCCACGTCATCAACCTGTGCCGCAACTACCGTTATCTCGGCACCGGCTACTACGTTTCGCTGCTTGGCGAAGCGCGTGGGCACAAGGTCATTCCATCCGTGCGCACCATCAACGACTTGCGCAAGCGCGCGCTGTACAGCCTCGACGTCGAAGACCTCAACCACAAGCTGACCAAGTTTCTTCCGGCCGGCGGACGCGATACCACCGACTTCGGCATCCTCGTGTATTTCGGCGAAACCTCGTATCCGAGCTTGCAGGACCTCGCTCGCCAGGTGTTTGAAATGTTCCCATGCCCGCTGCTGCGCATCGAGTTCGAACGCGACCGCGTGTGGCAGATCGGTGCGATCAAACCATTCGGATTCCAGAGCCTTGACGATGCGCAGGAAGATACGTTCGCGCAATCGCTGGATCGCTTCTCGCAACGACTGTGGCGTAAGCCGCGCGCGCGTCGCGCGTTCCGTTACGACCTGGCCATGCTCTGCGGCAGCGACACTGAGATGCCGCCATCGGACAAGCGCGCGTTGAAAAACTTCATCGGTGCCGGCCGTGAACTCGGCATCGAAGTCGACCCGATCACCAAGGACGACTATGCGCGCCTGGCCGAATACGACGGCCTGTTCATTCGCGAGACCACGGCGATCGACAATCACACTTATCGATTCGCGCACAAGGCCGAACGCGAAGGCATGGTGGTCATCGACGACCCCACCTCGATTCTTCGCTGCACCAACAAGATCTACCTGCACGACCTGATGCGCTCGCGCAAGATTCCGACCCCGCGCAGTGAAATCCTGTATCACAAGGACCCGCAACAACTGCGCACGCTGCCCGAGCGGCTTGGCCTGCCGGTGGTGCTGAAGATTCCCGATGGCGCGTTTTCGCGCGGCGTGGTCAAGGTCGAAACCGTCGAGGCACTCGAAAAAGCTGCCGCCGAACTGTTCCAGCATTCGGCCCTGCTCATCGCTCAGGAATTTCTCTACACCGAATACGACTGGCGCATCGGTGTGCTCAATAACGAAGTCTTGTATGCGTGCAAATACTTCATGTCGCGCGGTCATTGGCAGATCTACAACCACGGCGCCAGTGGTCGCGACAAGACCGGCGGCTACAAAACCGTACCGATGGCCGAAGTGCCTGCGTCGATCGTGAAACTCGCATTGCGCGCAACCCGGCCGATCGGCAACAGCCTGTACGGCGTCGACCTCAAGCAGACCGCCGACCGCGCCGTCGTCATCGAAGTCAACGACAACCCGTCCATCGATTCCGGTGTCGAAGATGGCACGCTCGGCGATGAGCTGTATCTCATCATCATGCGCGAATTGCTCAAGCGCATGGAGCGCAAGCGTCTCGGCGGTCAAGACGACTGAACCTTCTGAATCCGGTTTTGAGAAAGCAAAAAAAGAGTCGAGATTTCCCCCGCATCTGAATCACAATCGGTACTTCACGATTGAAGTCAGTTCTGGAACTCGCAGGATTCCAGCTATCGCATGAATGTCGGCGTTAAGTCAGGCGCATTCGCCCCGGGCCCTTTTGCCGAGTGGGTTGAGCCTTCCGCCGATTGCTTGTGACCGCTTCGTGGGCACTGGAATGTTTTCCGACGGCCACCGTTCGAGCGCAACCCTCTTCGATGTAGTGTAGTGAGTAAAAATTCCCGATCGGGAAGATATAGTTGACATGCACCGAATTCAATGTAAATGTACCCGATCGGTAAGAGTACAGTT
>CAJDUT010000051.1_pt1 | contig 20750 bp, 11 predicted proteins | sample 7390981 | NCBI WGS metagenome assembly CAJDUT01 (sample SAMEA7055681, study PRJEB34461) | soil metagenome | biome: terrestrial ecosystem; feature: Peninsula; material: soil | place: Antarctica | collected 2016 | reverse complement strand
ATCTTGCGCTATGATGTGCGTCGGTTTCGTTTGGAGATTTGCATCATGTGGGTGATCAATCTGATTTTGCTGATCGTGCTCGGACTGCTCGGAATTTCGCCGTGGCTCAAGGCGCAGCAACCCGGCACGCGCGATTTCTTGACCAAGCTCGAATCCGTCGAAGGCTGGATCGGCATTGCTGGCCTGGTCTGGGGCGTTGTGTTGCTGCTGCGCTGGTTGTCCTACGCGTCGATTGTCCTGCGCTACGCCTTGGGTAGCGGATTGATCGGACTGGCCATGATCCTCGTCATCATGGCGTTGTCATTGATCCTGGCATTGACCCAATTGCGTACGTTGTTCGGCAGTAACGACTTCACCAACAAACTGGCTGGCTTTACCGCCAAACTGGCCCCTTACCGGACTGGCTTGGGATGGGCCTGCCTTGTTCTTGCGGTGTATACGTTGGCCATGCTGGTGCGCTAGGGAGCGCGGTGGCACGAGCCTAGTGAGGCGTGCGACGTAAAATCAAAGGCTCGTCATTCCTGCGGAGGCAGGAATCCAGTTCTTGCGCTTGATTCGGTGGCAAAAAAGAAAAGAAAGAATTGGATTCCAGCTTGACCAGCCCTTCGGCTGTCGCGAAGCGCCTCGCTGGAACGACGAATCTGAGAGGGTGCCCCGTCTCCCCACTACTTCTCAATCTTGTAGTTGAGCCCTGCCCGACTGGACAAGGTGCCGTTGCGGATTTCGATGTTGAACAGGCGACTGAGGCGATAGCGCAGGGTGACGACTTCGCCGGGCGTGAACAGGCCGACGCCGTAACTCAAGTATAAACGTGGAGAAAGGTACTTTCCGATGGTAAGCGCCGCACCGCCGACTGCACTATTGTCGGCGACGCCGACATCGTCGAAACCCATGCGCGAGCCGATGCTCTTGGCCAGCAGGTCGCCGCCGGCCGTGCCGAGCGCGCGCGCTGCACTGCCGACTGCATCGCCTTCGCCGCTCTTGAGTTGGCCCAGCGGTTTGCCAGCGACGAGATAGGAAAGCGCGTCGGATTGTTCCATCGCCGGATCGGAAAACACCGTCAGGATCGGGCGTTGCGCGGTGCCGCGAACCAGAAGGCCGGCGGTCACGCTGGCATCGGAGAATCCGCTGCGCGAGGCGCGGATGTCCAGGCCTGGATTGTCCACTGGTGTGCCGGCGAACAGCAGGCGGCCCTGCGCGATCTTCAAGTTCTGGCCGTAGGCTTTGTAGGTTCCGTTTACGACCACCTGGCCGCGAGCAGTCGTCGCCCGACCGGGGCGTTCGCGCACGGCGAGCTGCCCGCCAAGGTAGCCGTTCAATCCGAATCCGACCAGATGAACTTCCTGGCCCTGACGCAAGTCCAGATCGAGCTTCTTGCCGGCGCCGAATTTAACGGTCACATCGGCATCGAGCACCAGCCTGCCTTGGGCAGGAGTCGTTTCTGCGTCGGTGACGACGACGTCAGGCGATGCTGCCGCCGCGCCGCCACCCGGCAACTTGCTCAGGTCCACATCAGCCTTGGGAATCGTTACCTCGCCACTCACGGCGTATTTGCCGTCGCTACGCTTGAGAGTCAGGTCCGGCGAAATCCACACTTTCGCACCCGGAATGTCGGCTGCGAGGAAATCTTCGCCCTGGATGTGCAGCGCCAGCGGCGTATCGGTGTTTGCGCCGATATCGCCCTTGATTGCAAGCTTGCCGCTGCCCGATCCAATCGTGCCGTCCAGCACGAAAACCCGCCCGTCGTTGGAGTGAAGTTCGACGTGGCCATCGTGCAGCTTGAGCCCGGCAGTTGGAATTTCGGTGGCGAATTCCGTCAACGTCGCCGTTCCGGAAATGCCGGGCGTCGTGGTGGTTCCCGACAACGTCAGCGATGCGGCCAGTTTGCCCTTGGTCGCCGCTGTTTGCCCGCTGAGCAGATCGACGATGCCGAGATTTTCCAGCTGCGCGGAAATCTCGCCGGATAACGGCATGCCGGATTCGGTCGCCGCACCGAGCTTGATATGACCATCCAGACGACCGCCGTCGTTCAACCGGCTGCGCAACGTGATGGTGCTTTGTTGCGCGGCCAATGTCGCATCCAGATGCAGGTCGGAATAGGCGATCAGCGGTTTTTGCGCATCATCCGGATAGGCAATGGAGCCTTTGTCCGAGGCAATCGTCGCATGTCCCGTCAGCGCCCCATTGGCCGCATAGGCAATCTCGCCGGTGCCGTCAATCATGCCGCTGAGTTGCGTCGGCGAGTCCGGACTGAGCAGATTGGCGATGGCAGCCAGCGGCAGATGTGCAAGGTTGAATTTCGCATGGGTGTTGCCGCCAGTTTGTGCAGCTGCCATGCACAGCCGGGATGGGCTGGCAGACAGGCACAATTCGCCGATGTCGAAATCACCATTCGCGACCTTGATTGCCACCGGCTGGTCCAGCGTCCACGCTGATTGCTTGTTCGGTTCCAGGCCAAGCTGTGTCAGGGTTGCCTGCAGATTTTGTCCGCCCGATTTATCGCGAGTCAGGCCGCCGTTGATGGTGGCGTCGATGCCAAGCTGTGGTCCGTGCGCGCGCAGCGTGGCTTCGAGTGCAGATTGCTTGCCGTGCGCGTCGAGCTTGAACGTGTCGAACAGATAATTGGCAACAGCGAGTTTGCTGGCGACCAGTGAGAGCTGCCCGCTCGGCGCGCGCAGGTCCTTTGCGTCAATTGTCAACGCAAGCGATTCAGCGCGAACATCGCGCAGCGCGACCTTGCTGCCATCGATCTTGCCGCTGGCATCGAGTTGTGGCCAGTTGCCTTTCAGCACGATATTGCCGTGCAGCGTGCCCTGGGCGTGCGGCAACCAGTCGCCGAGGCTGGCAATGGCCAGGTCGAGCTTGAGATCGGTACGTGTGAGGCTATTGCCGGTCACCACAATGGAGCTCTTGCCCAGGGTCAGGTTAAATTTGCCATCGATCGACAGCGGTGCTGCGAAGGCCAGGTTCGCGCTGCCATGAACCGGGCGTTGGCGCAGCGTGCCGCCAAGGTGATCCAGAATCAACTTGCCCTGCGCACCGTCTTTCCGCATTGTTCCATTTGTGGACAATGTGAAATCGATGGCGCCGGGCCAGTCCTTGACGAATGCTCCCGGGTCCAGTTTTTTCGCGCTGGCATCGAACGTCCATCCAATGTTTGGTTGCAACACAATCGTGCCGTTGGCATTCATGCCGCCGCTCGATTGTTTCAGATCGAGTTGTTGCAGGACGATTTTCTGCGGCGTGCCATCGAGCTTCAACGCGATATCGGCAAGATTGCCCGGTGGGCCGATACTCAGTTCGCCGTGCGCGGAGAATTTCCCTGCGCTGCCGTCGGCGTGCAGCGAGCCGTGGCTGGCCAAGGGTTGGCCGACCAGATCGGCGGGCAGCTCAACGCCTTTCCAGTTCGCATCGATTTGACCGCGTAGCGGCGTGGCATCAAGTTGCAATTGACCGTTTGCCGTCAAGGTGCCGGTTGCATCGGCACTGCGCAGTTGCAGGTTTTGTAGCGTGAGGGTCTTTCCGGAAAGCGCAAAGGCAAGCGGATCAAGTAACACATGATGCGCATTCACAATGACGCTTCCGCCTAGATTGCCGTGCACGCGATCGCCGCTGCCCTGCAGATGCAATGCCAGCGATTTCACTTTGTTGCTAGCTACGCCGAGCGTCTTCGGATCAAATTCCGGCACATCCAGATTCAGGGTCCACGGCAGCGCATCGGCGCTTGCGATAAGCGTCGCCTGGGCCTTTGCGGGGGTGGGCTGGCTCAGCACAAACGTTAGGGTCGTTGATTTTCCGCTGCCATCAATCAGCACGTTTCCGACCGCGCGCTGGTCGCCAATGCGCCAGTCGAATTGTGCTTTCGCATTGCCGTGATAGTTGCGGTAGGAATCCAGTGTCCCCTGCAAATCGACATGTCCATCGGGTGCGCGCAGAGCAAGTTGGCGAATCGATAACGCCGAATTCGTCCAGTCGGCGGCGAGATCGAGGCTGGTCGCCGTGAATACCGGTTTGGCGTCTTGCGCGATCGCGATGTTGCCGATATGCGCACGATCGATCGCCAGCGCCAACGGCGGTGTCAACAACGTTTGCAACGATGGCGGTGGTGCCGATAGCGCTGGGGTGGCCACCGTGGTCAGACGCACGTCGACACCCTCGACCTCGAGATTGCGCACATGCAGGCGTCGCCCAATCAAGCCTGATAGCGCGTAATCCACTTTTATACTCTTGATGCTGACGTCGATGCCGGACGCGGGGTCGCGATAGCGCACGTCGTGAAGTTGCAGCGGACTTGTCAGGTCGCCCTGCAACTGGGCCACGTTGAGTTTGTTGCCGAGCGCGGCTTCAGCACGCGCAAGCGCGAAGCGCGCGCCGGATTCCGAACCCAGCAGCCACCACGCAAACGCACCGACCAACGCAAGCAGTATCGCCACGGCGATGCCGATGCGTTTGATCCAGGTGCGCGTGCGCGGGCTCACAGGTCGGGTCCCAGGGTCAAATGCAGCTGAATGCCATTGCGACCGTCCGGATCGCGAACCGGCGTGCCCAGATCCATGCGAACCATGCCGACGGGCGAGCGCCAGCGCAATCCGACGCCGGCACCGATATGGGTGTCGAAATTGCCAAACCCGGTGAATGCATCGCCAGCGTCAACGAATGTGGCCATGCCCCAGTCGCGCGTGAAGTAGTACTCGTATTCGGCACTGGCGATGGCAAGGTCGCGACCGCCGATGACCAGGCCGTTCGCATTCGTGGGGCCAATCACCTGATACGGATACCCGCGAATGCTGTGGTCGCCGCCGGCGAAGAAGCGCAGTTGCGGCGGCAACTTGTCGAAATCGTCGACCCGCGTGAAACCAAGCGAACCGCGCAGGATCACGCGCTGGCGCCGGCCTAGGGCATGAATCCATTTTGCGTCCGCGCGCAACTGGGTGAAGCTCGTTGATGATGCCAGGCCGGGGCTGGCGCGGGCGGTCAGGGTGAGCGCGTAACCGCGACGCACAAACAGCGGGTTGTCCGCGCGTTTCTTTTCCAGCACGAGTTCCGGATACAGCAAGGTGGTGCTGCCGCGCTGGTCGAGCTGCTTGTCGCCGTTCGGATCCAGAATGGTGAAATCGCCGGTCAATGCGCGGATACCCAGCGTCCGCGTCACCCCATGCCATTGGCTCGTTTCGTTGACCACCAGCGAGGTCGTGTGCGACAGCGTGGTTTCGGTGTTTTCGTCCAGGTAGTTGACGCCGAAGTTGTAACTGCGATGGTTCTCGCCCGGAAGCGGTATCGAATAGGTTGCCGCCGCGGATTTGAGCCGCTGCGCGATTTGCGTTTCGAGTTTGAGCTTGTGCCCGTGGCGGTTTACCCAGCGCCGCGTGAGTCCAGCGCGAATGCCCACGCCAATGTCGGTATCGACGAATATTCCGGCCGTGTAGACATTGCGTTTGGCGGGACCGAGCGTGACGCTCACTGGAATGATGCCGGCATGCGCATGTTCGGTATCCAGTTGCACTTCGACCACGGAAAAATAGTCGGCGTCGATCAGGCGTTGTTGCAATTCCAGCAGCTTGGCCTGACTGTAAAAATCGCCCTCATGCCAGGGAACGTAGCGTTTGAGAAAGCCGGGAACGAACTGCCCATCGCTGAAAGTCGTCGCGCCGTAGCGGTAGCGCACTCCGGGTTTCCATGCCAGATGAATCGCCGCGCGATTGTCGGCGCGCACGACTTCAACTTTGTGGGTGGTGGGTTCGGCATCCAGATAACCGGCGGCGAGCAGGGCAGACTGCACCGCGGCCTTGCTTTTCTCATAGGCAACCTGGTCCAGGCGCTCGCCTTTTTTTGGAACGAACATTGCCAGCGCCTTGCGCACCTGCTTGTTGTGGCGCGCCGGTTCCGGTACGTTCACCTCGAACGTAGCGATCGTGGTCGGCTCGCCCGGATGCACGTGCATCACCGCTATCCAGCCTTGCGCGGTCTGCTTCAGCTCGCCGTCGCTGCTCGCGTTGAAATAACCATAGGGTTCCAGCGCCTTGGCGATGCGTCCAGACGCTTTGGAATACAGCCGTTGGGCTTGCGCGGCGCTTACATCGCGTTTGGCGTATTCCTCGATCCCGGCCGCATTGGCGACCGCGGTTCTCATCTCGCCTTCGACGCCATCTATCTGCGCGATCAGGGTTCCTGCGTGCGCCGGTAAGGCGGCCAGCGCCAACAGCACGGCCCAGCCTCGATGCGTGCGCCTCGTGGGGAATTTGCCTGCCCCAGCTGTCGGGGTGTGATCGAAATGCGGATCCATGCACGTAAATTTATAACAGGTCTCATGTAGACAGGATGTTAGGCCGGCGCTGGTACCAGGCTGGTTTTGTCCGCGATGGCTTCAGACCGCCAGGCGATGCGTGCGCCAATCAGTGCGGAAAGATATGGAATTGCCTGCGCGCAAAGTATCGCGATCCACAGCTTGCCTTCAAGGTAATTGATGCCGATGGAGTGCAACATGCCGTAGATAGCCAGCAGGATGGCGATGAACATCAACAGTTCTTCGCGCACGGCCGAAAACGGGTTCGGACGCTTGTTCATGCGTCGGCCTTTGGCAGTGCGCACGAATTCGCCGTGTTTCTTCCACAAACCCAGGAAAATGCCACGCGCAATCGCATGGCTCAGGCCCATGCTGGCGATCGATGCGGCCAGCGTATCTTTCCACGAACACGGCACGCGTACCCGATACAGGATGATGCCGATCGCGGCCTTGAATACGAAAAAGCCCAAAATGGGATAAATAAACAAATCCAGCGGTAGATTGAAATATTGCGGCAGGCCGATCATGCCGGCGGTCCACAACAGGGCCAACACGGTGAAGACCAGGTGCAGTGCGTCGGCAAACCACGAGAACCAGCCGGTCAGGAAATGAAAACGCTGGCCAAGTGTCAACGGCCCGCGGTCAGTCAGCCAGTGCCAGCGCGCTTTCAGGATTTGCATGGCGCCGAAAGCCCAGCGGTAGCGTTGCGATTTGTACGCGGTGAAATCCGCCGGCGTCAGGCCGCGGCCCATTGGCTCGTCGACGTAGATGGTGTCGTAGCCGGCGTGCATCAGGCGCAAGCCAAGTTCCGCGTCTTCGCAGATCGTCCATTCCGACCAGGCGCCGGTGGCTTCCAGCGCACCGCGGCGAACCATCGTCATCGTGCCGTGCTGAATGATGGCGTTGCGCTCGTTGCGATGATGCATGCCAATGCGGAAGAAGCCGTCGTATTCCCAGTTGGTCATGCTGCGGAACGCGTTGTCTTCCCAGTCGCGGTGCGCCTGCGGGCACTGCACCACGGCGACCTTTGGGTCAGCGAAGTAGCCGGTCAGTGCCTTGAGCCAGTCCTGGCGAACGACGTAATCGGCATCGACCACGGCAATCACGTCGGCGCGCGGGTCGGTTTGCTTCAAGCCAAAGTTCAGTGCGCCGGCCTTGAATCCGGGCCACGGATTCAAGTGGAAGAAGCGGAATCGCGAGCCGAGATTTGTGCAGTATTCCTCGACCGGTTTCCACACTTCGTCGCGCCGGGTGTTGTTGTCGATCACCACGACTTCGAAATTCTCGTAATCCAGTGCAGCGAGTGAATCGAGCGTGAGCATCACCATTTCCGGCGGCTCGTTGCAGCAGGCCAGATGAATTGAAACGAATGGTTGCGGATCACCAGGCGCGGGCGCGAGCAAGGCGAATTCGCGCAGCCAGCGTTTGCGCCAAAGCACTTCGGTGAACTCGAAGCCATTGATCAGCGCGATCAGCACGATCGCGAACTGCGCCGGAGCCAGGATCGACAACATGACCCAGTCGACCGGGTCCAGGTAGAACGCGTACGGCAGCGTTGCCAGCCACACGAGCAAGGAAGCCGACAACTGGATGAGCACGCAGAAAAACACCAGTCCGGTGACCTTGAAGCGCATGAAATGGCGTGCAAACCAGAACATCGGCAGCAGCGCGATCAGGCACGATATCACTGCCTTCCACGGCCATGCCGGGTCTTCGATAACGGTTCCCGTCATCGAAAATTTCGGCTGCCGGTCAGCGCCGAATATGCCCCAGTACGCACCGACGCGATGCTCGAACGCCTCTTTCCATGGCTGATCGAATGCTTCCATGATGTAGTAATCGAAGTTGCGCTGGCGCGCGACATTCAGCCATTGGCGGATGAATAGCGCTTCATCAGCAATCGACGCATTGGCACCCTTGATGCGATCGCCGGAAGAAGGCCAGCCAACTTCGCCGATCACGATGTGCTTGCCCGGAAATGCGCTTTGCAACTGGTAATAGCGCATCAACACCTGCAAACCAATGGCGTCCTTGCGCGGATAGCCTTCCCAGTACGGCAGCAGATGCACGGTGATGAAATCGACGTGCTGGGCCAGTTGCGGATATTTCAGCCAGATATGCCACGGCTCGGCGGTGGAGACCGGCACCTTGACCTGGGCGCGCACGCGATCGATGTAACCGATCAGCGAGGTTACCCCCATGTCGTTACGCAGCAATACCTCGTTGCCGACGATGAGGCGCTTGATGTTGTCATTCTTGCGCACCGAGTCGATGAGTGCGGCGATTTCGTCTTCGTTGTGCTGGTCGCGATGGTCGAGCCAGGCACCGGCCATGACGGTCATGCCGTATTTTTTCGCGATCGCGGGAATTGCAGGATTTTCCAGCGCCGCGTAGGTGCGCAGCCGATCGCTGTGCCTGGCCATCAGCTTGATGTCGTTGTCGACTTCGCTCAGGGTCGGATAGATACCCTTGTTCGGATCCTGATAGCGCTGGTACGGCGCATAGGCGAAGCCACCCAGCTTGCCGCTCCAGTTTGGCGGCTGGGTCGGCGGATTAAGCAGCTTCCACAACGCAAAGTTGAGTCCGGCCACCACCACGCTGAGCAGCAGCGCGCGCCAGAATGAAGGTTTGGTGGCAATGGAAGAATTTCTACTCAAGGCGGATTCCGGCGGATCGGTTCAACCGCTAGCGAGCAGTCGTGAAGTGATGTCTGGGCAGGATAGCGTAGTGGGGTAGGGAGCCGGTAGCGAGGAGCGGGGGAGCGTGGAATCGGTAGCCGGTGACGGGGTGATGGGCAGCATAATAGATCCGTCATTCCCGCCTACGTGGGAATGACGAGCCTTTGACTTTCCCGAGTCCCGAGTTCCATTTTCGGGCTACCGGCTACCGGCTACCGGTTTTGCGCGCAATTTCCCGATCGCAACCGGCACCAGCGCAAGCAAGCCCATTGCCACCAGCGGAATGATGACGGCGGGATCGGAGAACAGGTTCAGGCCAACTTCGCGATTTTCACCGATGTTGCGAGCCAGGGCCGCGCCGAGTGCGGATTCGATGCCCGTCATCAGCGTTCCACCACTGGCCGTGGCGAGCAGGAACAACCAGAAGGGGCAGCGCAACCACGCCAGCCCGACGGTGACGCCGCCGAACGGGAAGAATGGCACGAGACGCAGGAAAAACGTGTAACTGTGCGGATGCGCGTGGTAGCCGCTGCGCAGGCGACCAACCAAACCCGGCGCGTCGACGCCATCGTGATCGCCGAAGGCGTGACGGCTGGCGAGAAACAGAATCGTTGCACCCAACGTGACGCCGATGCTCGACAACAGCGTGCCGATCCACGCGCCGAACAGCATGCCACCGGCGAATATCAGCACGATCACCCCGGGAATACCGGTGGAAATGGCCAGCGTCGTCGCGACGATGTGCGCTGCGCCAGCGAAAATCGGATGCAGCCCGATCTGGGTTTGCAGGCTGGCTTGTTCCACCGCCAGCGTATCCGGGCGAAAACGATTCAGCGTACCGGAAGCAAGCAGGGCGATGCCGAGTGCGATCAGCACGAGCAGCGGCAGGAAGGAACGAAATCGACGCATGACGGACCCGGTTCAAATGCGAAGGCCGGCTTGCGCCGGCCTTCGCGATTGTTGCAGTTTACACCGCGAACATCAGCGGCACGTATCGCCCTCGTAGCCATCGGCGAAGATACGATCGACGGCTAGCGTGAGCACTTGGCCATCGTGATCGGCGCTGCGTGCCGGCGTGTTGGGATCGGTCACTGCCGAGCCTGCTTCCGACGTATCGGCATTGCCGTGCGCATTATGCAGGCTGACGAAATCCGTCCAGGCGACACGCGATAGTAGCGAGTGGTCCAACTCCTGCACGTAACCGTCGAACGAGAACGAATAGCGCGTCGCCGCGGCGGTGGTCAGGCCGGCATCGCAGAATGTCGGCGTGGTAATCGGCGCTTCCCAGTCTGTGTTGTCTGCCTGCACGGCGGTGCCCTTGATCTGGCCAGTCACGTCGGTATAGCCGTCGGTGAATTCGTAGGCGTTGTAGTCGCCAACCACCACGATCGGCACGCTGCCATCGGCTTTTGGCACGGTTTCGCCGGTGGCGCCCAAGGTTACGTGCGCATCCGGTGAGGTCAGCACAACATCGCTGCCGCTACCGGTCTGCCACGCTTGCACGATTGCGCCGACGTATTGCGCCTGTTCCAAGCGCTTGCGGCGCACGCGCGCTGCGGTATCGACACCGCTGAGCGAGCGACTGTGGATTACCAGCACGGCAAAGCGTTGCCCAGCGAAGCTCGCATCAAGCAGCAATGGCGGGCGATCGTTGAGCAGACACGACGAGCCACTGCTGCAGCCATCGTCAGTCGTCGTGCCCATACCGATCTGCGTCACCGAATTCACGGTGACGTCGCTGCGCACGAGGAAGCCGACATCGATGCCGCCAATGTCGTTGCCTTCATCGAGATATGGCGTGTAGCTCAGGCTTGGGTCGTCGGTGTTGATCTGGGTTGCGAGCGATTGCAGCGTTGCCAGATTTTCGACTTCCTGCACGCCAACTACGGCCGGCGCCTTGAGCACATTGCGCACCTGCAATGAGAGCTTCGACAGGCGGATGGCGAACTGCGCCGGGGTTTCGCAAGTGTCATTTGTGCCTTGGATGGCACAATCGTCTGCGCTGCCCGGGTCATTCACGTCGTTGAAGAAATGCAACGTGTTTTGTGAAGCAATGGTCAGCGTGCCGGCAGCCGGATCGGGTACCGGTTGTACCGTATTCGGTGCCGAGCCGACGGTGCTGAGGGTTACCGGATACAACTCGTACGCACCCTGATAATCGCTGACGATGGCCGTTGAGGTGAACTGCTGGCCGGCATCAAAGACTTGTGCGGGCGGCGCGCCAACAAGAGATTTCGGATAGAACTCGATGATTTCCGGATCGCCGTCCCAGATCGGTCCCGTGTAGCCAGGGACGTTCGCGGGATAGGCGATGCCAGACTCGCGGAACGGTCGTGGTGCGTTGTTCACCGTGGCGTAGAAAAATCCCGGTGTGCCCGCATGCGTACCGTCCGCGGCAAAGCCACCATTGGTCGCGCCGACAACCACGCCATCGACTTGAACCAGCATGCTTTCCAGACATTCCCAGTTGCCTTCTGCCACCGCGTTGGGATTGCTGCTGGAAAGTGAGCCCTGGCAATAATGCGTGGTCGGATTGGGCGAAGGCAGTGAGATATCCAGCACCATTGGCGTGATGGGAGCGCCGGCCCCGGTCATCGTCACGGTCGATCCGGAATTGAATTCCGTGGTGCCGTTGAACTCGGAAAGCGAACCAGTCACCGTGACGATATCACCCACGAAAACAGTGGGTGCGCTGCCTGTATAAACGTAAATACCGTCGGACGTATCCGGATTACTGTCGCCGGAGCCAGGTGGATCCTGCATGTAGAACCCGTTGGTGGTTAATACGGTTACCACGCTGCCGCCAGCGGTGGTTACGGTTTGGCCAACATAAGGCGATGCATCGCCGTTGCCCTGGATCGCGCCGATGGTCAACACGGGAATATCGTCGTTGACGATGGTGCCGGTGCCCTGCGCGCTAATGGTGGTGACGCCGGTGCCGACAATATTGCTGACATTGGCGTAAAAGATCTCGTTGGGTTCAGGCGTGGTATCGCCATTTACAAGCACGGCGAACAAATAGGTTGTGTTGCCTTCCGCAATGGTTTGCCCGGTCAGTGTCCGGCCCGTGTAATCGTTGTCTGCTGTCGTAGCGGTATTGTCGGCTGTAGCGATATCGAACGTTACGCCGCCAACGGGCGCGGGCGCGGACAGAGTGACGGTAAAGTCAAAACTCGTGGTACCACTGTTGCCTTCATTGTGACTGACGTTGTCGATGCTCAGGGTGATGCCGCTAGCGCCGCCACAGCTGTGGGTCGTGGTTGCGCTATTTCGTGGCGTGGGTGCCGCGATGGTGAAATCAGCGATGTTGTTGTCCGTATCATCACAGCCGCTGGTGTTGCGGATTGCCGCGGTTGTGTTGCTCGGTGCTGCCGTCGGGTTGGTTTCTGAACAATTTGCTGCACCGTAACCGACGAAATCCTGCACGCTGGCACCCGTGGCGCAATTGCCGCTCAAGGCCGTCGTGCTACTTACCAACGCAACCTTGCCTTTGGTGCCGGACAAGTTGAGCGTGCCCGTCGCATCAGCTGTAGGCAGTGCCGCCCCAACGGCCCCACCGCTCGCACCTTGAATCAGGAAATACTGACCAGGTTGAAGCATGCCGCCAGGCACGGTCAAGCTTGGGGTCAGGTTGGTGGTCAACCAGGCGGTGCCGGCCGACGAGGTGTATTGAACGGACCAGCCCGTTACATCGACGGCGACGCTGCCGCGATTGAAGATTTCGATGAAATCGTTCTGATACTGGGCGGAAGTATTGCCGCCACCGCCATAAACCTGGCTGATGACCACTTGCGCCTGACTGGCTGTAGCCAGCGCGAGAAACGCGAATCCGAGAATGAATCTAAGAATATTTCTTGACATGGCAAACCCCGTGGCTGGACCGTGATACGACGTAAAGGATTGAGTTCGACTGGCTTTCTCGACAACCGGAAGTCGAACGCGCGCACCGCGATCCAGACAAGCCGTTGTTTTGTCCACCCCTCACGAAAGTTTCGGTTCGTCAGGGTCGACGTGAGTGTTTGGGAACTCCGTCGAAAGACCACTCTACATCAACTTGAGCGGGCGATGTCTGAACCGCGGTTCATTAAGTAATGTCGACGGTAATGCGGCCGGGCCTGCTGCGCATCCAGGGCAATGCGGCGTATTTCTCGGCAATCCAGACTGGCGTGCGGAAAGGCAAATCCAAATCGATTCCATGACCCACAGTGCAAACTTCCGGCGCGTCTTGCATCAAGATCCATTCGTGTGCTGATGGCATAACCACTGGTCAGCTTATTGCTGCTTCATCCCGGACTTCCACGCATACACCGCAGCCTGCGTGCGATCGGTAACCCCGAGTTTCCCCAAGATGTTGCTCACGTGGGTTTTTACGGTCTTGTCGCTGATGCCAAGACGCGTGCCGATGGTGGCGTTGTTCAAACCTTCAGCCATTTGCGCGAGCACTTCGCGTTCGCGTTCGCTGAGCGTAGCCAACAACTCCGCGCCCGGTGCGGGACCGTGTCCACGTAGTGCGTCCATCAAGTATCCGGCCACGCGCGGGTGAAGGACCGCTTCGCCTTGCGCGGCTTTGCGAATGGCATCGGCCAGGCCGTCGGCATCGATATCCTTGAGCAGGCATGACAGCGCGCCTGCTTGAACCGCTGCGATAATTTGGCCGGCGTCGTCGAACGATGTCAGCACGATCACCTGGGTCTGCGGACTGGCCGCTCGGATCGCACGCGTCGCGGCAATACCACCACCGGGCATGACCAGATCGACCAGCGCGACTTGTGGTTTGGTGCTGGCGCAGATTTGGGTCGCGCTTTGCGCGTCATCTGCCTCGCCAACGATACGCAGGTCGGCATGGGTGTCCAGGAACGCACGGATGCCCTGGCGTACCATCACATGATCGTCTGCAATGACCAGGCTGATTGGGGAATTGCTCATGCTGGTTCGCTCTCGGGGATGGAAAAACTGACGCTGACGCGAGTTCCACGATCGCGTTCGCTGGAAAACTCGAAGCGACCATCAGGTAGCGATTGCGCACGTTCGCGCATGTTGCCCAAGCCCATGCCGGGTTGCGCTGCATCGCCACCGCCGCGACCATTATCCACAATCTGCATCACAATCCGGTCGCCATCGCGACGCAAATTCACTTCTGCGCGATCCGCGCCGCTATGGCGCAGCACGTTGGCCAGTGCTTCGTCGGCGATGCGCAGCAACGCTTGCTCATGCGCATCGGTCAGGTTCGCAACACTGCTCAATTCCAAACCCACGGGCACTCCGCTGCCTTGCGACCAGCGTTGCACACGAAGGCGCAAGCGTTCGACAAACGGTTGATTGCGGTCGGGCGCTTTCAATTCGTCGAGGATATGCGCCAGATCGTGCTGCATTTGCTGGCTCAATTGTTCGGCCTGTAGCACGCGCTCGCTGGCAGCATGATCGCCGAGGAGGCGGCGTGCCGACGCCAATTGCAGGTTCAGAGCGAACGCTTTTTGCTTGACGGTATCGTGCAGGTCGCGCGCCAGGCGCTGACGCTCGGCGAGCGTAGCCAGTTGTGCGCGCGAGCGCATCAGGGTTTTCAGCTCCAGCGCCATGGCGTCTAGCAAAGCGGACAAGCGCCCCAGTTCATCGCGCGAAGGGTCGTCGATGCGATTGCTGAAATCGCCGCGGCTCCACGCCGTCGCTGCCTGCGCGACGCGGTTGAGTCGGCGCGTCACCCATGTGGCGAGGAAAAACGACGAGGCAATGCCGAAGATCAACAGATAGCCGAGCACGATCGGCCATTCCAGACTCAAGTCCAGCAGAAAACGGTGCCACGGCACGGGCAGGCGCAGCTCGACCACGAGATAACCGCGCAGGCTGCCGTCGCTTGCGCGCACCGCGGCGATCGCACGACGAATCCGATAAGGCGAATCCGCAACCGCAATCAACTGCGGTGTGGTTGCGCGCAAGGCATCGTTCAATTGCGCCGAGCCGGGCGACGGCACTTGCAACTGCCAGTCCGCACGCTCGGGCGCATGCGCGAGCACGCTCCCATCCGGTGCGAGTATTGCGGCCGCCAACGGATCGGCCGACAGCTCGACAAGAATGTACGACTCCTGCGCAAGCAGGCCACCACGCGGGCGCTGCAGGCGCAGCACCAGCGCCTGCGTCCAACTGGCCAACGCCTGGGTTTCGTCGGCGCGTTCGCGCGGCCACGACGCAGCAAGATCCGTCGCGGCTAGTCGCGTGGCCTGTGTCAGCGAACCGTTTTCAACCCCCGACATGAAGCGGTTGAACTCGAACACCAGAATCCCCGATTCCACCAACAGCAGGCACGGCAGCGAGAGCAGCACGTAGAACAACGTGAGCTTGAACATCAATCCGCGAAGTTGCGGGCGCAGCGGTTTCATGCGGTGGGTCGCGGCGTGGGTGAGCGTCAAGGATAGCGGGTCGTTAGGCGGCGAGGCGAGGCGGCGGTAGCGGGACTCGGTGGCCGGGGCTCGAGACTCGGCACTCGGGACTCGTAAAATCAACGGCTCGTCATTCCCGCGTAGGCGGGAATCCAGTTCCTTCTTTTGCCTTTCGTGTAATTGAATCAAGAGCAAGAACTGGATTTCCGCCTCCGCGGGAATGACGGTTCCTTCATTTCTTTCTCGATTCCCGATCCCCGAATCTCGCCACGCGCCCCGGCAGTGACGACGTTCCAGCTTTTACGAATCCCGAATCCCCAATCCCGGCTCTCGATCCAATCCTAGATCTCAATCAAAACTCTATTGCGGCCCCCACGTAATACGTACGCCCCAGCGCCGGCTCAATGCCGCCGGAGAAGAACACGCGCGAGTAATACGTTTTGTCGGTCAGGTTCGAGATGCCGCCGAGCAGGCGCAGTTGCGGCAGGATCCAGTAGTCGGCGGAAAGGTCGGCGACGGTGTATTGCGGAACCTTGGCCGGGGTGAGAAACGGGTTGCCGGCGGCATGGTTGGAGTCGGCGTAGTACTGGCTGCCAACCGATACGGCTGAAAGCGCGACTTTCAGTTTCTTGTCCTGGCGATAGGTCACGCCGGCGCGGGCCAGATAGCGTGGCGAGAACGCCGGCGTGTTGCCGAGATTGGCCGGATTGATGGTGTGGGTAAATGTTGCGTTGAGCAGGCTAAGGTTGGCGAATACCGAAAAGTGCTCCGCGCTATGCGGATCGCGCGCGGCGAGGAAATCGTAATCGATCTGGCCTTCAAATCCGCGATGGCGGGTATCGCCGGTGTTGACGTTGATAGTGTTGCCCGGCGGTGCATTCGGAATCTGCTGCGACTCGATGCGATCCTTCACATTCACCTGGAACACACTCGCGTCGTAGAACAAACCGGGCAGCGGCGTGCCGTGAACACCAAGTTCGTACGACAGCACATGGGTGGGATCAGGGTTGTTGAGCGCGCCGGCTGCGGTGTTGCCGAAGGGCGAGGCGATATCGAAGTAACGCACCGGGCGCCAGCCTTGCGACACGCTGAAATAGCTTTCGTTGAGATGGCCGAAATCATTGCCGACGCCGATGCCGAACAACGGCACGTTGTGGCTGACCGAGCGATCGACCAGGTCGCGCTGCAGAAACGGGGGCTTGATCGTCTCATCGATATTCACGCGTTCGCGCTCCAGGCGCACCGACGGCACGACATGCCAACGATTCGGCAGGCGAAACACGTTTTCCGCAAACACCGCGCCGTAATCGGTGGATCGCGCCTGGCGCAACTTGGCGCAATTGACGTCGGCGAATCCGCCGCAGGGGTTGCCGTGGCGATCATACTGCCCGGAATCGAGACCGGTATTTTCCCATTGCCGGAATGGCGCGTCGGCGTGATACAGCGTGGTGCCGATGGTGAACGCGTTGCCTTGGCCCCAGTGATGCACCATTCGAGCGTCGATTCCAGTGAAGCGGAATTGTTCGTCCTGTAGCGTCGCCGTCGTTGGCGCGGGGCCGCGATCCTGCGAGCGCGAAGCCTGATCCTGATAACCGATCCATGCTTTGGCGAAGAGTTTGGTATTTTCGTCGAGTTGCCGATCATGGCTCAGGCTCAGCACGTAGCGATCCGTCCACAGGCGATCGTAGGGCGTGGCCGTGGTATCAGGATTAGTGCTGTATTGCGGATACGTCAACAAGCCGGCGTTGCCGGTATTCAAATCGTATGCGTGGAAATCAAGCGCCGTGTAAGACGCGTCATCCGGGCGATAGCCAACATGCAGATCCGCACCGCGCAGTTTTGAATCGCCGTTGTCGCGCTGGCCGTCGTTTTCGCGGTAATGCGCATCGAGCAGATAATCCCACGCCCCCGATGTGCCGGAAATTTTGTTGAACGTGGCGAACATGCCGTTGGAACCCACCACGTTTTCGCTGTAGCCGGCCAGCGGCTTGTCGCTGGGTTTGACGCTGACCAAGTTGATCGTCGGCGGCGGTTCGGGACCGTACAACAAGGACGAACCACCGCGGATCAGCTGGACTTGCTCGATCGCCTGTGGCAGCGGGAACACGTACAGGGTGGGGAAACCAATCCAGTCGCCTTCCAGCGGTATGCCGTCCTGGAATATGCCGATGAATTCGGATTCCTGCGGGTTGCCGATGCCGCGATAGCTCAGGTTCACCTGGCCCGGTGCCTGTTGCTCGGAATAGAACACTCCGGGTGTCTGCGCAAACACCGCGCGCAAATTGTTGTCGACGATAGTCGGAAGCTTTTCGAGCTTGGTGATCGAGGATTTCCTGGTGACGGTGATGAACGCACCATCGACTTCGGGCTGGATGTATTCGAGCTTCGCGCGCCAATCCTCGCGCATGTATTGGTCTTGGATCTTCACCGGTTCGAGGTTTTGCGGTGGTGAGGTGTCTTGCGCGTTGACGGGCGTACCGATCAGGCAAGCAGAAGCCACCGCAAGCGCGGACATTCCGAAAATAATTCGATTCACGGTGATTCCCCGAAATGAAAGCATGAAAGGTCAGCCGCCTAGGCGGCCTGCGCATTATGGTTATTCGCCGAGCGCGCCGCGTAGTGCCACTGTACCTAAGACCCGAGATGTACTCGTATCCGCTTCCAAGATGAGATAGCGAACAGGCTGCGTCGTACTTCTTGCGCTGCACAGCTTCACACCGAGAGGTCGATTGTTGTGATAAATTCACTACGTTTTTTCGCTTGGGGGGAGGGGGAAAATGAACAAATTGATCATTGCCGTGACGGTGGCGGCAACGCTTTTTGCCACTTCGGTACAGGCTATCTCGCCTCCGGATGTCGATGTGGAATCGCCGGATACCGCGCAGCAGCGCGCCGAATATTTCCAGATGCGCCGCACCGCGCCTTACGGGGTCACAGTCGATGCGGCCGCAGCACGCCTCAAGGCGTATGAGCATTTCCGGGCGGGCATTGAGGCGGAAAAAACCGACCCGATGTTCGCGGCACTGCTCGCCGCCCAATTGCATACGGAAGTTTGGCAGGGCATCGGCCCGGCGCCGATTGTGGGAGGGCAGACGCCAACCAGCGCGACAGCCGTCAGCCGTTCGCCGGTTTCCGGCCGCGTCGATCGATGCAATCGACGGCGCGGTGTTTATCGGTGGCGCGCAAGGCGGCGTATGGCGATCGCTGAATCACGGCGTGAGCTGGGTGCCGCTGACCGACTACCTTGGTTCGCTTGCCGTCGGTGCGATCACCATTGCCCCGGGCACTCACGCGCTCAATCAGGCCACGATCTACCTCGGTTCCGGCGAGGGCAATTTCGCCGGCGATTCGTACTCCGGAATTGGCATCTACAAATCCACCGATTCCGGAAAAACCTGGCAAGGCCCGTACGGCTCGCAGCAATTCACCGGGGTGTCCATCAGTACGCTGGCGGTCGACAGCACGAATCCCCAGATCGTGCTGGCGGGATCGGTGTCCTTGAGCGGCCGCGGCATCGGCGGGGTTGCTCCTCCGAATTTACCCATTTGGGGCCTGTACCGTTCGGCAGACGCTGGCAACACCTGGACCAAGGTACTGTCGAATCCGAGTGGCTACTTGGGTGATGGGCTTTTTGTCTCCAGGATCGTTCAAGATCCCAATCCGGCGTTGCAGACCGCCGGCAGCACGCGCTTCTGGGCCGCGACCTCGCCCTACGGCAGCTTGTCGGACGGTGGCTTGTGGAGATCCGATAATGCGGGACAGACCTGGACCCGCGTCGACGGCGTTGCCTCGGGATTGCCGGCAATCGGCAGTACGACTTTGTTCATTCGCAGCACGATTTCGACGACCTGGGACGGTGCCCACACCGTGTTGTATTACGCCACCGGTGAAAGTAACGGAAAGCTGTACCAGTCGGCCGACGGTGGCGCGACGTGGGCGCAGCGTACCGCCGCAAACGGTTTTTGCTCTGGCCAGTGTTTCTATGACATGCCGGTATATGCCGAGCCGGGCAGCTCGACCAATGTCTACACCGGCGGTGCCGGCACCTCGGGTCAATTGCCGAGCTCATTCATGCTCTCGACCAACGGCGGGACATCATTTGCCGACAAGATGGTGGGCGTCGATGGCAAGTCCGCACTGCACGCCGACATGCATGAGATCACGACGTGGCCGGGCAATCCCGCAGAAGTCTGGGTGGGCAACGATGGTGGTGTGTTCTATTCGACGGATCGCGGCAGCCATTGGGTCAGCGCCAACACCAACCAGTCGCTGACCCAGTTCCAGGGGTGCGATCTGCATCCGACCGATCCGAACCAGGCCTACGGCGGTACCCAGGACAACGGCACCAACGCATTCCTCGGTAGCACATCGTGGGCGCACAGCGATGATGGCGACGGCGGCTTCGCCTTGATCAACCAGGCCAGCCCGAACTACGTCACGCATACGTATTTCAACCAGTCCAATTATCTGTTCGGCGCTGGTGTGGCCGCGAACGGCTCGGTCTCGGTACCGGCTGATTACTATTTTGTGGGGGAGATACCCGGCTACATTTCTTCCGGGATGAACAGGTTCGACAACGTGCTGTTTTACGCACCAATGGCTACGGATCACGGCAAGCCAAGCACCTTGTATTTTGGCACCCAGTCGTTGTATATCGCGCCGGATTTCTTCTATCAGACCATCACCCAGGCGATTGCGTCCGGTGGGCCACCGTATACCCTCAACATCTTCACGCGAATAGGCGCTTCAGCGAACTTTGGCGCGGCGATTTCGCCGTCGACCACAACCGGTGTGATCAGCGCCATCGAAACCGCGCCGAACCTCGTTCCCAACACCAACTCCAGCACAATTTTCGTCGGCAGCAGCAACGGCAATGTGTGGCGTTCGACCGATTCCGGCACAACATTCACCAATGTCGATGGTTCGATTGCGCAATACGTTGCGCAAATTGCGGTGTACCCGCGCAATCCCCAGATCGTGTTCCAGGCGCGCGCCGGTTTCACCGGCGGCTTGCCGGCACATAACGTGCGCAAATCCACCAACGGTGGCGCGACCTGGGTTGACGCATCCAATGGTTTGCCGGATATCCCGGTCAACTCGATCGTGTGGGACCCAGTATTCCCGGGCCAGATCTGGGCCGGTACCGACGTCGGCATGTACCTGTCCAGCGACGAAGGCGCAACCTGGTATCCCTACAACAACGGCATGCCCAACGTCGCCGTATTCTCACTGGCCGCCAACCGCAATACACATACCATCCTGGCCTGTACCCACGGCCGCGGCGCGTTCCGAATCAACCTGGATGCGATCTTCATTGACGGCTTCGACGGTAATTGATTGGCTGGGGCGTGATTGATATCGCTTGATCCGTTCCTGGACAAGCAGATCAAGAGCGCCCCCTTCCTGAAAGTTCTA
>CAJDUT010000044.1_pt1 | contig 20798 bp, 13 predicted proteins | sample 7390981 | NCBI WGS metagenome assembly CAJDUT01 (sample SAMEA7055681, study PRJEB34461) | soil metagenome | biome: terrestrial ecosystem; feature: Peninsula; material: soil | place: Antarctica | collected 2016 | reverse complement strand
TTGGCGCATCAGACGCATGCCGGGATACCACGGGCTGGTATCGCCGCCGGTGCCCCAGCGCCAGTCGGCATAGTGCGCGAGTAGTACCCACACTGGTTCACCTAGCGCACCGGCGAGATGCGCGACCGATGTGCACACGCTGATGACCAGGTCGAGCTTTTGCACGTAGGCGGCGGTGTAACCGTACCCGGTACCGTCCTTTTCCAGGTCGACGATGCCATGCGCGGCAAGCCTTTCAGCGTCAACATCTGCAACCGGTTTTTGCAGGCTGAAGAATTGCACGCCAGGCAGATCCGTCAAAGTGAGCAATTTGTCCAGCGGACATGAACGATGATGGTTGTCCTTCTGCGTGCTGCTGCCGGCCCATACCAGCCCGACCTTGAAGCCGTCGCCGGGCAGATCCGGCACCAACGTGCGCGGCGGAACATGCAGATACGGAATTTGCGCCGGCAGATTTTCCAGGGTGATCCCGAGCACGCGGGGCAGACTCAGCAATGGGCAAAAAAGGTCGAAACTGTCGGCGGGAAACTGCCCCGGCGGGCGCACTTCGTCGACGCCGTCAACCGTGGCCATGATCGCCTTCATGTTCGGCGTGCAGACCAGGATCAGTTTCTTGCAGCGCTGCGCTGCCATCGGCAGGAAGCGCGCGAACTGCATCGCATCGCCGTTGCCTTGTTCGGTGTGCACGAGCAGCACTTTGTCGGCAATGTCCTCACCCTGCCATTGCGGTTGCGGACAACGGAACGGATTGAATGTCGGCATCTGCCAACGCCATTCATAACCTTCCCAGCCTTGCGTGAATTCGCCGAGGCGCAGCTTGATCAGGCCGCGATTGAAATGCGCGAGCGCGAACTGGCGATCGGCTTCGAGGGCCAAATCGAAATGTTCGATCGCGCGAACTTCATCGGACTGGCGCGCATACGCCAACCCCAGCGAATTTTGCGCCTCGGCATTGCGCGGCTGCTCGGCGACGACGCGGCTCAATTCCTCGACCGCCTCGGGCCAACGTTCTGCATCGGTCAATGCCAGGCCCATCTGGAAACGCGCAGTGCGGTGCTCAGGACGTTGCGCGATAACCTCGCGATAGATTTCGATGGCGCGGTCGAATTCGCGTTTGTGATGCGCTGCGGTAGCCGCGGCAAGACGATCGGCCAACGGATCGGGTTTGGCGAAATGCTGGATCGCCTCGTCCGGCATGCTGTAGCTGGATCGCAGCACCGGATCGGTCAGTTCGAGCAACGTTGGATAGCGCCACGGCAACGCAGTGACGGCGAAGATTTCCTGCACGCGACCGGTGAAAATCACGTAGGCGACAATCTTGCGTTCAAGCGTATCGATCACCCACACGCCGCAATGCCGATCACTGACGCGTTCGGTCAACGGCAGTCCGGCGAATACCGCGGTTTCGCGAACCTGGGACAAGCCGACGAAGGCGAAGCGGCCGACGAATTCCAGACCGCGGGTGAAACCCGGCATTTCTGCGATGACGTCTTTCGCGCCGGTTTCCGGATCCAGTGTGCACAACTGGCCGGCGCCGGATTCCAGATACCACAACCGGTTTTCATGCCAGCGCGGCGAGTGCGGCATCGACAAGCCGCGCACGAGTATTTTCTCGTCCTCCAACCGCATCAGCAATCCGCCGCTGGCCTTGTTGTCGCGCCAGCTGCCGGCACTATCGGTCTCGCCCAGCGCAGTCACATAGGCCGGTTTGCCGTCGCGCATGGCCAGGCCGTTTAGATGGCAGCGATCGCTGACGTCGTATTCGCTCACGAACGGCGGTCGCCAGCGCGGCACCACGCTGTGCTCGGGTGCCAGCGTACACAGGCACGACATCTTGGTATTGATAAACCATAACTCGCCGTCATCCGCGTAAGCCATTTCGTGGATGTCGATATCGCCGGTGACGTGAATGCTGCGCGGCAGATACGCGGCGTCGTGTTTGCCGTGCGGTTCAAGTTTTGGTGCCACCGCCGGCATGTTGTAGAACGTCCACAACTGGCTGTCCGAACCGATCGCAAGCTTGCCCGGTGCGGTGCCCATGCCCATCGGTTTGCCCATCGGCTGAAAATGCGTATTCAGGCTGTCGCCCTGATCGCGCAACAGGATCAATTGTCCTGCCTGGTAGGTCGAAACGAGGATGGATACGCCGAGTTGGCGTAACAGCGGCGGAAATGTGTTGGTGTGCTTGCTTGCAAGCGCGGCGGCTTGGGAAGTGTTAGGTGGTGAGGTCATCCGGGGATTGTAGCGGAGGCGTGGAGACGAGGAGGTGTGGAGCGAACAAAGGTCTCGTCATTGCTACGTCGGCTGGAATCCAGTTCCTTCTTTTCGGTTTTGAATTGTTGAATCAAGAGCGGGAGCTGGAGCTGGATTCCTGACTACGCAGGACTGGCGAGCCTTTAACTCGTTGCACGCACAAGCTGCGTGATCGACGATCGTGAGAGTGACGTCAATCGAATCCGTTCCGGAAAATGCGATCGGTAACCGGCACCAAGGAACCGAATTCGTACGCTCCTACGTCGCATTTCGCGCCGGCTATTCGGGGCGCACCGCGCTGATCGGTCGTCAGCAGCGCAAGGTTATCGTCGACGCAACCCTGCGCCGTCGTGCTGTCGATCGCCTCGCTGCCGGCAAGCAGCGCGTGAGTAAGCGTGGGGCCTCCATTGTCCGCCAATGGACCAATCGTGTTGGTCGATACGAGGCCGCGCGCGCCGATGCCATTGCCGGAAAACGAGCACCCCGCATAGTCAGCGAGGAGATTCCAGCCGTAGACCTCGAGGACGCCATTGCAGTCGTCGGCAATCGGCGAATCGAGCGTCGTATTCGCAGCAATCAGCGAGTTGGTGGCGACAAGGCGTTTACCCGGTTTGTTGTAAAGGCCTCCCCCAGAGCCTCCCGGTGGATTGCGATCATGGCTCGCGTCATTGGCGATGATCGATGAGTTGTAGAGCCAGGTCGCGCCGTCCTCGTTGGCAATGCCACCACCGTTGGCATTGGTGGTGTTGCCGCTGATGGTGCTGTTGATGACGAAGGTTTGCCCGAAATTGTACGTACCTCCGCCGTCTCCGTTGGCAGCATTGCCGCTGATCGTGCTGTTGGCGACGGTGGATTGTCCGAAATTCGAGATTCCTCCGCCGTCTCTGCTAGCCGTATTGCCGCTGACCGTGCTGTTGACGATGGAGGATTGTCCGAAATTCCAGATTCCTCCGCCGTCTCTGGCAGCCGCATTGCCGCTGATCGTGCTGTTGATGAGCTCCAGACTGGCTCCGACATAAATCGCGCCTCCGTCACCGGAGTAGTTGCCGGTTATGCTGGATTCGCGGAAGGTCGCGCGCCCTTGGACGGTTGAACCCATCGCGCTGATGAATGCCGCGCCGCCCTTCGCCGAGCTATTCCCGGTCATGCTCGTTTCAAGAAAGGTTGCTGTCCCTTCGACAAACACTGCGCCGCCGGAAGTCGCAGCCACATTGTTCACAAACGTGGTTCGCAGAACATCCAGATTACCCAAGCGTGACACGGAAATCCCCGCGCCGAAACCGCTGGAATTACCTGAGACAATGCTGTCTTGCAACGTCAACGTTCCGTCCAGCTTGATACCACCGCCGCCATCGGAGGTGAGGTAGCCGCCGCGAATGGTGACGTTGCTGATGGTCACCACGCGATCCCGTTCGATGGTCATCACGCGGTCGATCTGATCGGCGTCGATCACGGAGCTTGCCGCTGAAGCGCCTTCGATCGAGATGAATTGATCAGGAGACAGCGGCGACTCCAGGTTCAAGTCCCCGACGGATTCGTCGAAGACCACAGCGGGTCTTGTCAGCGTGTAGTTGCCTGCCGGCAAGACGATATGCGTCGTGCGCGGTCCGGTCAGGCCATTGGCCTGCATGATCGCCGCCCGCAGGGAGCAATCGCCATGGGGGCTCTCACAAATTCCATCGAAATTAGTGCCGTCGGGTTCATCCGCCTCGGTATTGACCGTGAAGGTTACGTCGGCGTGGGCAAAGGAGGCACTCACGAAGGTCAGTACGAAAATCAGCGCGCTCGCGCAAGCACGCAGTTTCGAAGGTGGCTGTTGCGACATCTCTCGTCGATGGAAAGTCATGGCCTGGGCTCGAAGTCGCGTCATCGCGGAGACGCTGGCGGCTTGAGTTACAGGAATTGGCGCGAATTCCGGTCATTCAGTCCGGATTGAGCATGAAATCAGACATTCCGGGACACCAAAAAGGGAAGCTTGATACCGATCTTCGCGACATTTTTCGCGCTGTTCGCCAGCGCAATTGCACGTCCGCACAGCCTGCCCTGCCGCGTCGATATCGGGGACATCGGAACAAGCGCCTCAGAAATCGTTCTCGATCATGTCCATGTTCACCGTATCGCCCGTGTAGGTGACTGAACTGGTCGGCGATATCGAGAAGTGTCCTCCGCCATTGGCCGCCACGTCCGGCCACCACAGCGGATCGCCACCGGCGAACCAGGTAAATCCGAGCAGCACGCCAGCACCGGCTGTGGCATCGCGATAGGCAATGAAATCGGCCCAGGCTTGCGGCGCGTTGGTCGCCCCGGCATACATGCCGATTTCACCCAGATAGACTTTGTAGCCATGCGCGGCCGCTTCATTGACGGCGACCGCAAGATGATCGCGCGCGGCCGTAATCGAAGTGATCTGGGTCGAGCCACCGCCTTCGTCCGCATCCAGATACGTATGCACCTCGGCGGCCATGTTGTTGGCCGGATCGCTGAGCGGTTGGCCGACACCGTTCGCGTTCAGCCATCCATACGCATTGGATCGTTTCGTTGCGGCAGTATCGTAGAAGTTCGAAGTCCACGTGCTCGCCGCCGTGTAGCCATTGCCCGGCACGAAGATGCGTTGCGTCGAACCCGTTGCACGAATCGCGCTGACGGCTGTCTGCGCGGCGGTGAACCACGCCATTGTGGACATATCGTTTGGTTCATTGATCAAGCCGTATTCGACTCGCGAGTTGTCGCCGAAGATCGTCGCCATGCGCGACCAGAAGTCGGCGAATGCCGTATTCGGCACCATTGCCGATCCGACCACGTTGCCGCGATAACGTGCACCACCGGCTCCGCCCGCCGTGTTGGAATCCCAGGGTTCGACGACCACGCGCAGACCCTTGACGTTGGTCGCGTAGTCGACGATGCGCTTGTAGTTGTCGAAATAGGTCTTGTAGCGCCCGGTTTGCGCTGCCGGGATCGGTCCGTTGAGAACCTGTTGCATGCATTCCCAGGAAAACAGGAAGCGCAAGGTGGTCATGTGCTTGGATGCAAAGTAGTCGACCAAGCGTTCATCATGGTGCGGATAGTTGGTGCCCTCAATCGGCCCGCCGGCCTGGTCGCAGTTTTGGTAGGCCATTTCCATGCCGACGAAGTTGGTGCCGCGAATCTGCGCGGAAACCGCTGGATCGAAGCCGTCGGCGAAGATCAGGTCGGGTTGTCCCGAAGGTGCCGATGCGTCGATGAACTGCCATAGCGCGGGCGCGGCCTGCGACCAGATCGAATGGCCCATGCCGGGAATGGCGCACCAGTCCAACTCGCGCGAACAACCAGTGTAGGCAATGCAGGGCGAAACCAGGCTTGGGGTCGTCGCCGCGCTGCAACTTTGGGTCGCCGCATAGTTGTCGCGAACATTCTGGCCGGCCGCAAATGAGACCCCCGAGGTGTTGTCATTTTCGCCCCAGATGAACGCCGCGGCCGGAAGCGGACACGACACGCCGCCGTTGCCGGTATAGGTAAAATCCGGCACGCCCATGCCGTCGTCTACCGGATACAGCGTTCCGGAATGGATACCGAGTCCACGCAGCACGCTCGGGCCGAGTCGGCAACCAAGCGCGTTGGTCATGGTCGCGCCACCGCTGAAACCGACAACGAAGACGCGCGTCGTATCGATCCCGAACTCGGCCTGCATTGCCGCGATTACATCAGTGACGAAAACCGCCTCGCGCGAACGACCGTCATAGGTGTAGTACTCGAAGGTGCCACCCGGGGCATTCGGATAGATGAAAACCGCCCCCGTCGTCGCTTGCGCTTCGAGCGGCAAACCACTGCGCATCGATGCGCCGTTGCCGCCATCACCATGCAACGAGAACACCAGCGGGAGTGCGGTTCCGGCCGGCATCGTTGTCGGTCGTGCGAGCACGAAGCTGCGGGAAATTCCGCTCGAGACGATGGTTCGCGTCTCCGAAACGTAGGCAGCAGATGCGCCGATGCTCCACAGGCATAGAACAATCAGCCATGCGAAACGACCCGGTCCGAATAGCGCACTCAACGGTTTGTCGCACGCGCGCCGCGAAGAATTCACGCTCATTCGAATCCACTCCTGAAGATGACATCGCATGTGTCGACAGATCCAACCTCGGACACACCGAGATTGCCCATACCAGGCTTACGCGGAAAACGGCGCTGGTCCGCCATCATCAATACCGCTGTGTTCTCAGCAGGTAACAGGAAACGAGGCGAAATCCGGCCATTCCGCCAGTATGATCTGCCCATGGACAATGGTGCTGGCGAAATCAAGAGAATTCCTGTGCAGGGCTGGAGCGAGTCCCTGACCCCGGAAGTGCGTACGCTCGCCGATCAGTTGCTGCCCTTGTTCTACGATGACTTGAAGCGGCTCGCCCACCGCGAGCGGAGTCGGGTCGGTGCGGGTGCGACCTTGCAAACGACTGCCCTGGTCAATGAGGCTTACCTCAAGCTGCGCGGCTGCGAAGGCTGGAATACCGATGAGCATTTCCTCAGGGCGGCGGCGCTGGCCATGCGCCATGCCCTCGTCAACCATGCCATTGCGCGACTGGCCAGCAAGCGCGGCGATGGAGCGCCACACGTATCGATCACTGCGGGGTTCGATGTTGCCGCCGATGACGATTCGGCGATGGTGGCGCTGAACGAAGCGTTGGGCCGCCTCGCTACGACGTCCCTTCGCCTGGCACAGGTTGTCGAATGCCGCTATTTTGCCGGCTACGATGATGCCGAGACTGCCCTGGCGCTTGGCATCTCCGAACGTACCGTGCGTCGCGACTGGACACTTGCGAGAGCTTGGCTGCATCGTCAGTTGGCCGCGACGACGTAACTGCAATCTGCACTCCGCGTCATTGAACTCGCCCAGGATTGTTCGAGCAATCAGATTTGCCGCCGACTTCCGCAGAGCATCGATGAGAACCTGCGCTAAAGCGATTTCGCCCACAGCTCGCGCCATGTGGCAAGCTGCGGATTCGCAGGCTGCTTCCGATCCAGCACAGCGATAGCACTCTGTAGCGCGTGCCGGCCGTCATCGCGGCGGCCTGCGGCAAGCAGACATTCACCCAGCAAGGCTTGGGTTTCGGCAACCCGTGGATTGTCCGCATCGGGAATCATCGTTCGTACAAAATCGTACTGTGCTCGACTGAGTTCCAAGGCACGCTCAGCGTGTCCGAGCTTGAGTTCAATACGCGCCAGATTTCCATCGGTGCGTGCGATATCGGGGTGTCCTTGCGGATGCAGGGCTTGCAGCGCAGCAAGCGCGACCAAGGTTACGTCAGAGGCCTTCTGCAACTGCCCGGAAGCCATGTAGGCGTGGCCCAGCAATACGCGGGTCTGTTGTGGCTTTTCATGCTTCTCGCCGTACACGCGCAAGGCCATCTGTTCTGCCGCCGTCAGGCGCTCAATGGCCTGCGCATGTTCACCGTTCGCGCTGAGAGAACTGCCAAGGGCGCGCAACGCATTGATGCGCTCTGGCGTATCACCCCCTTCCCGGGCGCGCACTTCGACGACGTGACGATTCAGCGTTATGGCTTCGGGCAATTGACCGTTTCCACGCAAGATCAGGGCCAGTGCCAATTGGGCTTCCAGAACCGATCGATGGTCCGGCCCATACAGCGCGCTTCGCAACACGATGCTTTCCCGGTAGCCCTTTTCTGCCACATCGAGATTTCCGAGCAGGAAGTTGACGCTGGAGTGCTGGTGAACTGCATCGGCCAACAGATTGCGATCAGTGGGATCAAGCGCGCGTAGCAGCGCGATGGCCTTGACCAGTGGCTCATCCGATTCGCGATAACGACCTTCTGAGTACATCATCCTGCTGACTTGATAGAGACTCGCAGCCGTATCCGGATGAGCCTCTCCCAGAATCTTGACGCGACGTTCAAGCACAACGTTGGCCAGCTTGCCAGCACGCGAATGTTGATCGACATTCTGCAGAACTTCGGCGAGCAGAGAAAGTGACCGCAAGGTGCGTGGATCGTTGCGGCCGAGGCGCGCTTCGCGCAGCTGCGCAACGCGTTCTGCAAGCGGCAGCGCTTCGCGATCTCGTCCATCTGCGTCGAGCAGCGCTGCGTATGTTTCGGTTGCATCGAGCACGTCCGGATGGTCGGCGTCCAAGGACTTTTGTACTTCGAGGAAGGTTTTTTCCGCCACCGCCAGCGCACTCTTGTCGTCCCCGCGCTGGCGCAGCAACTCGGCGCGCAAGCTATCCACGGCTATCTCGGCGCGAGTGCGCTGCGAAACCGGAAGGCGCAATGCGCTCGCTTCATCCAGCAGCCCGAGCGCCGCATCGGTCTCACTCACCGCGAGGTCGACGCGAGCAAGATCCAGCAGCCGGGCAAATCGCAGCTCGGAAACACCCCAACCGCTGGTCGGCGTCAACGCAATCGATGAAGCCAGTTCGCGTTGCGCCTGGTCCAGAACACCGAGCTTCAGATACAACCTGCCGATCGTATGCTTGAGCTGGGCGCGCAATTGCGTTTGCTGTGCGAATTCACGGTCGACGCGACGGGCGCCTCGATCCAGCAAGTCGCGCGCGCTCACCGTTTCACCCTTGCTCCGGGCTGGATCGTTGCCTTCGAAAAGGTTTTCGACGAAGCCGAGCACGGCTGTTGCACGTGTCGCCTGCATTTCGGCCCGACTCGCCTGCCAGATGGTGCCCGTCAGGCCGATGGCCAATGCGAAGATCAACGCGCAAGTGCCAGCCACCGCCCAGCGATAGCGGCGCACCAGGCGTCCAACCACGTAAAGTCGGGCGCCTTCACGCGCAAGCACGGGTTCGTTGCGCAAGTGGCGCTCGATATCGAGCTTGAGCCCATTGACGGTTTCGTACCGGTGCGCAGCCTGCTTGCGCAGACACTTGGCGATGATCGCGTCGATGTCGCCGCGCAGAAGTCGCACGGGAATCGGCGTCTCCGGGCGTTGACTGCCGATCCGGCTCGCTACCGGTGCGTCCCGATCAAGGGCCAGACGCAACGCTTGCGTAGACGGCAAGCCGCGCGTGCGAAATGGTCGCTCACCGGTCAGTAGTTCAAACAGGAGTACACCGAGCGCGTAGATATCGGTTCCGGTCGACACCGCTTCCCCGCTTAGTTGTTCGGGTGCGGCGTAATCGGGTGTGTAGGGTGCGACGGTGTGATCGTCGACCTTGGCGACCGCCGAAACATCGATCAATTTGGCAATGCCGAAATCCAGCAGTTTTACCTTGCCGCTTGCATCGACCAGTATGTTGTCGGGCTTGAGATCGCGATGGATGATGAGGTTTCGATGGGCGAAAGCGACCGCCTCGCAAACCTGCAGGAACAGCGACAGACGATCATCAAAGCTCGCTGCAGTCTCTTCGCAATACCCGGTCAACGAGCGCCCTTCCACATATTCCATGACCGTGTACGGGCGCCCATCGGCGGTCGTGCCACCATCAAGCAGTCGCGCGATGCCAGGATGTTCGAGACGGGCCAGGATCTGGCGTTCGGCATGAAAGCGTTCGAGTTGACCCGACGCTTCGTGGCGCAGCAGCTTGAGGGCGCCGCGCTGGGTGAAGCCTTGATCAGTTCGCGTCGCCAGGTAGATCTCGCCCATGCCACCGCGACCGATCAAGCTATCAATCTGCCACGCACCGATGCGCGATCCATTCGCCAATGACACGGCAGGAAAGTTGATGGCGGCCGAAGCGGGGCTGATATCGAGCAAGCCAGCCGTATCGTGCGCTTCGAGAAGCGCTTCGATCTCGGATTGCAGCGCGCTATCGCCAACACATTCACGCTTGAGAAATCCCGGTCTCGCAGCGGACGGCAATGCCACCGCGTCCGCGAAAACCCGTTCAAGGCGCTCCCAGCGATCAGTAGGTTTGGACATCGGAGCGAACGTCAACCGTTGGACAAGAATGCAGTCTGCGCTTTTGGCGTACGCAAGAAAACAAACAAAAATCCACTCCGATTCCGGATTCCCGTCTAAAGCCCTACCTTCAACGTGCCAGCTAGTCGAAGCCGTTCTTGAAGATTTCGTCCGGGTTGGATTCGAACGCGCCCATGTCGACAGTACCGTTGAGCACGCGCGGGTGGCCAGCGCCACGCTGGTCGTATTGCACGCCGCCAGGCACGAGCGAATTGTCACCGGCATCAATGGCCGGGCTATCGGATTGCAACGCCATCGTTTTTGTCGGGCCACCGTTGTCAGCCAGCGCGCTCAACTTTGGATCGTCAGAGAAAATATTGCCGTGGCCAGAATAGGTGACGCTCAGTTCGCTGCCGAGAAGACTGTGGTCGCTCGTCGCGGTGGCTAAAACAATGATGGCAATATTTGGATCAGACCCATTAGCCGAGTTGCCAGACAGGATGCTGTTGTTGATCCCGAGAGCGGCGCTATCGTAACCCATGATGCCGCCACCCTGAACGAAAGCGTAGTTTCCGGTCACGGTGGCATTTTCCAGGGTCATCGATCTACCATAGGCATAAATCCCTCCACCATATCGGGCATGATTGCCGGTGATGGTGGTGTTGACCAGCGTTGCCACGCTGTAGTCGGTATAAACGCCTCCGCCGCTGGCGGCAAAATTGTCGGTCAAGGTTACGCCAGACAGAGTCAACGTGCTGCGCCGCACGCATATGCCGGCACCGTGATAGGTTGCCGAGTTACCCGAGAGGGTGGTGTCGCTCAGGGTAACCGTCCCGTAGTTCGCGTACACACCGCCGCCGTTGACCATATTGGCAAAACCGCCCGTGATCGTCAGGCTGCTGGCTGTCAACGCGGCCGAATCCACGTAAACGACCCGCGATTGCGCATGGGCATCGATGGTCTGTCCGCTGCCGTTGATGGTCAGTGGTGCGGTTACTGAAAGTTGGCCTTGGCTCAGCGTGATGGTGGAACCAACCAACGCATTGTCGAACACAATGGTGTCGTTAGCGCCGAATGATCCTGCAACTGCGTTGTTGCAGGTGCTGGTGGCCACACCGTTATTGATCGACACCATTGCTTCACGCAGCGTGCATCCGATCGGTACCGCAACATCGCTCCCGTCGCCGACCGTGATCGTGGCAGCGTGAACTGTGCTGCCGGCAAATGTCAGTGCGATGGCGAGGGACAACGGGCGTCGAATGCGGGAATCGGTCGGGATCATCGAGGCTAGCCTTGGATTTCGGGGCCGCGCCTGGCGCAGCAAAGAGGCAACTTACCCGCTCGTGGCGGTGGTTTCAACAAATGCTGCCGAATCCGGGTCTATATGGCGACCCTCGTAAACCCAACTTCAGGCGTCCATAATGGTCGTTTAGTCACACTTTCGCACCTTCGCAAGCATTACGCCTCAGCCATGATCAAGAAAACCGACTTTCACTTAGCTGGCGGACGCAACGGCGTGTTGCTGATCCACGGCCTGACCGGGACCCCAACGGAAATGCGGTTCGTGGCAAAAGGCTTGAATCGCAACGGATTCAGCGTCCATGCGATGCAGCTGGCCGGGCATTGCGGCGACGAGTCCGATTTGCTCGCCACGGGCTGGCACGATTGGTATCGCGGCGTCCGCGAAGCCGCGCAGAAGATGCGCGAAGAAGTCGACCACCTGTTCGTGGCCGGCTTGTCCATGGGTGCCTTGCTGGCGCTGAAACTGGCTGCAGACCATCCAGACCAAGTCGATGGCCTGGGCTTGTATGGCACCACGTTTTTCTACGACGGCTGGACGATCCCATGGTACGGAAAATTGTCGTTCATGTTGCCATTGGTGTGCGGACTCGGGCTTGGCCACACGAAGAAGTTCTACGAATGTTTCCCCTACGGCATCAAGGACGAGCGCATCCGCAGCCGCATTGCGGGCAGCATGCTCAGCGGCGACAGCGCGGCAGCGGGATTGGCGGGCAATCCGTGGCCATCGCTGGCCGAGTTCTATCGGCTGTCGTTTCGCGTGCGCCAGCAACTGGGCAGCATCCGCACGCCATGCCTGATCATGCACGCCAAGGACGACGATGTGGCCAGCCTTAAGAACGTGCGCACCGTGGTTCGCGGGGTGAAAGGCCCGGTCGAAACCGTATTGCTGGAAAACAGCTACCACATGATTACCGTGGACAAGGAACGCGACGTTTTGATCGATCGTTCGACGCAGTTTTTCAACGCGGTGGCGGCCGGCCGGTACGCCACCGCCAGCGCGCCTGCGCATATCGAGGCCGTGATCGACTGAAGTCGATTGCGTTGAAGTTCATATTGTTTGTTGCAACGTTGAACACGCAGATCAAGAGCTCCCCCTTCCGCCTTCGGCACCTTCCCCCGCCTGCGGAGGAAGGGAAATTGATATGTAACCCGCTAGCGGGGAAAGGTGGCGGCAGCCGGAAGGGGGCAGCTCTGTGAGCATCGCAAATATCCTGGTTCAATGAGAAACTAGCGCATCACACCCATGGAGAATGGCATGAGCAGCGTCCAAGAAACGATCTTCGGCATCATCGCCAAGGAAGCCGGCGTCGATATGGAAAAAATTACTGCCGAGTCGACTTTGAAGGATCTGGATATCCAGTCGCTGGATGCGGTTCAGATCATTTTCGAGATCGAAGATCATTACAAGATCACCATGCCCGACCGCGATCCGAATTTCGATACGGATTCGGTAAAAGGCCTGATCGAGGCCGTCGAGAAACTGCTCGCCGAAAAGGAAAAATCCGGCGCCGCCGAATCGGCGCAAAGCTGACGCAGGCACCCAGGGCGATCGTCATGCGTCGTGTCGTCATTACCGGAATGGGTGCGGTCTGTGCGCTCGGCCACGACGCCGTCAGCACTTGGGCGGCGATGCGCGAGGGTCGCAGCGGCATTGGCCCGATCCAGAACATCCCTACCGATTTGCTAAACGTAAAAATCGCGGCGGAAGTTCGCGGTTTCGATCCGGCCACACATTTCGAGCACAAGCGCCTGCCACTGCTCGACCGCGTATCGCAATTCGCGCTGGTGGCCGCACGTGAAGCGGTTGCGCAATCCGGTCTGGATTTCAGCACTGACAATCGCGGCGATCGCACCGCCTGCATCATCGGCAGCGGCATCGGCGGCGAGAATTCGCACTACGAGCAATCCCGTCGATTTTTCGCCGACAAAAATCCACGCGTGCATCCGCTGACGATCCTGCGCGTGATGTCGAACGCGCCGGCCTGCCATATCGGCATCGAATTCGGCCTGCGCGGGCCAGCATTTGCGGTCGCCAGTGCGTGCGCTTCGGCCAACCACGCGATGAGCCAGGCCTGCGACATGCTGCGTAGCGGCAAAGTGGATTTTGCGCTAACCGGCGGCAGCGAAGCGTGCATCACCGAAACCATGATGAAAGCCTGGGAGGCGATGCGCGTCATCGCCGACGACACCTGCCGGCCATTCTGCAAGCAGCGTCGCGGCATGGTGCTCGGCGAAGGTGCCGGCATATTCGTGCTCGAAGAATACGAACACGCGCGCCGTCGCGGCGCAACGATCCTGGCGGAATTCGCCGGCAGCGGTGCCACGGCCGACGCCATCGATATGGTGCTTCCGTCCGAAACCACAGTCGCGCGTGCGATGCAGATTGCCCTGGATGAAGCCGGGCTCGCCGCTTCCGACGTCGATTACATCAACGCCCACGGCACCGGCACGCCGGCCAACGATCCAACCGAATCCAAGGCGATCCGGCGCGTGTTCGGCGCGCATGCCGACAAGCTCGCCGTGTCATCGACCAAATCCATGCACGGTCACGCCCTGGGTGCGGCCGGCGCGATCGAACTGGTCGCCGCGATTGGCGCATTGCGCGATGGAGTGATTCCACCAACCATGAATTTCATCGATCCCGATCCGGAATGCGATCTGGATTACGTGCCGAACGTCGCACGCGAAAAACCCGTGCGCGCGGCACTGTCCAATTCGTTTGCGTTTGGCGGACTCAACGCCGTTCTTGCACTGCGCAGGGCGAGTTAGCAATGTAGGGTGGGTTAGCTGCGCAGCAGCGTAACCCGCCATTTGCAATCACAATGGGCTACGCCACTGCGCGGCTAAACCACCCACATATTGTGCCGGCCCAATCGCCTTTCAGGCGCACTGCCATCGCGGATTTCCAACGCCTCGCCGGTCCGGAGCAAAACTCCTGCAAAACAATCACAGATGCGTGTCAACCATGCCGTAGCTCGCGCGTTATCGATTGTGCAGGGGCACACTGGTGGAGGCTAGCGACATGCACATGCCGTCGTTGTTGATTCTTGTTGCGCGCAAGTCCTTGCTGCCGATCTTCTGCGCGACCCTGCTGTTGAGCCTCACACCTGACGTTCGCGCCGCCTCCGATCCGTGCATCGACAATGCCGTACTAGGCATCACGCCGCTGACCGACATGGCGCCCGGCAGCACGTACCATGGGTTCCCCGGCAATCTTTATCCTGACGGCAATGCACCGCCGGATACATTGAGCGCGGCCGCGCTGGCGCGCGCGCTATCGATTCGGCCATTGAACGCGGACGGCACCCCGGATGCGCAGAACGGCCGCATCGTGCTGCTTTCGGTTGGCATGTCCAATGCCACCCAGGAATACTCCGACTTCGTCGCGATGGCCGGCGCCGACCCGCGTCGCGCCCCGCACGTACTCACCGTCGATGGTGCCCAAGGCGGCCGCGACGCCGGCGACTGGGTCGACCCCGGCGCCCCGACCTGGAGCGAGGCAATCGCGCATCTGCAGGATTCCACCCACGGCGGCGCGCCCGGCATCACGCCCGCCCAGGTGCAGGCGATGTGGCTTAAACAAGCGATCAAGCAACCACGAAATCTGCCCGGTGCCGAGGCGGAATTTCCCGGCCATGCGCAGCTGTTGCAAGCGGATCTGGCCGCGATCGCGCGCAGCGCGCTGGCGAACTTCCCGAACCTGCGCCTGATTTTCCTCACCAGCCGCACCCGCGCCTACGTGGTGAGTGCGCCACCGCCGGCGCCGGCTTTGGAAAATCCCGAACCCTACGCATTCGAGTCGGGATTTGCGGTCAAGTGGGTCATCGCCGATCAAATCGCCGGCAATCCACAGCTCAACTCCGATCCCGCCAATGGACCGGTGCTGGCACCGCTGCTGGTTTGGGGTCCGTATATCTGGGCCGACGGTACGATGCCGCGCCTGGACGGCTTCGACTGGCTGTGTTCGGATACCCGCAGTCCGCCCAATCCCAATGCCGACTATACCCACCCATCGCCACAGGGTCAGGCCAAGATTGGCGGCGTCTTGCTGAACTTTTTCGTCGCCAACGAATTCGCACGTCCATGGTTCGTCGCCAACGAAATTTTTTCAGACGGATTCGAGACTCAATAACCGGCGGCCATCGCTATGTCGAACCCGGCTGTACGAACGGTGCATCGTGCGCGATAGTCCGTGAATGCCAGCTTCAGCAACTCATCCGCATGCAACGGATTGAACGCGGTTTTGGCGCTTCGCAGGACAGGTTAGCCGCGCAGTGGCGTAACCCATCATTTGCGATTGCGGTGCGTTACGCCGCTGCGCGGCAAACCGACACGACAGTTCCGATATTCGCCGCATCGGCAAAACAGTTTCGGTTATGCTCCGCACCCTTGCTTTCGGCAGCGAATGGATGCGCCCTTTCCGGTATCTGCAACTCGATGTATTTCCTGCGACTCCCGGTGGTGGGAATCCGCTTGGCGCGGTGGTAGACGCGCGTGGGTGGAGCGAAGCCGACATGCAGCGTTTCGCGGCATGGACAAACCTGGTCGAGACGACGTTCATCCTGCCGTCGGAAATTTCGGAAGTCAGTTACGCCCTTCGCATCTTCACGCCGACTCGCGAGATTGCTTTCGCTGGTCATCCGACGATCGGCAGCGCGCATGCCGTTCTCGACACCGGATTCGCGCAGGCAAGAGACGGTTTGCTGATCCAGCAGTGCGCTGCCGGTCTGCTGCCTATTCGGGTTGAGAATAGCGCTGGCGTGCGCCAGTTATTCGTCCAGGCGCCACGAGCACGCATCGTGCGCGAAGGTATCGATGCCGTGCCGACGTTGCGCGCAGCGTTGGGAGATCGAAAGTTGGGCGCGTTACCGCCTGCTTGCGTCGAAGGAGGCCGTTGCTGGTGGATTGCGGAACTGATTGACGAGGGCGCGATTCGCGATTGGCAACCCGACCACGCCGCTATTGGCGAGTTGGCGCGGCACGAAGACTGCCTGGGTTTGTGCGTGTTCGCGCGTTGCCGGGGTCGCGCGTACGACGTGGTCGTGCGCGCGTTCCCTGCCGGCGTGGGTATCGTCGAAGACCCGGCGTCCGGTGCGGCCAACGGATTGATCGGCGCCTACATCGCCCAGCGCGAACCGCACGGCGCGCTCGCACGCGGTTACCGCGTCAGCCAGGGTCGCGAGATGGGCCACGACGCCGCCATCACCGTGCGCATCGAAACTGCCGACGCTGTGTGGGTCGGCGGGCAAACACGCACCGTCACTGATGGCGCATTGACTTGGGCGTGAGCAGCGCAATTTCGGATCGCTGTGCTGTGTTCGGCATCCCGATTTAACACGAAAACATCAAGACGCGCCGTTGAATCAGCCGCGGAAGATCACATCCACGATCGATGCGTACTCGAATGCGCCAGCATTGCTGTACAGGTCCTCGTTCCACTCCAGCATTTGGTGTGTCATCTCAAACTTGAACACTAAAATTGACTTACTTGGTTTATCTGGAATTTGCAGTCGGTTCCCTATGGTGAGGTAGTGCAGCCACGCCCCAGTCGGCACCTTTGTCCCAGCCCAGGCGATGCGCAGTGGCCGCGTTCACGCTGCCATCGGCATTCAAGGTGCCATTGGAAATCAAGCGGCGCACGCTTTCCGCCGGCAGCCCACGCGTGAATTGCGCGACATCCTTAGACTGCGGAACGAAACTGACGTTGGCGGTAACGGGCTTGAAATCGGTGAAGGCTTTTCTGACCCCGTTGACCATGAAATCGAAATCCACGTCGGCCGAGCCCTTGATGACGATGCGATCGAGCGACTTGGAAACACAGGCGATCATCGCCAGTTCGCCGGCTGGCGTCGCTGTAACGGTTAGCCCATCGGCGCTGGTGACCATCTTGAAATCGGCGGGCACTTCGATGATTGCCATGCCGCCGGTCAGGTGTCCGCTGCCGCGAAAATAGGTGCCAACCTCGCGCCCTTCCAGGCTCGCATAGCGGATTTCGCGGGTCGGATCGGTGGGATGGGGCTCGACGAAACTCTTGCTTCCGGATGCGCCAAAGTTGCCGACTGCATACACTGCCCAACCAGGCGCGGCAGCTTGTCCGTACACACCGTTGCCGGTGTTTCCGGTGCCGTGAATGCCGGCGACACCAGACTTCCCGGTCGCGTAGCTTTCCCCATGCACGCCATCTCCGCCATTCGAAGTGCCAATCACTCCGAAACCGCTTCCATTGCTTACCCCGTACACGCCGCTGCCAGTCGTGTAGCTCTGCCCCAGCACGCCGCTGCCGGTGCTGTTGTTGAACGCATAAATAGCGGGGAAAGGACTGCTGCTCTGACCATACACGCCACTACCTCCCTGGCTGGATGCGTAGACAGCGCTGCCGGAACCTGACGTCACGGCATACACGGGATTTCCGCTCGCGGAATTGGCATAAATGGCGCTGCCGGAACCGGGTGTTTCGGCGAAAACGGATGGCCCGCTCGCAGAATAGGCGTACACGCCCGAACCACTCCCGCCATTCAATCCCGCCACCCCCGACGCCGATGAATTGGTTGAAGCGCGGATGCCGTCGCCGGGACCCGTGTTGCTGATGACTAGCGCGCCATTCGCTTCTGATACCGAACCGCTGTAGGGCAAGACCACAAAACCGTCTGGCCCTGGTGGCCCCGCATCGCCCATCGGACCTTGCGGCCCTGCAACTCCCATTTGACCTTGCGGCCCTGCCGGCCCCATTGCTCCATCAGGTCCCAGCGGGCCCGCCGGCCCGATCGGTCCCTGCGGTCCCGGGTTGCCGTTCAGCGCATACAGCGCATAGGGCGCGGCGTGGAGCGGCTGGCGTGGCGTGAGCGTCGTATAGGTGCCGCTGGAACCGCCCGGGCGGACACTCACTTCGACCCATAAGGCCTGCCCGTTGAATGGCGCGTCGGTGAAATCCAGCGACGCATCGATCAGGCCGTTGGTGACGGCAAGACCGTCGATGCTGATGGTATCGACTGCACTGCCGCCGTCCGCGCTCAAGTACAACGCAAATTGAAAATCAAAGGTGCTGTTGGCGGCAACGCCGGATTGAGTGAGCTGACCCTGGTAGGTGAATTGCGAACCAACCGGATCAGAAAACGCTGTGTTGACGAACAGCAACGATGCAGCGAGCAGACTAGCAAGAATGCGCATGACGTTCTTCCTCAAGGACCAAAACCGTCAGAAAAAATGGTATCGGTGGATACCGGAATGGACGCCCAGAATCCGCCATGAAGTCCATACGTGGAGGCGGACAGGACCTCAGTAGCGCTTTGGCCGAACGTGCCGTGCAATGCAAATGCACCGCCTCTGGCCGTTCCTCCACCGCCGGCAATCACGCCCGTTTCGATGCGATACGGACCGCCGCTCGATTGGGCCGCAACTTGCGCTGCCATCACGGCGAGAGCCGCGACTAGCGAGATTGCCAAGCGTTTGCTGATTCGCTGCATGAATTGCCTCCGACTGGCGTGTTCCAATCCGTCGAATGCCATTAACCGCAAACAGTGCGAAATCCGGCCACAGCCACGCAAGCTCGTAATTAGGTAGCCGCTCGATGTGGCCTTGGCATGTAGCGCTGCCGTCAACGTGTCAACCACGTGGCGAAATCCAACCAGGCTTGTGTTTGCCCGAGTGCCAAACGAATCGGTAACGACAGAACAATCAGCAACGCACCCCAGCCCATCGCCGGGTGCAATCGCCGGTGCTTGAGCGTGTCGATGACGATGCACGCGAGCAGCACGATCCCGAGCAGCCCAAATGTCGCCAGCGGGCCGTACTGGCGGATGATGTCGAGGGGAAGCCGGGCGATCGGTGGGGCCAGCAGGCTCAGCGTAGCCAGCAGCAGCAGCCGCTTGTGCGCTGCGCGGTTGCGTCGTCTTAAGTAGAGTCCGGCACCGAGCAGTGCGACAAACACGACAAGCGAGAACAACGGAACGACGAGAAACATCAAGGGTGGGGCACCTTGTGGCGCATGACCGAGACGCGCGGCATTCACCGCCGTTTGCCAGCCGACCACGACCAGTATGACGGCGAAGCAGGCACTGGCAACTCCGAGCCGACGATGCAAATCAACCCGGTACGCCGCGACCAGAAACGTCTGCGCAATGAACAGCAGCAACCAGGTCGTGAAGAGCAGACCATGAATGTGCACCAGCAACGACAGCGGTGGCGTGCCGAAGAATGCCTTGAGGTAATAGCTTGGCGCGAACCCGATGAAAGCGATCGCCGCGAAAACGATGGCGCTGGCGACGAACATCCGGCGCTGGCGATGTTCGACGCCCGCCCCAAGCAGGGCCGGTGCCGTGAATGCAGAGGTGCCCGTCACATCATTCATTAGTGAGTCCGCCCGTTTCGACTGCTGCCGGTTCACAATCAGTTACAGCAATGGGCAGACAATCCGGCCATCGGCAGCGACATCTTCTACGGATGGGCCGACACAACTGGCGTCGCCTTTTGTCGTCAACATGTTGGGTGAACCGGTTCGGACTGCGTCAGATGCATGTGCGAGTGTTGGTATCTGCGTTGGCGCGCAATGTATACGCATGCAGCGCTGTGGTCACAGCTCAAAATCGTCGGAAAAAATCCAGTCGGCGTCGATCAACCGGCACGGGGAGAATTCCGAGACGATGAAAGCGACAACGCCGGGAATGAGCGTAGCCCGCCGCGTCAGGGCGGTCAGGAATCCCCCTGATGGCAGATTTGCCACCTGCAGGTCGAAGGACGCATTGCCCTGCGCATCGGTGGTCACTGAAGTCGAGATCGGAAACTGGCCATTGCGCAGCGGATGCTGGCCGCCGCCAATGCCGGATGGATCGCAGGCATCGCTGAGATAGAAACGAATCTCGACTGTGATACCCGGATTGGAATTGAGCGTGCCCAGGATACGCCCGCCGCCGGTGACCGGATCAGGTATCGCCGCGGAAATCAGCGGATGGTTGAGCAACTCGTTCGCGCCAATATCAGCGTCTTGGTCATCGTTCGGATTGGCGCCGCCCGGTGCCAGATCGATCGCCAGGCCCGCGTTGTTGGCGATGCCACCACCGGCATCGACCAGCGCGCTGTCTTCGATCATCACACCGGCGCCCGCGTTGTTGGCGATGCTGGGTTGATCAAAGAAAATGGAAAGTGGGTACTGGCCGCCGACCGTTAGGCCACGGCTTGCGCCCGACACGCGCACACCGTTGCCGAGGTTGCCGAGCGCCACGTTACCCACGCCAACACCGATGCCGTTATTTCTCACCGAACCAATGCCAGCGATGTTGTCAGCGACGACGACGCCGTCGCCGAGGTTGCCGGAAATGAGGTTTTCCTCGACCACAGTTGCAGTGCTGCCGGCATCGGCAAACACGCCGTTGCGACCATTCGGCAGCGCGACCGTGCCAGTCGCGTCCACGCCGATG
>CAJDUT010000057.1_pt2 | contig 21063 bp, 17 predicted proteins | sample 7390981 | NCBI WGS metagenome assembly CAJDUT01 (sample SAMEA7055681, study PRJEB34461) | soil metagenome | biome: terrestrial ecosystem; feature: Peninsula; material: soil | place: Antarctica | collected 2016 | reverse complement strand
TATCGTGACGTGATCCTGCCGATGACGGTGCTGCGCCGACTGGATGCAGTGCTTGAGCCGACGAAGACGGCCGTGCTGAAGATGAAGGCGGACATGGACAAGGCCCGCATCACCAACCAGGACATGCCTCTACGTCAGGCGGCGGGACAGGCGTTCTACAACACGTCAAAATTCACGCTGCGCGATCTGCGCGCACGCGCCAGCCAGCAACAGCTCAAGGCAGACTTCGAAGCCTATCTCGACGGTTTTTCGCCCAACGTGCAGGATATTCTGGAGAACTTCGAGTTCCGCCACCAGATTCCGCGTCTGTCCAAGGCCGACGCACTCGGCACGCTGATCGAAAAGCTGCTGTCGCCAGAGATCAATCTTGGTCCACAACCGGTATTGAACGGCGATGGTTCAGTCAAGCACGTTGGCCTCGACAACCACGCGATGGGTACGATTTTCGAGGAGCTGGTACGCCGCTTCAACGAGGAGAACAACGAAGAAGCCGGTGAGCACTGGACGCCGCGCGACGCGGTCAAGCTCATGGCGCGGCTGATCTTTCAGCCGATCGCCGACAAGATCGAATCAGGCACCTATTTGCTTTATGACGGCGCATGCGGCACGGGCGGCATGCTGACGGTTGCCGAGGAAACCCTGCGCCAGCTCGCGGCCGAACGTGAAAAGCAGGTGGCCACGCATTTGTATGGGCAGGAAATCAATGCCGAAACGTATGCGATTGCTAAAGCCGATTTGCTCTTGCACGGCGATGGTGATGCCGCGGACAACATCATCGGTGGCCCGGAATATTCCACGCTCGCGAATGATGCGTTTCCGTCGCAGGAATTCGACTTCATGCTGTCCAATCCGCCCTATGGCAAAAGCTGGAAGAGCGATCTGGAGCGCATGGGCGGCAAAGGCGGAATCAAGGACTCGCGCTTCATCATCAATCACGCGGCCGATCCGGAATACTCGCTGATTACCCGCTCGTCCGATGGCCAGATGTTGTTTCTGGCCAACCTGCTCAGCAAGATGAAGCACGCGACGAAGCTCGGCAGCCGAATCGCTGAAGTCCACAACGGATCTTCGCTGTTTACCGGCGATGCGGGGCAAGGCGAAAGCAATATTCGTCGCTGGATCATCGAAAGCGACTGGCTGGAAGCCATCGTCGCGCTGCCGCTCAATATGTTCTACAACACCGGCATTGCCACCTACGTGTGGGTACTCACCAACCGCAAGCCGGAACACCGGCAGGGCAAAGTGCAGTTGATCGATGCCACCCAATGGTACAAGCCGCTGCGCAAGAACCTCGGCAAGAAGAACTGTGAGCTGTCCGAAGATGATATCGCGCGAATTTGCGACACCTTCCTGACGTTTGACGAAACCGAACAATCGAAGATTTTCCCCAACGCCGCTTTTGGTTACTGGAAAGTCACCGTTGAACGCCCGCTACGCCTGCGAGGCATCGACCCGAACCACGTCTACACACCGAAAGAAATCAAGGCGCTCAAAATCAGTAATGCACGCGATGAAACGGCAGCGCCGGTTATCCGCAAGGTTCACAAGAAAAGTGCCGTTGCCGATCCGTTGCACGGATTATTTGCCGCCACCATCAATGGCAAACCCGCCGTAGTCGAATACGAACCCGACTCCGATCTGCGCGACACTGAACAGGTGCCGCTGCTTGAAGACGGCGGCATCGACGCTTTCCTGCGCCGCGAAGTGCTGCCCTACGCGGCTGATGCTTGGTACGACTTCGCAAGCGTCAAGACTGGCTACGAAATCAGCTTCACCCGTTATTTTTACAAGCCACAGCCGCTGCGTACGTTGGAGGAAATTCGTGCGGATATTGTGGCGCTTGAGAAAGAAGCGGAAGGGTTGTTGGGCGAGATCGTCGGGGGGGATGTTCGGTGACGGAGCGACAGACGTTGCTTGAGTCCATCGCAGCGACTACAGCGGACTATCGCGCGGGCGATCTTCCGGCGCCAAACGCCGATCATGTAGACCGTTGGATCAAGCAGTTCGATGCCGCAGTTCAACTGCCGATGTTGCGCGAGTTGGATCATGTCTTCAAGAAGACGTATTTGTCGAAGAAGAAGATCGACGAATATCTTGCCGGAGCGTTTGGCACCAAAAAGCTGGCAGGCTCAAATCCGTGCGACTTCTGGAAGCGTGCAAACTTTCTCCGTAATCAACAAAATGGGAATTCGCAGGAGGAGTTGCTCGCTCTCCTCGATGACATCCTTGAATCAAAATGTGGGTTCAAGACGGGAGTTTGTGGCGCTCCTGGTGGCGATTTTATTTACCTCGACGATGCCATCTTCAGTGGAAGCCGAGTTGGGAACGATCTTGAGCGCTGGATTGTCGAGTCCGCGCCCGAACGCGCGGCGGTGCATGTGATTGTTCTGGCAATTCACACTCTCGCAGAGTACCAAGTAGGGAGGAGGCTTCGTTCCGTAAGTGATGCACAGAGGAAAGAGATCAGCATCAAGTTTTGGCACGCAATTGTGCTTGAAAACAGGAAGGCCAGCCGTAAAGATTCGCAAGTTTTGTGGCCTGCTCAATTGCCCGATGAAGAATCCGTGCGGACCTATATGGCACTGCCGCACAAATTTCCGTTCGAGGTTCGACCGCTAGGCGGCAACGCTGAACAGTTCTCCTCGGAGCAAGGCCGCTCGCTGCTCGAACGCGAGCTACTCCTCGCCGGACTAAAGATTCGCGGCCATTGTGAAACGCCCAAGAACATCCTGCGGCCGCTGGGCTTCAGCCCTTTCGGGTTGGGATTCGGTTCCATGATCGTGACGTATCGTAACTGCCCCAACAACTCCCCGCTGGCGCTATGGTGGGGTGATCCCTGCGCGTCACGGTCGAGCCCATTGAGCAAGTGGTATCCGCTCTTTGCGCGGAAAACATATCAGAAACCCATCGTGTTCGAGGTTGGTGTATTTTACGACTTAGACATAGAAGACTTCAGCTCTTACAGCTCGGAAGACTACGGCTTTTGACATGCGCGTCGAGTCAAAAATCCGCACATACGATCGCAGCAACAGTGTCGTCTTTCTGAAAACGAAGGAAGCATTCGGCGGCCTGTCGAACATGGCCGGTGGATATCCGCTCAAGGTAAACGGCATTCAAATCCGTACATCTGAAGCGTTGTATCAAGCCTGTCGCTTTCCGCACCTGCCAGAGCTGCAGCGCGTCATCTTGGGCGAAGCCAGTCCGATGACCGCCAAGATGAAGGGCAAGCCTCATCGGGAGAATTCACGGCCGGACTGGGATCTGGTCCGCGTCAAGATCATGAGGTGGTGCCTGCGCGCGAAGCTGGCGCAGAACTGGAAGAAGTTCAGTGAACTATTACTGTTGACGGGCAATGGTGCCATCGTCGAGGAGTCGCGCAAAGATGATTATTGGGGGGCGAAGCCTATCGACGATCAAACACTCATCGGTATGAATGTACTTGGCCGATTGCTGATGGAGCTGCGGGAGGAAGTCAGATCTCGTGCGCCAGATGCGTTGTGTCGTGTCGAGCCACTCGCGATTCCGGACTTTTTTTTGGATAGTCGGCCAATTCAAGCGGTCGTCGCTGAAGTCCGTCGATTTACTCCGACGAGTAAAGGTCACGAACCCATCGTAATCGTGGATTCCGCACAACCGTCGCTCTTCAAGGAGGCTGAGCTGAGGGAAGCGCCGGCTGAGTACCGCGCGCACAAGCATGAGCGATCCGCGACAACAAACTCGCTGCAATCGTATCCAAAGTACAAGAATTGCGGTGTGCCGTGGTTGGGCGCGGTGCCGGCGCATTGGCAAGTATTCCCGAATCGTGCGATTTTCACCGAGATCAAGGATCGCGGCCATCCAAATGCGGACATGCTGTCGGTAACGATCAAGAAGGGCGTGATCAGACAGGCAACCTTGCTCAACGATAGCGCCAAAAAGGACAGCTCGAATCAGGACAAGTTGGCTTACAAACTGGTTCGCCCGGGCGACATCGCCTACAACAAGATGCGCGCTTGGCAGGGCGCATTGGGGGTGTCCGCGTACCACGGAATCGTGAGTCCGGCGTACGTCGTACAGCGCCCGCGACAGGACGCCGAGCCACGCTATCTTCACTACCTGTTGCGGACGCCAGCATTCGCGAAGGAGGCTGAGCGATGGTCCTACGGCATCACGTCCGACATGTGGAGCCTGCGGCCCGAGCATTTCAAGATGATCTACTCCTGCGTCCCGCCACGTCCTGAACAGGCGGCGATCGTGCGGTTTCTGGATCATGCGGATCGGCGGATACGGCGGGCGATTGGAGCCAAGCAGAAGCTGATCAAGCTGCTGGAGGAGCAGAAGCAGGCGATCATCCACCGCGCCGTCACTCGCGGTCTTGATCCCGACGTTCGCCTCAAGCCTTCAAGTATCGAGTGGCTGAGTGACGTGCCGGCGCATTGGGACGAGCACCGACAGAAATATCTTGCCAAAGGCATACAGATGGGGCCGTTCGGCGCATCCCTCACAGAACTGCAGGCTCACGAAACTGGATACAAACTATACGGGCAAGAGAATACGATCAGCGGCGATTTCGGCAAGGGAAATAGGTGGCTTGAGAGGGCGCAGTACGACGCATTGCGCCGTTATGAGCTTTTGTCTGGAGATTTGGTCTTGACTCGCAAAGGGTCGGTGGGCAAGTGTAAGATCGTCCCAGTGGACGCGTGCCCGGGAATCGCGGATTCCGACACTATTCGCGTGCGCCTCAATCGGCGGCTGGTCGCGGAACGTTTCGTCGTGCTACTTCTCCATGATGCCGCGTACATTAAGCGACAGATTGAAGGTGGCCAGCGCGGAGCGGTCGTTGCGGGATTGAACACCGCTACGATTGGTGACCTTCGCCTTATCGTGCCGCCCTTGTTGGAACAACACGCGCTCCTGAAGGCCATAGACGCTAAGACTGCGGTAGTGTCAGATGCTAGCGCTAACGCTTCGCACGAATTGAACGCCCTACGCGAATACCGCACTCGCCTCATCGCCGACGTGGTCACCGGCAAGCTGGACGTGCGTGAGGCGGCGGCGCGGTTACCGGACGAAGTGGATCAATCGGAATGGCTGGAGGATGTAGCCGATGAATCGTCGGACGCCGACGAAGAACTCGGTGATGCCGATCTGGACACAGTGGACGAAGCAATCGAGGCCTGAACGTGCCGGTACATGCGCAGCCGAAGATCTACCATATCCTGCACGTCGATCGACTGGCATCGGTGGTTGCGGACGGATTCCTGATCTGCGACGCGCACATGAATGGCCGATCGCATATTGGATCGACGATCGGCATGAGCGGAATCAAACAGCGCCGCCTGACGTTGCCTATAGGGTGTCACGCGGGCCTGCATGTGGGCGATTGCGTGCCGTTCTACTTCTGCCCGCGTTCGATCATGTTGTTCCTGATTCAACGTGCCAATCATCCGGACCTTGCCTATCGCGGTGGCCAGGAACCGATTTTGCATCTGGAAGCCGATTTGCACGCTGTCGTGGCTTGGGCGCACCGCGAGAGTCTACGTTGGGCGTTTACGCTTTCGAACGCAGGAAGTGGCTACTTCGAGTCGCGTTGTGAACTGGCACAGCTTGGCGAGATCAACTGGGATGCGGTGGCGAACCGCGATTTCCGCGATCCGGTCGTGAAAGAAGGCAAGCAAGCGGAATTTCTGTTGGAGCGACACTTCCCGTGGCATTTGATCGAGCGCATCGGTGTGCGTTCGCAAACGGTTGCCCAGCAGGTAGCCGACTTGTTGCGGAATGTAGAACCACGCCCGCGAATCGAGATCAAACCGGAGTGGTATTATTGAATTTGAGGGGTGCGACCATGATCGAATACACAACCGGCAATATCCTGAGTGCGGATGTCGAGGCATTGGTCAATACGGTCAACTGTGTCGGCATTATGGGGCGCGGCATTGCCCTGCAATTCAAGAACACGTTCCCTGCGAATTTCGACGCTTACGCGCAAGCCTGCAAGCGTGACGAAGTACAGCCGGGTCGGATGTTCGTGTATGAAACCGGCTTTCTGCACAACCCGAAATATATCGTCAACTTCCCGACCAAGCGGCATTGGAAAGGCAAAAGCCGAATGGAAGATATCGAGGCGGGTTTGCATGCTCTGGTTAAAGAGATTCGCACGCGCGGCATTCGCTCCATTGCTGTTCCACCGTTGGGCAGTGGACTCGGTGGTCTTGATTGGTGCGATGTACGTGCACTTGTGGATGCGGCGTTGCGCGACCTGGACGATGTACGGGTAATCGTATTCGAGCCCAACGCGAAGCCTGAGGCCAGTAAGGCATTCCGACCCAAGGCGGTACCCAACATGACTGCCGGGCGCGCGGCCATGGTGGTATTGATGGATCGCTATTTGGGCGGCTTGCTCGACCCGTTCGTGAGCTTGCTCGAAGTGCACAAGCTCATGTACTTCATGCAGGCGTCTGGGCAGCGGCTGCAGTTACGCTACAAACAAGGTACTTACGGACCTTACGCGGAAAACCTTCGACATCTTTTGCAAAAGGTCGAGGGCTATATGGTGTCGGGCTATCGTGGCGACGACGCGCCGAATATTCCATTGGAATTGGTACCCGGTGCGGTAGACGATGCGGATGCATTTCTGCACGACGATGTTCAGACACATGAGCGTTGCGAACGCGTGGCACAACTGGTGGACGGTTTCGAGACGCCCTTCGGATTGGAATTGTTATCGACCGTGCATTGGGTGGTAACTCAGGAACGCGTCACGGTTATAAATGATGTGATAGCACACACCTACGCATGGAACGAACACAAACGTGAATTCACACCGCGGCAGATCGGCCTTGCTTACGACACGTTGCATCAGCATGGTTGGTTGCCGCAGCAGGATTCCGCCCGACTATTTGCCGAGGCATGACCACCGACACCAGCGAATTTGGGCTGGAAAGCCTGATTTGCCAGGCACTGGCGGGCCACGACTGCACGCCATCCGTCGAGCAAACAGTCAACAGGCCGGCTGCAACTTATGGCGGCGTTGGCTGGATTGGTGGCGACCATCGCAGTTACGAGCGCGAATACTGTGTTGACCTGAGCCAGTTGAGCGAATTTCTGCGCGAGAGTCAGCCACAAATTGCTGAGGCTTTTGCTATCGATGACGACGGTCCAACCCGGCGCAAATTTCTGGCGCGGTTGCAGGGCCAGATCAGCAAGCGCGGCACCATCGATGTATTGCGGCACGGCATCGACAATGGCGCACATCACGTCGATCTGTTCTACGGCACCCCATCGCCTGGCAATCCAGCCGCTGCACAGCGTTACGCGTTGAATCGGTTCAGCGTGACCCGACAGTTGCGTTACAGCCGCGACGAAACCCAACGCGCACTCGATCTCGGCCTGTTCATCAATGGGTTGCCGATCGCGACGTTTGAACTCAAGAACAGCCTGACCAAGCAGACCGTGGCCGACGCGGTGGAGCAGTACCAGCGCGACCGCGATCCGCGCGAAAAGCTATTCGAGTTCGGGCGTTGCATTGCTCACTTCGCGGTGGATGACAGCGAGGTGCGATTTTGCACACACCTGAAAGGCAAGGCATCGTGGTTCCTTCCGTTCAATCGCGGCTGGAACGACGGCACGGGTAATCCACCGAATCCGGTTGGGTTGAAGACCGATTACCTGTGGAAGCACATTCTCACCCGCGATGGCCTGACCGATATTCTGGAGAACTACGCGCAGATCGTTGAGAGCAAGGACCCGAGAACCGGGCGCGTCAAGCGCGACCAGATATGGCCGCGCTACCATCAGCTCGACGTGGTGCGCAAACTGTTGGCCGACGTCGAACGCAACGCGGTCGGAAAGCGCTATCTGATCCAGCATTCGGCAGGCAGCGGAAAATCCAATTCCATCGCGTGGCTGGCGCACCAGTTAATGGCATTGCGCAAGGATGGCGCGGATGTCTTCGATTCCATCATCGTAGTGACTGATCGTCGTCTGCTCGACAAGCAGATTCGCGACACCATCAAGCAGTTTGCGCAAGTCAGTGCAGCAGTGGGTCACGCCGAGCATTCCGGCGATTTGCGCCGGTTCATCAGCGCCGGCAAGAAGATCATCATCTCCACGGTGCAGAAGTTCCCGTTCATCCTCGATGAAATCGGTGAAGACCAGCGTGGGCGGCACTTTGCGATCGTGATCGACGAAGCGCACTCAAGTCAGGGCGGCAAAACGTCCGCAGCGATGAGCGAAGCGTTGGCCGAGACTGATCCCGAAGACACGATCAACGAGGCGATTGAAAAGCGCATGCAGGCTCGCAAAATGCTTACCAATGCGAGCTATTTTGCGTTCACGGCCACGCCGAAGAACAAGACGCTGGAAATATTTGGCGAGCCGCTACCGCCTGGCGCAGAAGGCAAGATCGCGCATCGGCCTTTCCATAGCTACACGATGAAACAGGCGATCCAGGAGGGTTTCATCCTGGACGTACTGGCCAGTTATACGCCGGTCGGCAGCTATTACCGGTTGATCAAAAAGATCGAGGACGATCCAAAGTTCGATACGAAACGCGCGCAAAAGAAACTGCGCCGTTACGTCGAAGGTCACGAACATGCAATCCGGCGTAAAGCCGAGATCATGGTGGATCACTTCCACGAACTGGTGATCGCTCGTAACAAGGTCGGTGGCCATGCTCGGGCAATGGTGGTGACGACCGGGATCGAGCGCGCCATCCAGTACTTCCATGCGTTTCGCGATTATCTTGCTGAGCGCAAGAGTGCGTATCAGGCCATTGTCGCGTTCTCTGGCGAGCACGACTACGGGCAGGGCAAAGTTACGGAAACATCACTTAACGGGTTTCCGTCCAGCCAGATCGCTGACAAGATTCAGCAGGACCCATATCGGTTTCTGATCTGCGCCGACAAGTTCCAGACTGGTTACGATGAGCCGCTACTACACACAATGTATGTTGACAAGGTTCTGTCGGGGATCAAGGCAGTGCAGACCCTGTCGCGGTTGAATCGTGCGCGGCCGCAAAAGCACGATACGTTCGTGCTCGATTTTGTGAACGACGCAGATACCATCCAGGCAGCGTTCGAGCCGTACTATCGAACAACGACGCTGAGCGAGGAGACCGATCCGGACAAGCTGCACGACCTGAAGATCGAACTTGACGCGGCGCAGGTTTATTCGCCGCCGCAGATCGACGATTTCGTAAAGCGCTATCTGGCCGCCGCCGCGCGCGACACGCTCGACCCGATCCTTGACGCCTGCGTCGCGACGTACAAACAAGATCTCGACGAGGATGCGCAGGTTGCGTTCAAGGGCAATGCAAAGACATTTGTACGCGTTTACGGCTTTCTCGCTTCCATTCTTCCGTACAGCAAGATCGCTTGGGAGAAACTGTCGATATTCCTGACGTTCCTCGTACCCAAGCTGCCCGCGCCGACAGAAGAAGATCTTTCGCAAGGCATCCTGCAAACGATCGACATGGACAGCTATCGGGTCGAAAAGCGGGCTGCGATGAGTATTGCGCTGGCAGATCAGGATGCTGCGATCAATCCGTTGCCACTTGGTGGCGGTGGTCACAAGCCCGAACCGGAGATTGATCGGCTATCGAACATTCTGAAGACGTTCAATGATCTGTTTGGCAATATTCCATGGAGAGATACGGATCATGTGCACCAGTTGATTACCAGAGATATTCCAAAGCGCGTAGCCGCGGATACCGCCTACCAGAACGCGAAGAACAATTCGGACAAGCAAAACGCACGCATCGAGCACGACAAGGCACTGGCGCGCGTGATGAACGCGGTACTAAGAGACGATACGGAATTGTTCAAGCAGTTTGTCGACAATGAATCGTTCAAGCGCTGGCTTACCGATACAGTATTTAATTTGACCTATGCAACTCCTATGCGCCTTGCGTCCGGGCGAGAAGATTCGGTGAATCTGTGAGCCTTACGATATTTGTGGTGTAAGCGATGAAAGCGAAAGTCAAAACCCGGACCAAAGCCAAAACCAGATTGATTGCTTTCGACATGACCGATTATCTGGAAAGTCCGGAAGCCATCGCCGAGTACATGAGCCAAGTCCTCGAAGACGGCGATGGCGACGAGTTTATCCGGGCACTGGGCCATATTGCCAAGGCGCGCGGCATGGCGCAGGTGGCGACAGATACTGGCCTGGGGCGCGAGAGCCTTTACAAAGCCCTGGCACCCGGCGCGAAGCCGCGATACGACACCGTGCTCAAGGTAACGCGCGCACTTGGTGTGCGGCTGACTGCCGTGCCTTCGGGTACTTGACCTCGCGACCCGCGTGCGCCAGCACGATTTGCCGGGTCGCGGTTCGCCGACCAAAATATCCCTGACGCCCGGAAGGTTTGTCCAGAAAATCGAGGCCGGGTCCGACCGCATGTTAATTACCGTCGCACCGTAGTGCGCCCGTAGCTATACATGTCGAACCGTTATGTATAGAAAAGTCGCATTCTCTATACATGTCAGCGTTGATAGCTAAAGAAACTTGCCCTAAATGAGCGATAGATGAGTGGTTTGCCACGTCTGCTGGAACGCGCTCATCCGGCTAGATGCCTGACCTTACCCCTATCAGGCACGTCGGATTCGTGTCGCGCGGTGACCGGCTGCGCCAATACATCCAGAAGAACGTCTTTACGAGGCAGCTTCTTGGGGCCGCCGCTTGACGTTATAACTTTTGTGGCTACAATCGCCGTATGACTCTTGAACTCAAGCTGCGCAAAGTCGGCAACTCGATGGGCGTGGTGTTGCCCAAGGACGCACTCAACCACTTGAAAGTGGCCGAGGGCGACACCTTGTACGTCACCGAAGGGCCGGACAACACGTTGCGCCTGAGTGCCGGCAATCCGGAATTTGCCAAGACGATGGCGGTGTTCGAATCGCTCAACCGGCGTTATCGCAACACGCTGCGCGAACTGGCGAAATGACCGAGCCGTACTGGCTCACGCGCGAGGAATGTCTCGCATTGCACGATATGTTGCTGTCGGATTACGGTGGCCTCGCCGGCGTGCGTGACGAAAATATGCTGGACTCCGCGCTGGCCAAGCCACGGCAGCTATTCGCCTACGGCAAGCCGAGCATGGCGCAGATGGCCGCAGCGTACACAGCGGCCATCGTAAAAAATCATCCGTTTCTCGATGGAAACAAGCGCACCGGGTTCATGCTCGGTGCGGGTTTTCTGGAACGCAATGGTTTCGAGTTTCACGCAACTGAAGTGGACGCGGTGCTGAAGACGCTGGCGCTCGCGGCCGGAGCTCTGACCCGAGCCGCCTATGCAGCATGGCTGAAAGACAACTCGAAGCGCGGATAAACGCCTCAACACTCATCCAGAACCATTGGAAACACAGCAACAGCCCGCGCGATGAAGGATTTTCGTTTGGCGGCTACGTCCGGCGGTTGAAAGCCGCGGGAATGACGGTCTAACGTCCGTGCCTTTCGTCCCTGATACTTTTTCCGGATGCAGGAAGGCTGCTCAAAAATCGAGGCTGAGTTAGCCCGGGTGCTGATTGGCATAGCGCTGTGCGTAAAATGCCGGTTGCTATACACGTCGAGCTTTCATGTATAGAAAAGTGACATTATCTATACATGTCAGCACATCGATTGGGCTGGCAAGCCAAGCTACAACTCAGAAATGTTCTCATGAACGCTGGGTTTTGCAGCCCAACCTACAGTAGGGCCCAGGACAATCGCTGGTGAAATTTTGCGGGTTGCACGCAGATCGCGCAGAGTATGTTCGGAGCACACGACCGGCACGTGAATCAATGAGCTTGCCAGGGTTTCTGCCAACTCAATGAGCGTTCAGATTGAACGCACACATACCCTCTCGTTCATCCCATGCGTTCGCTGGCGAACAGACTTGGGTACTTCAAGGCGTCATTGTGCACGTCAACATCGACCCGTTGGTCGGGCCCAAGGAGAAGTAACCATGTTACGCAATCTTCATGACATCAAGGACTACGCCATCCGCGCGACGGATGGCGACATTGGCCACGTGAAAGACTTTTACATCGACGATCAGGCCTGGGTGATCCGCTATCTCGTGGTCGAGACGGGAAGCTGGCTTTCCAGTCGAAAGGTGTTGATCTCGCCCATCTCGGTCGGCGCGCTGGACTGGCAGGAAAAGACGTTGCCAGTGTCGATTACCCGGGAGCAGGTAGCGAACAGTCCTGATATCGACACGGACAAGCCAGTCTCGCGTCAGCACGAAAATCAGTACATTGACTATTACTCCTACTTTCCCTATTGGGGCGGCTCGGGTCTGTGGGGTGCCGGAACACACCCGAACCTCATGATGCCGGAGTTCGTATCGACGCCGTCCGTTATCGTGCCGCAACCCGACAGCGTTGATATTGATGCTTCAGACGTTCCGCTGGGCAACTACGACAGCCATTTGCGCAGTTGCAACGTGGTGATGGGCTATCACGTTCATGCCAGTGATGGCGAGCTCGGCCACGTGCAGGGAATGCTGGTCGACGAAGAGACGTGGGCGATTCGCTATCTCGTCGTGAACACGAGCAACTGGTGGATCGGGCAGCAGGTGCTCATCGCACCGGATTGGATCGACGCCATAAGCTGGGACGAGGGAACGCTTTCGCTCACCCTCACCCGGCAAGCCATCAAGCAAGCTCCACCCTACGACGCGTCGTTCCAGGTGGATCGCATGCACGAAATCAGCGTTTACAAGCATTACGGGAACATGGCGTATTGGGTGAAAGAGCAGGTGCCCGATGCCCCGCGCGCAGCCGTTCCAAAGTAGACATTTCAAGGCGGCCCCCAGCGCAACCCCCAAGGTTTTCGGAAAGACATGAACAGTCTACCCATGAACTCGTCCAGATTAGTCAGGGATCAACGACTGGCCTGACGTTCTTTTTCGCGCCGGACACGGACGCCAGAAATACCTGGCCGCTCGCCACTTTGCTACTCACTCAATCGAGAACCCATCATGCTACGCAACGTCAACGACCTCCTCGGACTCGAGGTGGCAGCAAGCAACGGCTCCGTCGGCGAAGTAAAGGATTGCTTTTTCGACGACCGTACATGGACGATCCGCTTCTTCGTGGTCGAGACCGGTGCGTGGCTAGGCGGCCGAAAGATCTTGATTCCGCCAGTTGCCATTCACGATCTCGATTGGGTCGCCAAGACGCTGTCGGTTTCGTTGACGCGGGAACGGGTGAAGGCCAGCCCGGACGTCGACACCAGCAGGCCCGTATCGCGACAGCATGAATTGGAGCAGTTCGCCTACTACGGCTATGCGTACGACGGAGGCGATGGGCAACTCTGGGGTGGCGGCCCACAATTTGGCATGAGCCTGACAGGCTACCCAAGCATGCCGCTGCCTACCGGGCCGCGGGCGCAGGCGAAATTTGTCGACAAGTTGGCGGAACAGCATCGAAACCGGGGTGACGACCCGCATCTGCGCAGTTGCCGCGCGATCGAGCGATATCACATTCATGCCAGCGACGGCGACATCGGCCACGTCGAATCCCTGCTCGTCGACGACGAGGCATGGGCGATCCGCTACCTTGTTGTCAATACCAGCGACTGGTGGCTGGGCCATCAGATGTTGGTCGCGCCGCCATGGATCGATGACATCAGTTGGCTCGATGCCACCGTATCAGTGGATCTGACACGGCAGGCGGTCAAGGACGCGCCGACCTACGACGCGCAGGCCTTGCCGAGCCCGGAGCAGGAACAGCGCTTGTTCGACCACTATGGCCGCCCCGACCACGGCAACGTGGTGGCGACGCCGCCGCCTGCTTGACTCCTTAATTGGCGCTGTTGGTAGGCAGTCGAGCACTGCTCGGCGCGGATCTCGGCATTGAGATGCGCGCTATCACGCAACGCGTCCCAGCGTGCTCTCGATGAGCCTGCCCAACTTGTGGACTGCTCCGTGGACGGCCGCATCCACGTCCGAGGCGTGATCCGTCACGGCGATCGGTTGCCGATGTTCAAACCGTGCTTCGATCATGCAGCGCTTGTCGAGTCCGCCGGTCTTGTCCGCGTTTTCGTCGCTCAGGTGCACTTCCACGCGGGTTATGTGTTTGCTGTAACGGCTCAAGGCGGTTTCGACCAGGCCACGCACGTGTTCGATCAGCCGCGCGTGCCCCTCAACATTGTGATCGGTATTGATCTGAATCTGCATTGCATTCTCCGGTTGTGGTGTTACTTCGACAGTAGATAGCGATCAATGTCGCCACGATTTGCGCGTTGGGTTCGCTCAACCTTGATGGCCTGCGCCCGCGTCTTGTTGCGAGGTTTTGCTCAACGTCGTGCGCGAGCAGATCGGCCATGAGCGTGCGCCCCCGTTCCGTGGCGATGGATGATGCGGCGGTGGCTGTGACATCGCGCCGCGCCGGCACATTTTCGGAGCAACGAGAGCGGGCTGCAGACCGCAAGTTCAATAGCGTGAACCCATTCGTTCATTGCTTTCCGATCGTCTCGGCGGGAATTGCCGGGTCGGTGGTAGTGCACGGCGACTGGACGTAGACCGGCGCAAAGCCGCCGCCCGGGGTACGGAAGTTCGTGGTCTGGCCCTGATAAAGCCGTGCCGCCAGCCATTGCACTTGCCCGTCGTAAACGTAGTCGCGCACATCGAACTTCAGCGTCTGCTGGGGCGACTGGTTGGAGAGGATGCGTTCTCCCGGTGCGACGACCGCCTGGGCCACATACTCGCCCGCGAGAATCTCCTGCCAGACGCGTCGGGTGAGCTTGTCTCCGCGATAGGCGGCACGGCTGCCGAAGCCCGTGGCCGGCTTGAAGAACAGGCCGCGTCGCTCGGACCATAGGCGCTCGGCGTCGACCGGGTCGACGCGCTTGGTGGCCGGAATTCCAGCCAGCAAAATGTCGCGGCTGCGCGTCGGTACGCCCATCGCCTGCAGTTGCCGGTCGTTGCTCAGCAGCGCCAGATTACGTTTGTCGGCGTACAGCGCGTGCGCCTGGGGATGCGGTGTCAAAACCACGGCGTGCTGCAGATAGGCTTCGCGCAAGACGGCGTTGACGGGCTCGCGCAGCGGAAAATCCGTCAACCGGTTGTAGACCAGGTCAACGATCGTGCGACCGTGCCGGAGCACGCCGTCGCGCAGCGACAACTCGGAGGGATCGGCGATGATGGCCTCGAAGCCATGGCGCCGGAAAAGATCCTGGAACAACAGGAAATCCGGGTACAGATATTGCTGTTGCGGCGCCTCGTCGACGATGGCGATGCAGCGCAGGGGTTCGCTGCGCTTGCTTAACTGCCATTCCCTGCGGAACATTTCGACGATGGCGTTTTCCATTGCCGCCGCCGCGGCGATCATGTCGTGCAGCGGAGGGCAACAGGCGCGTTGCGCACGCGCCAGGGCGACGTTGAGCATCGCACCGCCGGCATTGGTATTGATCTCGATCAGGCCGAGTCCATCTTGCGTGACGTGGAAATCGTAACCAAGAAAAACACCGATAGCGCCACCGGGGTCATGACGGGCGATTTCGGGCGCCCAAGCCAGTACGGCTTCCCGATACGCTGGTAGCGCCACGACCGCCGTAACCGTGCGAACGATTTCCGCCATGCGTTCGTGGTGGACCGGAGTAATGAAGACCGGGTTGGCGGCAAACAGGTGCGGACAGCGTGTCTGGATCAGATCGAACAGATCGGGGTGCTGCAATTGCGACTGCAATGCGCGGCGCAGAGATGTTGGGTCGAGCGTGATACAGAAGCAGTCACTGTTAAGCGACTCGATTGCACCGCCATCTGGCGATCTCGAACGGCAGTCGGGAGACACGGTGTTCATGACGAAAGGATCCTGGCCACTCGCCGGGTGCGCGAGATCGGCAAAATGAAGCAGTTGATTGCCGACTTGAAGGCCAATCCAGTGCCGGCGGATGCCCCTGACCTTGCACCCAAGCCCGCGAAGTAGCAACCGCTCCAGGAATTCATGAAAAACCGCCAAGGTATGCCGCGATACCAATACCTACGGCAAACAGCAGCAGAGACAGCAGCGTCATGCCCGCAAGAGTGCGGCGCGACACTTGTCCAGTCTCAGCGTGCGCGGCTGGAGCAGCCGCATCTGACGCGGGGCCACTCATGCCATGCATGGCATCGTGCGCTTCGTGGTTTTCGTGCTCGGTCGATGGGCGCACGGTCATCATGCCGTGCTTCAAATGCCGGGAGACCAGCCACCAGTTCATCGGATAGGCGGTCACGAATCCCACCAACAACGACATTGACATCACGAACCAGAACGCCGGTCTCGCGGGGTCGTGCGCACCACGCACAAATTTCATTGCCAGCAACATGGTCGGCACCATGCCGGCCATCAGCACGTTCATCGACAGCAGCTCGGGGAAGAAAGTATTGCGCAGCGCGGCCTTGTATGAACCGCCGGCACTACCACGCATGAACAGCGCCTGGAAAATGGTCCAGCCGAAACCGAAGCCGAGAACGTATTCCAGTGCGACATCCAGCACGACCGGGAACTGCATCACGCTGGCAATCACGGCTCCCGCAAGAATGCCCACCCCGTCGCCGGCCACGCAGTGCATGGTCGAGCCGAGCACCTGCCGCCAGCGTACCGCGACATAGCGCTCATGAAGACCTGGCAAAGGCTCGCGACAGCCCAGCACATAGAGAAACGCGCCGAACGGACCGGTGTACGCCGTAAGCAGGACAAACCCCCACTTGAGCACCGGCGACAGAAACATCGGGCGTGTCCTTTCAAGCACAGGCGGTCAAGCGCGTGGGCCATGACTGGCAAAGACGCGAGTGAACCCGTCCGAGCCAATCAACAGTACGCCGGAATGCACCGGGGCACTCATTTCCATGCCTGGCAAACCCAGTGGCATACGGTGCGCGGCATGCCTGTCTGCGTTCTCGTAGCTCAGATGCACCTCCACGCGCGTTATTTGTTTGCTGAATCGACTCAGTGAGTGTTCGGTGACACCACGCACGTGCTCGATCAGCACCGCGTGACCCTCGACGTTGTGGTCGGTATTGATCTGAATCTGCATTGCTCACTCCGATTGTTGGGCTACTTCGCCTATTCCGGTGTCGCATTGTTGCTGGGTGTCTCTTGTGCTTTTTCCGCTTCCTCGACAGCGCGAACGTCCGCGCGGCCTAGCTCTTCGTAGAGCGCGTGAACGCGCTTGACCAGTTGTGGAGTCACTTTGACTTCGGGCGTATCCACTTTCGCCTCCGGTTCCGGGTTGGTCTTCGCTGAACGCTTGGGCTCGGCCTTCGCTCCAGGTTTGGATTTGGCTTGCGCTTTGTGTCTGGGTTTGGCTTTCGGTCCAGGCTTGGGTTCGGCCTTCGCTTCAGGCGCGGATTTGGCCGTCGCCTCAGGTTTGGTCTCGGCTCAGGCTTGGGCTTGGCAGGATCGAATATCCGATAGGCCAGCAGCTTTATGCGATCGTTCACGAGGAACCACGCCAGCGCGTAACCCCAGACGAATAGCGCCCAACCCCAGCCGAGTGGGGTCATGAACACGCCGTAGACGGCAATCAATGTCGCCACGATTTGTGTGCCGAGCACGGCGCCCCAAAGAATCCGCGCAGGACGGATGGACCAGAACGGTCCGCGCGTTCGCGTCAGGAAGATGGTGAGGTGTCCGGCGACGGACATCTTCAAATACATCAGGGTTTGAATGTGCGGCCGATCCAGATGAAAGACACGTTCGCCCAGATAGAACAAAGCGAAGGCGGCCACCACGCCGATCACGCCCAGTGCCGTGGAAACACCCAGCACCATGCGCATGTTCCATGCTTCCGGCTGCGACTTGTAATGCACGTTGTCGTAGGCGATGGAAAGAATGGCGCCGTCATTGAGTAGTGCGAGCATCACGATCATCACCGCGGTCAACGGATAGAAATTGAAGATCAGGATGGCCGCGGTCATGAACAACAGCACGCGCAGGGTCTCGGCAATGCGGTAGATCGCGTAGCTGTTCATGCGCTGGAAGATGCGCCGGCTCTCCTTGATCGCATCGATGATCACCGAAAGACCCGAAGTCGTCAGCACGATCGATGCGGCCGCACGCGCCGCGTCCGTGGCGCCGGAAACCGCGATGCCGCAATCGGCCTTCTTCAGGGCCGGGGCGTCGTTCACGCCGTCGCCGGTCATGCCGACAATGTGCCCGTGTTTTTGCAGGACATCGACGATGTGGAACTTGTGTTCCGGAAATACCTGGGCGAAGCCGTCCGCGTTTTCTATTGCCGCCGTCACCTCGGCGCTTTCGTTTTTGTTCGAATCGCCGAGAGCGCTGGCATCGAGAATATTGGTCCCCATGTCCAGTTTCTTGGCCGTCTCCTTGGCAATCGCCAACGCGTCGCCGGTCACCATCTTGATCTTGACGCCCATCGCGCGTGCAGTGGCAACGGTAGTCTTGGCGTCGTCCCGCGGCGGATCGAACAGCGGCAGGACGCCGACAAGCTGCCACTTCCCGTCTGCGTCGGCGCGCGCCACGCCCAGTGACCGGAATCCGCGCGCGGCGAAGTCATTGACGGCTTTGTCCATCGTCTCCTTCACCTGTGCTGCATTCGCCGACAGTTCCAGGATCACCTGCGGGGCACCCTTGGTCACCCTGAACGTCTTGCCGTCCTTGTCCCTGACGCTGGCCTCGGTGCGCTTGTGCACCGGATCGAATGGCGTGAAGTGAACGATCTGGTAGGCCTTCAATGCCTGCTTGTCCTTGACGCCGCTCAGCACGGCCAGATCGATGGTGTCGTCGTTGTCGGCGTGCGACGCCAGTGCGGCATCGAGAATCACTTGCTCGGCCGTCGTGCCTTCCACGCAGAACGGATCACCCAACGTCAGCTTGTTTTGTGTCAGCGTGCCGGTCTTGTCTGCGCACAACACGTCCACGCCGGCGAGTTCCTCGATAGCCACCAGCCTGCTGACGATCGCCTTTTTCTTCGAGAGCAGGCGTGCGCCAACCGCCATCGTTACCGACAGCACCGTGGGCATCGCCACCGGAATGGCGGCGACGGTCAACACCAGCGCGAATTGCAGGGTCGTGAGGATGTGGTCGCCACGAAAAATTGCGACGGTGACGATCACCGCCACGAGCGCCACCGCGAGGACGATCAGGTAGTTGCCAATCTTCAGCACAGCCTTCTGGAAGTGGCTGACGGTATGCGCTTCTCCGACCAGTTTCGCGGTCTTGCCGAAGTAGGTGTTGGTGCCGGTCGTATACACGAGCGCGCTGCTCTGGCCGCGGCGGACGATCGAGCCAGAAAATACTGCATCACCGGGATTGCGTGTCGCGGGCAATGATTCGCCGGTCAGCGCGGATTGATCCACCGACATCGGGTCGCCATCGAGCAAGCGGGCGTCCGCTGGAACAATATCGCCCAACCGCAGCTGGATAACATCACCCGGCACCAGTTCGCGCGCTGGCTGAGCAATCCATTTTCCGTCGCGCTTCACCCGCGCCTTGGTAGCGAGCTTGGCTTTCAACGCAGCGATGGCGTTGCCGGCCGAGTGTTCTTCCCAAAATCCGACGACAGCGTTGGTGACCAGCAACAACGCGATGATAAAAAAATCCGGCCAATGCCCGACGACGCCCGACAGAATGACGGCAATCTCGATCATCCACGGGATCGGCCCCCAGAAATAGCCGAGAAATTTCAGAAACAGGTTGGTCTCTTTTTCCTCGATCTCGTTCGTGCCGTATTGGGTCAAGCGCTTTTGCGCTTCAGCCTGCGTAAGACCGTTTGGCGACGAGCTCAGCCTTTTCTCTACGTCCGCCAGCGGCAGGGATTTCAGATCGTCCTTCGCCTCGGGTTTCGATCCGGGCTTGGCATCCGGAGATTTGGATTGGTCGGCAACCGCATTCATGACGAATAATCCTTCTGTTATCGCGATGCCGCGGTGGTAGCGCTTTCACCACTTTTAGCCGTCCATTTCCAGTTCCGGATTTCCGGCAGGTCCTGCCCGTGCTCGTCGATGTAATGCTTGTGCTCGATTAACTTGTCGCGCATCTGCTGCTTGAGATAGGCACCGGGCGAGCCGAGGTGCGGGAGTCGATCGATGACGTCCATGACCAGATGAAAACGATCGAGGTCGTTCTGCACGCGCATGTCGAAGGCGGTGGTGATCGTGCCCTCTTCCTTGTAGCCGCGAACGTGCAGGTTGTGGTTGGTGCGGCGATAGGTCAGCCGATGAATCAGCCAGGGGTAGCCGTGAAAGCCGAAGATGATGTGTTTGTCTGTTGTGAATAGCGAGTCGTAGTCACGTTCGTTGAGTCCGTGCGGATGCTCCGAGCAGGGCTGCAGTCGCATCAGGTCCACGACGTTGATGACGCGGATCTTCAATTCAGGCAGATGCTCGCGCAGGATGGAAACAGCGGCCAGGATTTCCAGTGTCGGCGTGTCGCCGCAGCAGGCCATCACCACATCCGGCTCGCTGCCCTGGTCGTTGCTGGCCCACTGCCAAATACCGATACCTTCGGTGCAATGCACGACGGCGGCATCCATCGACAGCCATTGCGGCAACGCGTGCTTGCCAGCGACCACCACGTTGACGTAGTTGCGGCTGCGTAGGCAATGATCGAACACCGACAGCAGGCAATTGGCGTCGGGCGGCAGGTAGACCCGCACGATGTCGGCTTTCTTGTTGATGACGTGATCGAGGAAACCAGGGTCCTGGTGGGTAAATCCGTTGTGATCCTGTTGCCAGACGTGAGAGGCGAGCAGATAGTTCAGCGACGCGATGGGTCGGCGCCACGGCAATTCCTTGGTGACCTTCAGCCACTTGGCGTGCTGGCTGAACATTGAGTCGATGATGCGGATGAAGGCCTCATAGCTGTTGAATAGTCCGTGCCTTCCGGTCAGCAGATAACCTTCCAGCCATCCTTCGCACTGATGCTCGCTGAGCATCGAATCGAGTACGCGTCCGGAAGGCGCGAGGAACTCGTCGTTGTCCTGCTCGTGCGCATCCCACTGACGATTCGTCACTTCAAAAACCGCGCCCAACAAATTCGAGAGTGTCTCGTCGGGGCCGAAGACGCGGAAATTGCGCTGGTCCTGATTGAGTTTGGCGACATCGCGCAGGAACTTGCCCAGCACCAGCGTGTCCTGACCATCGACCGCACCGGGCGAA
>CAJDUT010000097.1_pt1 | contig 21382 bp, 17 predicted proteins | sample 7390981 | NCBI WGS metagenome assembly CAJDUT01 (sample SAMEA7055681, study PRJEB34461) | soil metagenome | biome: terrestrial ecosystem; feature: Peninsula; material: soil | place: Antarctica | collected 2016 | reverse complement strand
TCGGGTTCACTTACAAGCGATTGATTTGTTGTGGAGCGGGCGGTGAGTGGATCTTACGCTGGCGAATCGGTGCGCTACGCAAGTGACTTCGTTCTGGGTCACCTCATTTCGTTCCCTTTTCCGCTTTTGACCCCCGAGACTCCTTCGGCCTCCCTGTAACTTTGACTCGTTGCTCCTGTTCGTGCCACTGCTGCTTCAATCCTGTGGGCCCTGCGCAGGCTGCGCTTTTGGATTTTTTTGATTCTTGTCGATCTGCTGCAATTTCCCAACCTTCACGACGCCGGTGAAGTTCTTCAGGAACACGGGGTCGTAAGGATTGCTACTTTGCTCAAATTGTCGATAGGCAATGGAACCACCCATCGCGCCACCATGCATCATGCCGCCGGCAGTCGAGGCTACCTTGATGGGGTGGCCACCGGCGTCTAGAGGGACCGGAGTATGTCCAGTGTCAAGCACGCCGATTAAAAGCTCACCGACTGCCCCACCAGCGTGTGTGCCAGTTTTATGGGTGCGCACCCACGCCCACTGGGCCTTGGCGCGCGGCATCGCAACTTTATCGCCATAGGTTTGCTGCAACTGACCCCAGAGATTGTTCGTTTGCGCGAATTCGCCGTTGCTCAACATCGTCACCATTGCATCGCGCGCCTTCGCATACAGGGAATCGCCGCGTTCGGCTGCCAACACCATCCACGCGGCTCCGAGTGGACGATTCAGCGGCACGCCCTCACCCCTAAAGTACATCAAACCGAGATCGTACTCAGCGGGTTTGTAGGCCCAGGACGCCGCGACTTTGTACATATAGATCGCATGTTGGTAATCACCCTTATGCATCGCCTGCTGTGCGTACGCGAAAAACTTCACGCCTGGCCGCCCATCAGATTCGGGGGTATTGAATTTGCTGTTTGACAGCGACCCGGTGGATGCCCCGGAACCGTAATCCGGTACGACATACGTGCTGCCCAGCGGCTGATCTTGCGGTTTTGCCAACGCCGATTGCGCCGTCAGCGCCAACGCGAAACCCGCGACGATTAATGTACCAACCCAACGTTTGCATTGGTGCATGGCTGCATCTCCTTTCATTTGTGCCTGAACGCGTTTTACTCCCAAGCATCCTTCTTTCGCAAGTGAAGTGGGCATTACGCGGTCGACGGCTGGGAAACAGGGTCAGAGAAACAAGGTCAGGCTCACTTACAAGCGTTCGATTTTTTGTGCGACGAGCGGTGATTGGATCTAAAGAGATGGCGCTGCAAATTCGCACAAGTGGTTAAGTGGAATTCCTGCATCCTGCGGGCAATGATACCCGCCTGCCGAGGAGCAGCGCGAAGGTTGGAGTGAGGAACGAACCCCAACATTCAACGCATTGGTCTGCAACGATGTTGGGGTTCGCATTCGTTCACCCCAACCAATGTACTCGCCCAGCAGCAGTCCGCTACTCAACCAGCGTAGGCGCTTTGCGATTGGAATTAAGTGCGGCGTATTCGGGACCTTTCAGTGCTGGCCCTTTGAGTTACTCGAATTGCGCGTCGATGCCCAGATGCTTGGCCAGCGCGAGTACCTGTAGCGGCGCCTGCGTCTTGATCCAGTAGATTTTCATTTCTCGTGCTCCGTGGCTCGAATGGACGTGGTCGACACGAACGATAGCAAAACGGGTTTCACCAGGCACTCGCCTGCCCCACGGTTTTTCCATTCTGCGCTACGCCCGGTTTTCCAACGCCCCCAAATCTCGATCTGACAAGCGTTGATTCTCAGCTCGTCATTCCCGCGCCGGTTCGCTGNNNNCGCCACGGCGAGAAGACCAATCATGATTCCCTCGTCAATATCGCAAGCCCCCTCTCGTCATTCCCGCCAGGCGGGAAACCAGTCAAACAACGCTCTTGGCACGCTCTCTCGCGCCAATCTTCGACCTCGATATACCAGGAACAGCATTGCCAAAGGCCACTCTTGACGGGATTCCCGCGCGGGTGGGAATGACAAGAAATAACGGTCTCCGTGTGTATCAATGCAGACTCCGCACTAATCAGAAATCTCGATCGGCAAACCCATTCGACGAAATGTATGTGTGACATTTCGGCATAGTCGGCAGTCGCAACGACGTTGCAATGGATGAAACCGGTCACCAGTAACCCGGCGCGCGCATCGCACTGCGGCAACGCCGGCGTTTATGCGAGAATCGCCACGCAGGTGGCACCGGCCATGGGGCTATTCGAAAGACCGGTAGTTGGATAGACGACAAGTATTCCATGAGCGTAGCAAAACACCCTCAAGCCGAGTCGAATTCCGATCTGACCCGACTGTTGCACGAATGGCGCAGCGGCGACGGTCAGGTGTTTTCAACTTTGATCGAACAGGTGTATCCAGCATTGAAGCGCATCGCCGCGCGCCGCGTCGGCATCCAGAGCGGCGAATCCACGCTATCGCCGACCGAACTGGTTCACGAGGCCGCACTGGGGATGATGAAGTCGCCGATGGATTTCGCCAACCGCGCGCATTTCTTCGCCACGATGGCGATCGCGATGCGCTCGATTCTGATCGATCATGCGCGCGCCCGTGCTGCGGACAAGCGCGGCGGTAACGGCGTGCAGATCAGTCTTTCCCGCGTCGACGCGGGAGACGAAGGCGGATTGGCGACCGACCTGCTCGCGCTGGAGCAGGCGCTGCTGCAGCTCGAAGCGCTCGACCCGCGTTGCGGACAAGTCATGCACCTGACCTATTTCGGCGGGTTGCAACAGGAAGAGATAGCGGTCGTGCTGAATGTTTCCATTCCGACGGTGAAACGCGATCTGCGCTTCGCGCGCTCATGGTTGCTCAAGGCGCTTGGCGACTGATTTGATCAATGTCTGCCGTGATCGATAACGCTGTGATCAATAATGGACGTTGATCGCTACGCGCGGCTGCGCAAACTTTACGAAGCCGTGGTGGATGTGGAACCAGCGGCGCGCGCCGAAGTGCTGGCGCAGGAAGACGCCGACGCACAACTCGCTGCTGAAGCACTTGCCTTGTGCGACGCCGCCGATTGCGATCGCACCGGAGCGCTGACCGGCGTGCGCGACGCCATGCTCGATGTCGCCGTCGCACCACTGCCGGCCGCCGGCGAAGTATTCGGCGCGTGGCGCATCGTCGAAGTCGTCGGACAGGGCGGCATGGGCCGCGTCTATCGCGTGGAGCGCAGTGACGGCAGCTACGAGCAGACAGCCGCGCTGAAGTTCATCAAGGGTCTTGCCGGTGAAGCGGCCGTTGCGAATTTTACGCGCGAACGGCAACTTCTGGCGGGTCTGGTTCATCCCAACATCGCGCGCCTGCTCGATGGCGGCATGGATGCGCAGGGGCGGCCCTACCTGGTGATGGAATACATTGCTGGTCGGCCGATCGACGATTACTGTCGCGAAAGTGCGCTCGGCCGGAATGCGATTCTCGACTTGTTCGTCGCGGCGTGCGCGGCAGTGAGCCACGCGCACCGGCAATTGGTCGTGCATTGCGATCTCAAGCCATCGAACATCCTGGTCGACATGCGAGGCCAGCCAATGCTGCTCGATTTTGGCATCGCGCAAATGGTCGAGCGGTCCGCAGACGATGCGGGCGTCGCGTCCGATACCACTTCCGGCTATACACCCGGCTATGCAAGTCCGGAGCAGTGCCGTGGTGAACGCATCGGTGTGGCCAGCGACGTCTACAGTTTGGGTATGGTGCTGCGCCGCATGTTTGTCGCCGCAAACGTCGAGACGGGGCCCGAGCTTGTCGCGATTCTCGCAATGGCGACGCAGGAAGATTCCGCGGCCCGTTATGCATCCGTCGATGCACTCTGCGACGATCTCGCGCGCCTGCGTACACGTCGGCCCGTACGCGCGTTGCCCGCCACCGTGGCGTATCGATGCGTGCGCTTCGTGCGGCGCAACTGGGTGGCGCTGTCGATTGCGGCCGGGATCGTATTGCTGTCGGCAATGTTCACGTGGAAGGTGATGGCTGAAAGTCGCCACGCGCTGGCGGCCGAGCAAACTGCCCTCGCCGAGCGCGACCGTGCACGCCAGGCGGAAAGCGAAGCACGCGCCTCGGAGAACACCGCACACGAGACAAGCCGCTTTCTGATCTCAGTGTTCGAAGGCGCCAGTCCCGATGCCGGAAGCGGCAACGTCTCGATCGCCGTGTTGCTGGATCAAGCCCTGCAGCGCGTCGAACACGACCTTACCGACCAGCCGGCAACGCAAGCACAGATGTCGGCGGTACTGGCCGAAGTGTTGTTCGTCATTGGCAAACCCGAGCGCGGGCGGGCACTGTACGCCAAGGCGATTGCGCTGGAACGCACCCAGAACCGGCCGTTGGTGTTGGCGAAGATGCTGATCGACAACGCCGGCACCTATCTGAAATACACGGCCGGCGGGACGACGCCGAATGACGACGTGCGTGAAGCGTTGCGTCTGGTCGAAAGTAACGCCAGCGAGGACTCGCCGGTGCGAATGGACCTCACCCAGACCGCGGCCGGCTTGCTCGGCGATTCCAACCCGGCCGAAGCCGCGCCGTTATTCGAGAAAAGCCTGGTACTGATGCGAAGGCTCAAGCCCGGCAGCCTGGATTTGGCCGAAGCACTTGCCAGCTACGGATGGAACGAGCGCCGCCGCGGCAATTACGAACATGCGATTGCATTGATGAGCGAGGCCAACGCCTTGCAACTGCGCCTGCTCGGCGAGGCGAACCAAGATTACTCACTGGAAATGGAGACCATCGCCAACACGATGACCCTGGCGCGCCGCTTCGACGAAGCCGGGCCACTATTCCTGCGCGCGCTGGAATTGCAGCGCCGATACGGCCGCATGGACGGCAAAGTCGGTGCCTGGGCGCTGGCCCAGTACGCCACCTTCCTAACCAACGCGGGGCGCGCAATGGAAGCACTGCCGCTCTACGACGAAATATTCGCTATCGCCGCACGCAAATTGTCCAAGGACGATGGCTCGGTGCTGGTGTGGGAATACAATTTTGCCGGCAACGTGGCCGACACGGGCGACCTGGATCACGCGGCCAAGCTGATTCGCGAAGCTGCAGCCAAGGTCCGTCACCCGTGGGGGCCGGACAGCCTCGGCATGGCGATGGTCCTGGTCAAACAGGCGAATATCCTGGAGTGGCACGACTGCGACGCTGAAGCCGGGGCGGCGCTTGATCGGGCGCTGGCCATCTATGCGGCCAAACCTGCGCAGGAAAATGATGATTTGTACGCGGCCAAGGTGCAGCGCGCACGTTGGCTGACTTCCTGCAAGCGCTTCGACGAGGCGCAAGCACAGCTTGGCGAGGTTGCACCACACAACGCGGACCTCAAGCCGCTGGCGGCATTGCATCTGGCGCAGGCACAAGCATTGCTGCGCCTGCAGCGCGACGGCGATGCCGCCGCGCTTGCCACGATGCAGGATGCGGAGTCCCTCGCTGCAAAGGCGTACACGCCGGCGGATGCGCGCATCGCCCTCGCCAAATTGCCGCGCGCGGAATGGCTGCATGCGCACGGTCGCAACGACGAAGCGGCGAAGCTGGGTACCGCCATTCTCGCCGGTGTCGACGGCAAACTGGTTCCGGATTCGCCCCTGCTCGCACGCGTCCGCGCATTGCGTTAGCCGGGTCAAGATTCGTTTCGCCGATGCAAATCGGCCGCGACGTCGAATCCTCGGTGTCGATCTTCCAAACCACCAGATCTGAACCCGGATGATCCTTGCGCGCGCCGAATTACGAATACGGTGGCAACGCTGCTATTTGCTCGTCTAAGGGGAAGACCGTGCGCTACCAGAATGCCGCCAGCATGTTTCGCTGCGCCCTGCCCTATTGCGGGCAGAATTCGGGAATACGAAATTCGTTGATCCGTTCCCGCTGGGCAATGCGTTCCAGCCTGTGGACTGCCGTTGCTCGCGCGCCAACATCTTCGGCATTCGCGGCCATGTGCAACTACTCGACTACCAACTGCGAGCTCACTTCGTACCGTACTTAGTCCGACCCCGACACATACCATGACGCATAACAATTGCATCAAACATAAGAAGAACAGGGAGGCAAAAATGGTAACCCCGTTCTTGACCCTTTTGACCCTTTCATCGAGCCCGGTTCCATTGCTGGCGGTGTTGGCTAACACGTTCACCTAGGCATTTGAAACCGAATTCACTGATGGGATCAAAACAGTGGGCGTAGTTCAGTACCATTCGACTCGGCCCATTTTCTGTCAACCGCCCAGTTATCGTGCGCGCACGGCAAGAACCATCCAGTACAAGGTATTAGTGTGATGCGGATGGTCTGGGCACAACTAAACTCGTTTCCATACTCCAGGAGCACCAACCAATGAACATCAAGGCCTGTCTTTTTCTTGGCATCGCATCACTCGTTGTCTGCACGTCAGCGATCGCCAATTCAGACGATATTAAATGGGTTTCTCAGTGCATGATGGACAACAAGGACGAAGGCCAGTCGACCGCCGTGGTCAGGAAGTACTGTGAGTGCATGAACAACAAGATGCCGGAAAGCGCGACAAAATCGATCACGCAGTGGGAGAAAACCCACAAGCATGAAGAGAAGGAGTGCTCCGACAAGGCAGGCTGGGACAAGCAAGTCCAAGAGTAAGTAGGTTGTAGTGAGCGAATGCGAACCCCAACATCGGCGCAACGAATGCGTTGCATGTTGGGGTTCATTCCTCATCCTGATCTTGGGCGTCGAGCACGTAGGGCGTAAGCAGCGCAGCGAATCCCGCCGTCTTGACGCGAGCAGTTGAACACCGGGATATTCCGCCACGCGGCTGCTCCCGCCCTCCTTGCTACGCCCGGTTTTCGATCGCGATCAGATTTCGATCGGCGAACCCAGCTCAACCAGGTGCGTCGGCGGAATTTCGAAATAGTCCGTAGCCGGCACGGCATTGCGATGCATGAAACCGAACAAGCGGTTGCGCCATAGCGCCATGCCTCGACGCGACGAGGAGATGATGTCTTCGCGGCTGGCGAAAAATGCGGTTTGCATACTGTCGAAATTCAATCCGTGCGGCGCGACGCTATCGAGCAGCGCAGCGGGTACGTCGGGCGTTTCCATGAAACCAAAACGCAGAGTGGCGCGGTAAAAGGTTTCGCTGATTGCCTCGACATGCAATCGCGCGTCCCGCTTTACAAACGGTATCGCCGCGGTTTCCACGGTGAGCAGCACATTTTGTTCGTGCAGAACCTTGTTGTGTTTCAGGTTGTGCAGCAGTGCCTTCGGAACGACACCCTGCTGGGTTGTTAGGAATACAGCGGTACCGGTAACTTGCGCCGGTGGCGAGACTTTCAATGCGGCGAGGAACGAATCAAGGCTGATGCCATGTCTGAGGATTTCAGCCTGTAACAAATGCCGGCCGCGCGCCCATGTGCGCAGCAACGTAAACGCCACGATACCCAGAGCGATCGGGAACCATGCGCCATCTTCGAACTTGACCAGATTGGCGAACAGGAACGCGACATCCACCAAAACGAACAACGTGGTCAATGGCCAGAATACATAGTTGGCAAATATTTTTCGTTCGCGCAACACGACGATCATCAACAGACTGGTGATCAGCATCGTGCCGGTGACGGATACGCCATATGCGGTTGCCAACGCGGCGGAACTGCGAAAGCCGATGACGGTTGCTATTACTGCCGCCATCAACATCCAGTTGATCGACGGAACGTAAATCTGGCCAATCGTCGACTGCGAGGTGTGACGAATTGACAGTCGCGGCAGGTATCCGAGCTGAATCGCCTGCTGGGTCGCGGAATACGCGCCGCTGATGACGGCCTGCGATGCAATCACGGTTGCCGCGGTGGCCAGGCAAATCATCGGATACAACGCCCAGCCTGGGATACCGAGGTAGAACGGGTTGCTCACCGCGTCGCCATGGTGCAGCAGCAACGCGCCTTGTCCGAAGTAGTTTATCGTCAGAGCAGGCAGCACCAGAAACAGCCACGCGCACTGGATCGGACGCCGCCCGAAATGCCCCATGTCGGCGTACAGCGTTTCGCCGCCGGTCACGGCCAACACTACGGCACCCAGTATGAAAATTCCGCCCCAGCCGTGCAGCACAAAAAACCGCGCGCCCCACCATGGGTCAAGCGCGCGCAAAACGTCGGGATTGGCTCCAATGTTGTGGATGCCAATCGCCGCGAGAGCAAAAAACCACAGAACGATGATTGGTCCGAACGCGCGCCCAATCGCGTGGGTGCCGAACCGTTGCGTGGCGAACAACACGACCAGCACGATAATGGTGAGCGGCAACACCCAATGGGCCAATTCGGGTGCGGCAACTTCCAGTCCTTCGACTGCGGAAAGCACCGAAATCGCCGGCGTAAGAACGCCATCGCCGAAGAAGAGCGCCGCACCGAATACACCCAGAATCCCGATCAGATAAAACGATTTCGTTGCCTTCTTCCGGGTTTGTTGGGCCAATGCAGTCAAGGCCATGATGCCGCCTTCGCCATCGTTGTCGACGCGCATGATGACGCCGACATACTTGATCGTGATTACCAGCATCAGCGACCAAAATATCAGCGACAGGACACCGAGCACGCTGGCATGGTCGGGAGTCAGGCCATAGTGCGATGAAAAAGCCTCCTGGATCGTGTACAGCGGACTGGTGCCGATATCGCCGAACACGATGCCAATCGCGCCCAACGTCAGGGAACCGAGTCCCGGCTTGCGCACGTCGGCCTGCGGCCCATCAACAGCACAAATTGCAGCGTTCATTTCTGCCCCATGTTTTGTCGAGGCAATGTGCTCGACAAGGGCGTAAAGGCGAAAGATGCCCCGCGCCGGCTGCGCGTAAACTTTGCGTAAATATTCCGAGGTTGGCGCTGAAACGCGTGGTGATTTGTACAACCCCGTCGGCGCTATCTGACACAATGCCGCCATGCGTTCGACCGAAACAGTCAGTCCCCACGCGCAGGCCAATTCGCAGTTCACGATGCGCAGGGCGCAGCGCAGACTCAGCCATGGCTATCTGCTCGCGATAGCCGGTTCGATTGCGGCTGTCGCCGTTGCTGGTTGCGCGCAGAAATTATTCGGACTGAATGATCTGTCACCGGTTTTCATGCTCGCCGTGCTTGCCGTTGCCGCACGCACGCGCACCGGCCCGGCGGTGCTGGCAGCGATACTTTGTTTTCTTGGCTACAACTACTTTTTCTTCGAGCCACGTTTCAGTTTTTACATCAGCGGACGCCGCGACGTGGCGACAATCGTGCTGTTTCTGGCCGCGGCATTATTGGCGGGTCGTCTGGCTTCACGCCTTGGCATGCAGATACAGGCTTTACGCAACACGAATTGGCAGGTGCACCTGCGCCAGGAGCTCGGGCAACGGCTGGCGGCAGCGGCGGATGAACCCCAGGTGCTCGAAGCCGCCAGGGATTTTTTCCAACGCAATTTCGGTGCAGATATTCGCGTGACGTCCAAAAACGAAAGCGTTGAATCGACGCAAGACGAAACGACCTGGCACGCTGTAGCGCTTGGCACCCACCACGATAATATCGGCTCGATCAGACTCGGTTTGCCAAGACACAACGACGCGGACGCGGCAATGGAAAAACTGATCGATCCTGCGCTGGGTGATGTCGCACAGGCCATATTGCGTTCACGACTGGTTGCCGATTTGCAGTCGGTGCGAATCGCAAACGAGACCGAACGCCTGCGCAGTGCGCTGCTGTCTTCTGTCTCGCACGATTTGCGCACGCCGTTGGCGGGAATACTCGGCGCGGCAGAAAGTCTGGACACTTACGGCAACGAGGTCAGTATTGCCGACCGACACGAACTGCTCGGAATGATCCGCGAGGAAGGCCAGCGCCTGGATCGCTATATCGAAAATCTGCTGGACATGACCCGATTGGGTCGCGGCGAACTCGCGTTGAATCGTGACTGGATCGGCATCGACGAATTGATTGGCTCGGCACTGCGACGATTGCACCCGGTGCAACCCGGAGCAACGTTCCATGTGAGCGTCGCGGCGGACATTGAACCGGTCTGGGTGCATCCTGCACTGATCGAACAGGCCCTGTTCAACGTGCTGGAAAATGCTTCAAAGTTCTCGCCGGCCGACAAGGAAATATCCGTTGACGCACGCCGTGATTCCGCCAATTCGGTGCGCATTGAGGTGCACGATGACGGTCCCGGAATCAGTGCCGAAGATCGCGAACGCATCTTCGAAATGTTTTATACGGTTGCACGCGGCGACCGCAACCGCAATGGAACCGGGCTCGGATTGGCGATTTGCCGAGGCATGGTCGCGGCACATGGCGGCAGCGTCGAAGCGATATCCGATGGAACCGGCGGCGGCACAACCATCCGCATTACGTTGCCCCTGATCAAACCCGACGCAACTTCCTCCGCGGCATGAGCGAAACCAGCGCCAGCGAGTCGAGCCCACACCCAGCGCAGATTCTGGTGATCGACGACGAACCGCAAATCCGCAAGTTTCTCGACATCAGCTTGCGCGCGAACGGCTATCGCGTCGCACTCGCCGCCGACGGGCAAACGGGATTGAACTTGCTCGCGACGCAAGGTGCGGACCTGCTCGTTCTCGACCTGGGTTTGCCGGATCGCGACGGCTATTCAGTGCTGCGCGAACTGCGTCAATGGTCGCAGCTGCCGGTCATCGTGTTGACGGTGCGCGCCGGAGAATCCGAAAAGGTTGCGGTGCTCGATGCAGGCGCCAACGACTACGTGACGAAACCATTCGGTGTGCAGGAATTGATGGCGCGCGTGCGTGCGCTGCTGCGCGCTTCTGCCGTGCCGGCGAATACGACGCCGCTGTTCGACGATGGGCAACTGCGCGTCGATCTCGTAAAGCGTGAAGTCAGTGTTGACGGCCGCGTGGTTAACCTGTCGCGCAAGGAGTACGCGTTGCTCGCGTTGCTGGTTCACCACGCAGGACGCGTGGTCACGCAACCGCAACTCCTGCGCGAAGTGTGGGGCCCAACGCATCAGGACGACACACACTACCTGCGCATTCTCGTCGCCAAGCTGCGCCAAAAACTCGGCGACGATGCCGCCGCGCCGCGCTGGATTGCAACAGAACCGGGAGTTGGATTGCGGCTGCTGCAGCGATGAGGAATCACGACGTTGCTTGATTGAGCCAACTGTGACCCAAGCCACTTTGGACTGAATTCACCCGAAAACGAGGATGTTCAGGTTCACTTACACGCGTTTGATTTGTGGGTTGAACGCAGTCAGTTTCACTTACAGAGGGTCGGGAAGTGAACGTAGCCCGGATTTTTGGTGCGCAGAACGTTGAGGTTCGCTGCTCACCCCAACCTGCACTCTGATTCCAGTTTCGGGCTCACGTTTGGCATCGATGCGGGTTGCATGGATTTTCGAGCCCATAGGCGTCGCACAGGCTCGCGCAGTTTCAGGAATGGGCGCTCCACCGAGTAATGCAGGGCCGCACCAACAATCAATACTGCCGCGGCATAGATCACCGCGGTCCATACGCCATGTCCGTCGACAAACGCGGCGAAGCGGCCGTGAAGCTGGGAATAAACCATCTTGTGACTGAGGTACAGACTGTAAGACGCTAACGCGAGCCACGCAGCGCCCGGCACATGTAATCTGGACAAGACGCCGCGTTCGCCGGCTGCCGATGCCACGAGTGCCGCCATGCCCAAGGCGAGCACAGGATCGCCGAATACATTGGCGGAAAGCTCCATGCGCCGACCCTCAAACCCAAACATGCACAGCACGATCAGACCCACACCGATAGCGACTACGACATTTGCGTGGCGCTCAATCCAGATCCAGCCGCGGGTTCCGTAACTGCGCATGGCGGGCCAGCGCCGGGAAGAGTAGATAAAACTGCTCTTCCACGCACAATGACCACGCGTGCGAGAACGCGGCGCGAGAGGGATCGATCCACAAATTCATGCTGTAGGTGAGGAAGCGCCACAACGGCATCATGCTCGTTGTCTCGCGTATGGATGGCCAAACCATGTAGATGGCAAGAACCACAAAAAACGCGGGCAGCGTTCGGAAGCTGCGGCGTATGTAAAAATCAGTCAGATCAAGCCGGCTTCCGCTGGCGATTTGCGTAAACACCTGCGAGCCAATCAGGAAGCCGGACAAGGCGAAGAACAGGTCCACTCCCATCCAGCCACTCCACCGCAGTATGCCGCCACCGCCATAGCCGGCCAGATAAGCATGGAAGATCATCACCCACACGATGGCTATCGCGCGCAACAAATCGAGTCCGGGCTTTCGCGCCACGATGTTCCTCTGTGAATTGGCTGCTGGCAGGCCTTCCTGGCCTTGCACACTTGGTAGTTTCGAGTTCTCAGCAATTTGCGGCCCGCATCCGGCGAGCCATTCGCAATGATTTGGCGCACGTCATCAGCAACCACAGGGTGTGGTGCTGCACAACCGTACCCAAAGTTTATGGCATTTGTGAGGCGGTTCCAGGGCACCGTAAAGGCATTCGCGAGGGTAGGAAATGCGAAATTTCCATTGCAGTCATAGGTGGATTGAAGCTCGGGGCAGCGTGCGCTTTCGAGCAGGCGGGTTGGGGTGAGCGAATGCGAACCCCAACAAAATTACAGACGGCTACGCTGAATGTTGGAGTACGTTTCTCACTCCAACTTCCACGCTGAATCGGCAGCGTCAGGGGGTTGCAGTTTGTCCTGGGTGCGAGAATCGAAGTCGCTCGCATCATGCCGCTCATGCAACTGGCTGGACAGCTCGCCGAAGACGCGATTGACCATGCGCCCTCGTTGCACCGCCGGGCGCGCGGCGATCACGGCCGCCCAGCGCTGCACGTGCGTGTACGTGTCTACCTGCAGAAACTCGCCGGCATCGTATAGACGGCCTTTGGCCAGCGCGCCATACCATGGCCACACCGCGATGTCGGCAATCGAATAGTCCGCACCGGCAAGATAGGTGTGGGTGGCGAGGTGTTGATCGAGCACATCGAGCTGGCGTTTCACTTCCATCGCATAGCGATCGATGGCGTATTCGATCTTCAGCGGCGCATACGCATAAAAATGGCCAAAGCCACCGCCGAGAAATGGCGCGCTGCCCATCTGCCAGAACAGCCACGAAAGGCATTCGGTACGCACTACATGATCGGTTGACAGCAAGACACCAAACTTTTCCGCCAAGTAAAGCAGCATCGCCCCCGACTCGAATACCCGCACCGGTTGTGCGCCGCTGCGATCCATCAGTGCAGGAATCTTCGAGTTCGGATTGACCGCAACGAAGCCGCTGCCGAACTGGTCGCCCTCCTCGATGTTGATCAGCCACGCGTCGTATTCAGCACCCGCGTGCCCCAGCGCCAGCAACTCTTCCAGCATCACCGTCACCTTCACCCCGTTGGGCGTACCCAGCGAGTAGAGCTGCAGCGGATGGCGACCAACTGGCAGTTCCTTTACATGAGTGGCCCCAGCAACAGGCCGATTGATGCTGGCGAAACGCCCGCCGCTTTCTTTGTCCCATTGCCAGATTTTCGGGGGAAGGTAGCGATCAGGCTCAGTCATCGGTATTCCAGGAGAAAGGCGACAAATTTGCAGTTGTGGATTGGTAGACCAAGTGCAGCACCCTGACGAACAAGTGAGTTAACCACGATGCTGGAGCTTTGAGCTTTGCGTTGCGAGGGCAGTTCGTGATTGGCTTGCGCGCACATGTTGCTTCAAGTCACGATCAGATTTCACCTCACGCCGTAATCTCAAACGAGCCTGCAAGCCTGCGTCGGTGACGTGGATGTTTCCAGCAAATTCAGCGTAGCGATCGCCTCATCCCGGCTAGCGCCACACATCGCTACTTGCGGGCGCAATCGGGCGCACACGTCGGGGCGTTCAGGTTTGCCGAACAGGGCGCAAAGGTTTGCGTCGGTCAGTTGGATGCAGCGCACGCCGGCAGGTTTTCCATTGGGCATGCCGGGGATCGGTGACGAAATGGACGGCGCGATGCTCGGCGGCCTGTTCGACGAGCATACCCAGGCCGTCCAGCGCTCGGCGCGCGCGTGCGGCCTGCGCCCAGGCAATGAATGCAAATGCGGCGGCACCGTAGGACAGGTCGTAACACAGGCTGTGCGTGGTCATCAGCGATATCGGCAAATCGAGTGTGGTGCGATCGTGGCCGGCAGACGTCGCGTTGACGATCAGCTCGAATCCGCCGCAGGTGGGCATATCTTTCCAATAACGCGTGTGCACGCGGCGCGGCAGGCCAATCGCGTCGGAGAGCGCATCGGCGCGTTCCGGGGTGCGATTGACGATGGTCAAATCGGCGATACCGGCATCGAGCAACGCGAACGCGGCTGCGCGCGCGGCTCCGCCGGCACCGAGGATCAGGGTGCGGCGTCCGCGCAGGTCCAGCGCGTGGCGTTCGGTCAGATCACGTACCAGACCCGCGCCATCGGTGTTGTCGCCTTGCCAACCGCCGTCGGGCAAGCGCGTCATGGTGTTGACGGCACCGGCGCGCGTGGCGAATTCGGATAGCTGCGCACACTGCGCCATTGCCAGTTGCTTCAGGGGCAAGGTGATATTGGCGCCGTGGCCGCCGGCTGCGCCGAATGCGGCGAGTTGTTCGGCAAACGATTCGGCCGATGCTTCGATGCCGATGTAGTCCAATGCGATGGCGTTGTCTTCGGCGAAGCGTGCGTGGATGCGCGGCGACAGCGAATGCGCTACCGGATGGCCGAACACGGCGAACTGTGGCTGGTTCATGCGCGCACCTCGCGTAACCATTGGGCGGCTTGCACGGCGAAATAAGTGAGGACCGCATCGGCACCGGCACGCTTGATTGAAGTGAGTGCTTCGAGCACGCACGTGCGTTCGTCCAGCCAGCCATTGAGTGTGGCGGCCTTGAGCATCGCGTATTCGCCACTGACCTGGTACGCAAACGTCGGCACGCCGAATTGCTGCTTGACCCGATGCACGATATCCAGATACGGCATTGCCGGTTTTACCATGACCATGTCAGCCCCTTCGACCAGGTCCATTTCCACTTCGCGCAAGGCTTCGTCGGAATTGGCCGGGTCCATCTGATAAGTATATTTGTTGCCTTTCCCAAGATTTGCCGCGGAACCCACGGCGTCTCGGAACGGGCCATAGAAACCCGAGGCATACTTCGCCGAGTACGCGAGGATGCGCGTGTGAATGTAGCCGGCATCTTCCAGTGCCTGGCGGATCGCACCGATGCGGCCATCCATCATGTCCGACGGCGCGACGATGTCGGCGCCGGCTTGCGCATGCGACAAGGCCTGCTTGACCAGTGCCTGCACGGTAATATCGTTGACCACATAGCCGGCATCGTCGATCAGGCCGTCCTGGCCATGGGTGGTGAATGGATCGAGCGCGACGTCGGTAATGACGCCCAACTCCGGAAGGTGCGATTTCAATGCGCGCACGGCGCGCTGAGCCAGACCATCGGCATTCCAGGCTTCGCGAGCATCCAGCGATTTGGCTGTATCCGGTGTGACCGGGAACAACGCCAGCGCGGGAATGCCCAGTTCATGCGCCTGCGCGGCCAGCGCCAGCAACAGGTCGATGGACAGGCGCTCGACACCGGGCATGGAGGCGACCGGTTCGCGTACCTTCTGCCCTTCGCACACAAACACCGGCAAGATCAGGTCGGCGGCCGTCAAGGTGGTTTCGCGCATCAGCGCGCGACTGAAGGCGTCGCGGCGCATGCGTCTCATACGCGTACGGGGATAAGGCATCGGTGCGGTTTCCGGTATCGGCAATTGGGGCCATTTTAGCAGGCCGCCGCGCCAAGCTTGCGCTTGGCCGGTGATGCCGCCTGCGCTGCCCACATTGCCAGCTTGCAAAGCGCCACGCTTGCTGTTGTGATAGCGCCCGCATTCGACCGCCGTGGGTTTGCTGTACCCGGGCTGTCGGATGCAGGCATGCCAATTGCGCGACCGCGAATTTTATTCGCTGCCAGGCATTGGCTCGAACACACTTTCTCAGGTCGCCGATCATTGGACGGGATTCTCGTCGTCGAACGCTCTGTCACCTTGAGCCATTTGCTCAAGCGCACACTTGCGGCCGCAGGTTTGAGCGCTCCGAATGAGTTGAGCAGCTACGTCGAGGCGCTCGATCATCTCAAGCGATCCGTGGAGCTGGGACAAAGTTACGGCCTGCTGCTGATCGGTGCGCCCGCGCGCATGACCAAGGAATTTGCTGCACTGCTGGATCACTTGCGCAGCGATTCCGCCTCGACAGCGGTGTTGTTGATGGCGCATGAAAAGTCGCCGGAATTGCTCGGCTTCATGCAGACCCGCGCACGCACCAACGTGGTGTTATGGTCGGATTTCAATCGCATTCCCGGCGCGATCAAGACTTTGGCACCGGCGGCGCCAATGCTGGCGACGCCCGTGTCGACTGTAGCAACGAAACCCGTGCACGTAGAAAGCACGCCTGCCGCAAGCCCGAATGCAAGCAGCATCCGCATCCTGCTTGTGGACGATTCACAAAGCGTACGTCTGGCCTATCGGCAGTTGCTCGAACGCAATGGCTTCGAGGTGGCGACCGCCGGCACCTTGCGCGAAGCCGATGAGATGACCGAACACGGTACCTACGATCTGGTCATCGTCGACTACTTCCTGCCAGACGGCAACGGCGACGAACTATGCCGGCGCCTGTCCGCACGCCCGGGCGCACCTGCGCTGGCGATCATCACCGGTACCTATCGCGAGGACATCATCAAGCGCTGTCTGGATGCAGGCGCCATGGAATGCGTGTTCAAGAACGAAGCCAAGGAACTGTTTCTCGCGCGCGTGCGCACGCTCACCCGCCAGATCCAGACGCAGAAAACCGTCGAAGGCGAACGCCAACGCCTGAACGGGATTCTCGGTTCCGTCGGCGATGGCGTTTACGGCGTGGATAATGCCGGCGTCATCACGTTCATCAATCCAACCGGATTGCGCCTGCTCGGCCGCGCCGACGAATCCGAGTTCGTCGGCAAACCCGCGCATGCGGTCATCCACTACGCCGCCGAAGACGGGCAACCCGTCGGACCAGGCGAATCGACGCTGGATCGCGCTTACCTGCAAGGCGAATCGCTGAACGCGCACGAGACCGTGTTCTGGAAAGCCGGCGGAGAAGGCATTCCCGTCGAGTGCACGGTCTTGCCGCTGGCGATCGCACAACGGCGCGAAGGTTCGGTCGTGGTCTTTCGCGATATTTCCGATCGCAAGAGTGCCGAACGCCTGCGCTGGGAACTCAACCACGATCGCCTGACCGGTCTGGCCAACGCCCGGCATTTCAATCAGATCCTGACCCAGCAACTCAATCGCCGCCGCGACCAGGGTGGTTATGCCGCGCTGCTGTACATCGACATCGATCGCTACAACTACATAATCGATACCGTGGGCAGTGCCGCTGCCGAGCAATTGCTGGTTGACGTTGCCGTCGCCATCGGCAGGCGCCTGCGCGAAGGCGACGTGCTCGCGCGCATCGAAGGCGATCGCTTTGCGTTGTTGCTGGCTGGCGTGCAACTGGAAAACCTTTTTCCGATCGCCGACGGTTTTCGCGAGTTGCTGCATCAATCGCAGTACACCTCGAACGGGCAGAAACGCCACGCGACCGCATCCATCGGCGTAGCTGTCATCAGCAAGGACACGCCTTCCAGCGAATACGCGCTGGAACACGCGCGCATGGCCTGCAAAAACGCCAAGCAACGCGGGCGCGACCAGACCGAAATCTACGTCGGCGAATACGATGCGCGCATTGCTCGCGAAATCGAATCTGGCTGGACCGAACGCCTGCGCCTGGCGCTGGAACAGGAACGCTTCATCTTCCTGGTGCAGCCGATCGTGCCGCTGGCGGCATTGCCGACAAAGGAAAGCGAGATCGTCGAACGCCAGGGCTGGCGCGTGAATGGTGCCGGCACGCAAGGGCTCGAATACCTGTTCGAAGTGCTGATCCGCATGGTCGGCAAAGACGGCCAGTTGATTTCGCCCGGGGTCTTCGTGCCGCTGGCCGAACGCGTCGGCATGATGTCGAAAATCGACCTGTGGGCGATCAACCATCTACTGCGCTATCTGGCCAGCATCAAGGGGCTTGCTGCACCGATCGCATTTAACGTCAATCTGTCCAACCTAACCCTGGTCGATCCCGAAGCGCTGGGATTGATCGAAGCAGCGGTGCGCGATTCCGGTGTACCGGCACGTCAACTGGTTTTCGAGATCACCGAAACCAGCGAATTGACCAGCCTGCACACCGCGCGCAAATTCATTTCATCGCTGAAGAAACTCGGCTGCCGGTTTGCACTGGATGATTTTGGCACCGGGTTTTCCTCATTTACGCATTTGCGCCACCTGCCAGTGGATATCGTCAAGATCGAGGGCAGTTTCATCGAAGGGCTGGCCGGCAGCGACCTGGATCGCAAGATGGTCGCCTCGATCACGCAACTTGCCCAATCGTTGCACATGCAAGTCGTCGGCGAACACGTCGACAGCTTCGCCACCCTCACTGCCCTGCGTGAAAGTGGCGCCGATTATGCGCAAGGTAACTATCTGGGTGAGCCGCGCCCACTGCGGTCCGTGGAATTCGACAAGCTGTTCCCGCACGCCTGAGTCAAACTTCCTGGCAGCCATTGCTTCGGTCGCTTATGCCGTTGCAACTGGACTCCAGCCTTCGCGGGAGTGACGGAATCTGAGGTGCCGCTCATCTGTCATCCCGCGCAGACATGAACCCAGCGCTCGTCATTCCCGCGTAGGCGGGAATCCAGTGCGTTTGCTTCGCACTCGGCGCAGGCGTCAACCGCCAAGTCATTGGATTCCCGCTTAAAGCATGCGGGAATGACGAGATATGGTGGTTTGGTCGTAAACCACAGGCTGAGGATCGGCACGGTTTAGCCATCGCGTCGGTCGCATCGGGCGCTGCACCGAAACTGTGTCGACCAACACACTGGAATCGCCAACAGGTTCAGCGACAGGACAGCAAGAACCGATGATACTTATCAAAATCCTTTAATTTCATTGATTTCTGTGGATTTGATATAAAGTTTCTAGTAGAGTCGGTTAACCTCTTGATAAAGAGGATTTATAAATGCTATCTCCGATGCCAATCGTTGCACTGACCTGCTGCCTCATGCTGCTGGCGTGGATGTGTGTGCGACGCATTCCCGAAGGCCATGCCTATACGTTTCGCCGTGTCGGCGGTCACCTGCGTACCGTCGGGGCCGGCATTCACGTGATGTGGCCGTTGATCGAACGCGTTGCCCACAAAATTCGCTTGCTCGGCAATGAAGTCGACGTATCCGCACACGCAGCGAGCGGCGACATCAGCGGGCGCGTCTACTTTCAGGTGATCGATGCACAACGTGCCGACGCGCTGATCGACGATATCGCCGAATTGTTGCGCCGACGCATTCCAGAACTCACCGCCGGCACCTGCAATGATACGGACCCGAGCATCCGCGACGCCCATCTGAAGGCCGAACTCAATCGCGATTTGCGCGAGCGTGGAGTGTTGATCACCCGCGTGCAGCTGCACTCTTGATCCGTCCAGACGACGTTTGAAACAGCTGGAAGAAACTCGGCCATTTTCGGCAAGGCAATCACCTCTTTCCCCTGAAAGCCCGGGCGATCTTCCTTTCCCGCAAGCCGGGTACATTTCTATTTCCATTCCCCTGCAAACAGGGCTCATTTCTATTTCCCTTCCCCTGCAAGTGGGGGAAGGTGCCGAAGGCGGAAGGGGGTGCTCTTGATCTGTTGCGGGAAAAGTGAAAGCGCCCCCCTCAGTCCGGCGGACAGTTTCTCCGGCTACGCAGGGGAAGCGAGCCCAACACATCAAGTAAAAACGACTCCGCGCTGGATTTTCCCCACGCGGGCACGGATACTGGTCGGCCGTCAGGCCACTTGATTTCACGGCCACGGCGGCAAGGAACCGCATGAGTCCGTTATCCGATCGCGCCAATCACTTTGCTCGTCTGCACGCAGGAGCCATACAGCTCGGCCTTGCGCCGCCGCCCGCGGCTTGTGAATGCCTGCTCGACTATGTAGAACTGCTGACTCAGTGGAATGCCGTCTACAACCTGACGGCCGTGCGCGATACGGGCGACATGATCGTGCGCCATCTGCTCGATTCGCTGGCAATCGCGCCCTTCGTGCGTGGCGACGATCTCGCCGATCTGGGAACCGGAGCCGGCCTACCCGGTATTCCATTGGCGATACTGCAGCCTTCGCGCGAGCACGTGTTGATCGACAGTAACGGCAAGAAAACCCGATTCCTGCGCGAAGCGGTACGTACCCTAGGCTTGGCGAACGTTCGCGTTGAACAAACTCGCGTTGAAAATGCCCGCGGCAGCTACGCCTGCATTACCTCGCGAGCATTCTCGGATTTGGCGCAAATGTTGGCCCTGGGCGGCCACTTGCTGGCCCCCGGCGGGGTGTGGCTGGCCATGAAAGGCCAGCTCGATCCGAACGAGATTTCCCACTTGCCCGCTCCTTTTCGCGTCGATGCCACCCATGCACTGGATATTCCGGGCTTGGGTGCGCAGCGGCATGTAGTCATAATGCGCCGCTCCGATGCGCTGGTGCAGGATCACGCCGCATGACACGAATAATTGCAGTTGCCAATCAGAAAGGCGGCGTGGGCAAAACCACAACCGCAGTGAACCTCGCTGCCGCGCTGGCCGAGACGCGCCGTCGAATTCTGTTGATCGACCTGGACCCGCAAGGCAACGCGACCATGGCCTCGGGTTTGGACAAGCGCACGGTCAAACTGACCGGCTGCGAGGTGTTGCTCGAAGAAGCCTCGATCGAAAGCGCGATCGTACCCACGCCGGCTGGGTTTGATCTGCTTCCCGGCAATCGCGATCTGACTGCAGCCGAATTGAAACTCATGGATGCGCTGGCGCGCGAATCGCGGCTCAAGGAGCAACTGGCGAAACTCGGCGATCGTTACCAGACTATCCTGATCGATTGCCCACCGTCGCTGCACTTGCTCACCATCAACGCGTTGACCGCGGCGCACGGCGTGCTGATTCCGATCCAGTGCGAGTATTTCGCGCTGGAAGGTTTGACCAGCCTGCTCGATACGATCAAAGCGGTGCGTGCGCGCCTGAACCCGCAATTGCAGGTCGAAGGTTTGCTGCGCACGATGTTCGATGTGCGCAACAACCTGGGCAACGACGTGTCTGCGCAGTTGAGCAAGCATTTCGGCGACAAACTGCTGCGCTCGGTGATTCCGCGCAATATTCGTCTGGCCGAGGCACCAAGCCACGGCAAGCCAATCAATTTGTACGATCGCGAATCGCGCGGTGCCATCGCCTATCTGGGCCTGGCCGGCGAAATGATCCGGCGCGAACGCGGCGGCGCACCGATGCATGTCGGTCCGGCATCGGTCAACTAAGGAATAGAAATGGCAGCTGCGAAACGACGCGGTTTGGGCGCGCGCGATCTGGATGTCCTGCTGGGCACGCCGGAAACCGGCGAGGC
>CAJDUT010000098.1_pt1 | contig 21407 bp, 19 predicted proteins | sample 7390981 | NCBI WGS metagenome assembly CAJDUT01 (sample SAMEA7055681, study PRJEB34461) | soil metagenome | biome: terrestrial ecosystem; feature: Peninsula; material: soil | place: Antarctica | collected 2016 | reverse complement strand
GCCGGGTGATCGCGCGGCCGTTTACCGGCACCGCCGAAGCCGGCTTCAGCCGCACTGCACAACGCCGCGACTATGCCTTGCCGCCACCGGCGCCGACGTTGTTGGATGCGCTGATTGCGGCCAATGGCGAGGTGATTGCGATTGGCAAGATCGACGACATCTTCGCCCATCGTGGTGTATCGCAATGCATCCGCGCCTATGGTCACGATGACCTCTTCGATGCCACGTTGACTGCCATTGCAAGCGCTGGCAACCACAGTCTGATCGCCACCAACTTCGTCGATTTCGACATGCTGTACGGCCATCGCCGCGACGTGTTTGGCTACGCTGCCGCACTCGAAGCGCTGGATGGGCGCCTGCCGCAACTCCTACGCGTGTTGCAACCAGGCGATCTGCTGGCGATCAGTGCCGACCATGGCTGTGACCCAACCTGGCCCGGCAGCGACCATACGCGCGAATGCATTCCGGCCTTGGTATTCGGTCCGGGACTGGGCGCACGCGCGGTGGGTCGGCGCGACAGCTTTGCCGACATCGGCCAGACCATGGCCGACCATCTGGGCCTACCACCACTCGCGGCAGGCCACAGTTTTCTTTCGCCTGCGTAAGCGCCAGCCCATGACCACTCCGCATCTCGAAGCCAAGCCCGACATGATCGCCGACACCGTGTTGTTGCCCGGCGATCCATTGCGCGCGCGGCATATCGCCAGCGAGTTTCTCGATGACGCTCGCGAAGTGAATGCTCGACGCAACATGCTCGGTTACACCGGCCACTATCGCGGCATGCGCGTGTCGGTGCTGGGCAGCGGCATGGGCATTCCTTCCTGCGCGATCTACTCCACGGAACTGGCGCGCGTGTTTGGCGTGCGCCGCATCGTGCGCGTGGGTACGTGCGGCGGTGTCGGTGATATCGAATTGGGCGACCTGCTGCTGGCGCAGGCGGCCTCGACTGATTCAAATTTCAACCGGTTGCACTTCGGCGGCCACGATCTGGGTGCATGCGCCGATTTCGAATTGATGCGCGCCGTAGTTGATGCCGCGGCCGCGCAGAAAATCGCCCTGCACATCGGCGGCGTGTTCAGCACCGACAGCTTCCATGGTGGCGACCCACAGCTCACCGCGCGACTGCTGGCGCATCGGATTCTGGGCGTGGAGATGGAATCGGCCGGGCTTTACGGCGTGGCCATGCGCGAAGGTTTTCAAGCGCTGTCGGTACTGACTGTCAGCGATCACTTGCAGCGCGACACGCACATGCCGGCCACCCAGCGCGAACAAGGGTTGTCGCGCATGACCGGGTTGGTTCTGGACAGCTTGGTATCCAGCGCTGCTGGATAAGCTCACGCCACAACGCAAGTGCACACGACGCCGCGCTTCAGACCAGCAGTGCGACCGCCTTGATCTGTGCCCACACTGGCAACCCTTCGCACAATTGCAGGCGCAGCGCTGACTGCTGCGATACGCGCGCAAGCAAGCGTGCGTTGCCAGCTAGCAAGCGCAACTGCAATTGCCCGCTTGGTAACGCCGTAACCTGTTCAATGGTCGCCGCAACGATATTCAACACGCTGCTATCCGCGTGCTTGCTCAGCGCTACGCTGACGTCGCGCGCCTGCACGCGCAAACGCACGGGCGCGCCAGCCGGTGGCGCCTGCCCGTGCGCATAGAGGATGCCCGCAGACGTTTCGAGCGTGAGCAACCCATGTTTGTCAGCGCCGGTTACGCTGGCCTCGATCACCGCCGCGGCATCGTCGCGCAACGCCAACGGCAGGTCGCTACGATTGAGCACCTCCAGCGCCGCACCATTGATGCGCACCTTGCCGGCTTCGAGCAACACCAGATGATCGGCAAGGCGCGCAGCTTCGTCCACCGAATGGGTTACGTACAAAACCGGAATATTCGCCTGGCGTCGGATCGTCTCGATGTACGGCAGAATCTCTGCACGCCGATCGGCGTCGAGCGCGCTCAGTGGTTCATCCATCAACAGCCAGCGCGGCCGGCACACCAGCGCGCGCGCGAGTGCCACGCGTTGCTGCTCGCCGCCGGATAACGCGACCGGCGACCGTTCCAGCAATGGTACGAGGGCGAGTTTGTCGATCCATTCGTCCAGCGCATCGGCCGGCGCGCCGCTGCGCCGCCAACCGTAGCGCAGGTTGTCGCGCACCGACAGATGCGGCCGCTGCCTGATGGGCCGAACACGACCGTCACGCCGTGCGCCGGAAGCGTCAGCGCCACATCCAGCGCGAAACCCGTGCGCCGCAACTGCACGCGCAGTTCGATATCTTCATCGCGATCAGTCATACGCGATCGCCGTTCGTCGACCCAACCATTGCATGGTCAGCAGCATGGCGAAGGAAAACACCAGCAAGCCTGCAGCAAGACGGTGTGCGTCGCTATACGCCATGGCTTCGACCTGATCGTAGAGCAGCACCGAGAGCACACGCGTCTGGCCGTCTATATTGCCACCGACCATCAGCACCACGCCGAACTCGCCCACCGTATGCGCGAATCCAAACAGCGTTGCCGTCACTAGCGCCGGCCGCGACAACGGCAATACCACGCTGAAGAAGCGATCCAGCGGCGCGGCGCGCAACGTTGACGCGGCTTCGAGCACGCTGCGATCGATCGCGGCAAAACCCGATTGCAGCGGATGCACCACGAACGGCAGCGAGTACAACACGGATGCGAACAGCAATCCCTGGAAGGTAAATGCCAGCGTGCCGATCCCCAGCGCCGTGGTGAGGTGACCGATCGGCCCATGTGGCCCCATGCCGAGCAACAGATAAAAACCCAGCACCGTCGGCGGCAACACCATCGGCAACGCAACCAGTGCGCCGACCGGAATGCGCCAACGCGAACGCGTTTGCGCCAGCCACCACGCCAGCGGCATGCCGAGCAGCAACAGGATCAGCGTGGTCAGGCCGGCGAGCTTGAGCGTAACCACGATGGCGGCGAGGATCGGATTCATGCCGTTGAATGCGTCATGACATCAATGATAACCGTGCGCGGTGATGATGCGGCGCGCGGGTTCGCTGCGCAGATATTTCATGAAGCCGATGGCAGCCGGATTGGCGCTGCCACGAGTGAGCAGAACTGCCGTCTGCGTGATGGGTTTGTACCAATCCGCCGGAACGAGCCAAAACGCACCGCCAACCTGCCGCTGCGATTCCATCACCAGCGAGCGCGGCAACAGCCCGGCGTCCGCATTGCCGCTCATCACGAACTGCGTCGCCTGGCCAACGTTCTCGCCGTAAACCAGATGCGACTTCAGCGTGTCCCACCGGCCGATATGTTGCAAGGCTTCGCGCGCAGCGATACCGTAGGGAGCGAGCGCAGGATTGGCGATCGCGAACTTCTGAAAAGCATGCTGGCGCAACGCATCCTCACCATCGCGGGCCAGCGCAGCATCGCGGCTCCACAGCACCAGTTCGCCGCTGGCGTAAGCGAACAAAGACGATTGCTCGGCCAATCCATCCGCGACAAGCCGCTGCGGTGTGGTGTTGTCAGCCGCGAGCAGGATATCAAACGGAGCACCATTGCGGATCTGCGCATACAATTTTCCAGTCGACGCAGAACTGATGTCGATGCGATTACCGCTTTGCTGCGCGTATTGCTGCGCCAACAGATGCGCGACATCGGTAAAATTCGCCGCGACGGCGACGCGCGCGCGCGGCGACGGCTCAGCGCCCAAGGCGATGCCGCACGCAGGCCATGCACCCAAGCCGAGAAGAATCAGGGTACTCAGCGCCATGCGTGAAAACGACAGCATCCGGAATGACTCCTGTTGCAATGACCCAGGCATGCGCAAACTCATTGAACCGGCAGGAAATGAAGAATAACCGTTCGTGCGTAGCGTAGCGTAGCGAAGCAAAGCCGAAGCGCTCCCTTCGACTTCGTGGCTGCGGCACGACGCTCAGGGCGAACGGAAACTGGTCAACGATTCGCGCCAATTCAATAGCCCGCTCGGAGGGCTCACGTCCGTTTCACTGCGCAGCCAGCGGATAGAGTATCGCAGCACGCGTCAATTCGACGAGGTCGGCACCCACCCTGGCCAGGATGTCGGGGTAAACGATCTGCTCTTCCTTCTCGTCGTGACCATCCAGCAGCAGAGTGAAGCGGCGGCGGGCGCGTAATGTCACATCCGCATCATCATCGAACAACAGGTCCAGTTGTTTGCGCAAATGCGCATGCTCATTGCACAAGCCGCGCACCCAGGCTTCGCGACCACCGGCTTTCAGGTAAGCAGGAAACAGCAATTGTTCTTCGATGGCCAAATGCCGCTGTAGCGACGCATGCAACCAGGCGACGCCACGCGCGTCCCCGCGCAGCGCACGCGCGAGCGCGGCTTCGATCACGGCATGGTCGCGACCGAGATATTCAAGCAGACCGACCGGCAACGCATCGGCGGCAAATATTTGCAACTCAAAACGCGTTTGCGCTGGCATTTCGGTTACGCGCCAGCGCGTGCCCGGTGCGATCAAGCGGCTTTCTCCCGCCCGCAGCCAGGCCGACGTCACACCACCAACACCGAGCCACTGCGTGCATAATCGGTGAGCCGTGACACATAAACGTTGCCAGCGATTGGCGCGTGGTGCATGCCAATGCAACAGTCGCGCTGGCAAATCGTCGGCCGTGTAAGCGCGCGAGCGCCCCAATGGACGCAAGTCGGCAGGCGGTACGGGTTCGGTTTCCATGTCAAATAGTGCGCGCAGCAATACAATAGTTGGCGATCGCGATATACATGAGCTGGATCAGATCCGAATTGTACAAGTGGTATGCAGTCTGGCTTCGACGTCTACTGTCGATGCTGATCCAGATCAAGGGTTGTGGACAGGCCAGGCCACACTCTGGGCAACAGGTGGACCGGCGTCAGCGCAATAACGGGAGGATTTCATCAGCATTTTCAAAACCATGATTTCCAATCCGAAGTGGTGGCGCGATTTTGCGCTGCTGGCTTTCAGCATGCTGGCGTTGATCGTCGGATTGGTATTGGCGTGGGCGGAGCAGCCCTTCGCCGCGCACGTGATCTGGAGCGCCAGCGCATTGTTGATGGGTGTGGTGTTGCTGATCGACAGCAGCATCGCCCTGTGGCGGCGTGAAGTGGGGGTGGATCTGATTGCGTTGCTGGCCATCGCCGGCGCGCTGGCGCTCGATGAATCATTGGTCGCCGCCGTCATCGCGGTGATGCTGGCCGGCGGCCGCGCTTTGGAGGCATACGCGGCGAAGCGTGCGCAAGAGGCGATGAGCCGACTGGTGCAGCGCGCGCCGGCATTCGCCTGGCGGCACCACGATGGCCGGCTTGAGCGCATTGAAATCGCGAATGTCGTCGTTGGCGATCGGCTGTTCGTGCGTTCGGGTGAAATCGTGCCGGTCGATGGCGAAGTACTCGATGCGGACGCCGTGCTCGATGAATCCTCGCTCACCGGCGAATCGCTGCCGGTCAAACATCCGCGCGGCGCACGCATCCAGAGTGGCAGCATCAATGCGGGCGCGCCGTTCGACATGCGCTGCTCGCGGCCGGCTGCGCTTAGCACCTACGCCGGCATCATCCGCATGGTCGAGGCGGCGCAGCGTTCGCGTGCGCCGCTGACGCGCCTGGCCGACCGCTATGCGTTGCTGTTCATTCCGTTGACCTTGCTGATCGCTGGCGGCGCGTGGCTGTGGAGCGGCGATGCCGTGCGTGCGCTGGCGGTGCTGGTGGTGGCGACACCCTGCCCGCTGATCCTGGCCGCACCGGTGGCAATCGTCGCCGGGCTTTCGCGTTGTGCGCGACGCGGCATCCTGGTCAAAGGCGGTGCCGCATTGGAAATGCTCGCGCTTGCGCGCGTGCTATTTTTCGACAAGACCGGAACACTGACCAGCGGCCAGGCCCGCTTGTTGTCGATTGAAACCGGCGGCAGCATGGACGACGACGAGCTGCTGCGCATGACCGCATCGTTGGCGCAAGCGTCCACGCACGTAACTTCGCAGAACATCGTGCGCATCGCGCACGAACGCAAGCTGCACCTGGACGCACCTGACGCCATCAACGAGGAGGCCGGTGCCGGCGTGAGCGGTACAGTTGCCGGCCATGCGGTTGCGCTCGGTGCATATCCGTTCATCGCGCAGAAAGTCGAGCCGGCGAAGTGGGCCGAGCGCTTGCTGCGCGAGATGGCTTATCAGGACGCCACCGGCAGTTTTGTCGCCATCGATGGCGTTATGGCCGGGGCCTTCAGCTTCGCCGACCAGTTGCGCGCCGACGCACCGCGGGCCGTGCGCAAATTGCGTCAGGCCGGCGTGCGCCACATCGTGATGTTGACCGGCGATCGCAACGAACCCGCGCAAGCCGTTGCCGCCGCGGTCGGCGCCGACGAAGTGCACGCGCGCCTGCAACCAGCCGACAAGCTCGCCTTGATAGAAAAGGCATCGGCCCTGGCGCCCACGATCATGGTCGGCGACGGCATCAACGATGCGCCGGCCCTGGCCGCGGCCAGCGTCGGCATCGCCATGGGCGCGGGCGGCGCAACCGCTGCGACCGATACCGCAGACGTGGTGTTGTTGACCGATCGCCTGGATCGCGTACCCGAAGCCTTGCTCATCGCCCATCGCACGCGTCGCATCGCCGTGCAAAGCATCGTCGCTGGCATGGGGCTGTCGTTGCTGGCAATGCTGGCGGCAGCGGCGGGACAGCTGCCGCCGCTGTACGGTGCGATCCTGCAGGAAGTCATCGATGTTGCCGTGATCCTCAACGCGTTGCGCGCACTGGGTGGCGGTATTGGACGCGACGCCAACATTGCAGCGCCGAGCCTTGATGCGGAAACCCTGGAGGAAATCCAGCACCACCATACGGTGCTCGCGCCCATACTGGCGCGCACGCACGATCTGGCACGCCGGCTCGACACACTGACCGAACAAGACGCGCGCGACCAACTCACCGCGCTGCTTGCCGACATGCACAAGGAACTGGTGCCGCACGAACGCGACGATGAAGCGCGCCTGTATCCGAAGCTCGCGCGTAAACTTGGCGGCGACGATCCACTCGCCGCCCTGAGCCAGGGCCATCGGGAAATATTCCGGCTGGTGCGCCTGCTCGAACGCATGAATCAGGACATGGCCAACCCGAACGCGGCGATTGTGCCGACGTTGCGCGATGTCCAGATCGCACTACACCGCCTTGATGTCGTACTCGACATCCATTTCGCGCAGGAAGAAGAACTGTATCGCAACCTGGACAACGCCGAGCACGTGTGAACTGGCGTCCGGTAAATTGATCGATGCCTGCCAAATCGGCCTGTGAGTTTTCGACGCAGCACGTCTCAACGATAAACCAGCACCGGAATATTGCTGTGGGTCAGCACTTTTTGCGTTTCACTGCCAAGCAACAACCCTTCGATGCCGCGCCGGCCATGCGACGCCATCTGGATCAAATCGCAGCTTTTCTCTTGCGCAGTCATGATGATGGCCTTGGCCGGTTGATCGCTGACCACCTGCACGGTCTCGCATTCCACGTGCGCGCCCTTGGCAACCTTTCTTGCAAAATCCAGATAGCACTGCGCGCGCTCCACGGACTCCGCGGCGAATGCATGATTTGAGCTTTCCAGCATTTCCATGCGATCGGCCGTCACACTGAATTTGGCAATCACGTGCAGCACGGTCACCTTGGCCTCAAGCAACTTTGCCAGTTGCATGCCGCGCTTGATGGATGCTTCCGAAAGCCGCGAACCATCGGTCGGCAATAGAATATGCTTGAACATGGCGAAGCCCTTTTTCAGCCGCGACAGCGGCGGTCGCGCAGCATGCGTGCTCGCTGCGGATTCAGGTTATCTGCGGTAACGGCGGGGCGTATTGATCCTGGTCAACGTCGGTCACGCCGGGGCGACGCGCAGTGCCCGGATCGTGGCCAGCGTGTGCCGCACGATCATGAGTTCCTCATTGGTGGGGATCACGCGCACGTCCACGCCACTTTGCGATGTGCTGATCCGCTCATGATCGCGAGCGTTGGCGTCGGCATCGAGCTGCACGCCAAGCCATTCCAGGCGCGCGCAAACGCGCGCGCGAATTTCGGCTGCATGCTCGCCAATGCCGGCCGTGAACACGATGCCATCGAGGCGACCGAGCGAGCTGGCAAGGGCACCCATTTCCCGCGCGATACGGAACACAAATAACTCGATCGCTTCGTGTGCGCGCGAATCATCACTGGCGAGCGTGCGCATGTCGCTGGCGATGCCGCCGGAGACGCCGAGCAACCCGGATTGCCGATACAACAGGTTTTCGATTTGGTCGCCGCTCATGCCGCGCTGCTGTTGCAGGTACAGGATTACGCCCGGATCAATGCTGCCGCAACGCGTGCCCATGACCAGCCCGTCCAATGCGGTGAATCCCATCGTGGTATCGACGCTGCATCCATCGCGCATGGCGCACAGGCTCGCACCATTGCCCAAGTGGGCAACGATCACGCGACCTTGCACGAGCGTCGGGGCAATCTCGCGCAGCCGTTGCGCGATGTATTCATAGGAAATGCCATGGAAGCCGTAGCGCCGCACGCCAGCGTTTTCGTATTCGCGCGGCAGGGCGAAGCGCGTTGCCACGGTCGGCATCGAATGATGGAACGCGGTATCGAAGCAAACGACCTGGGGCAACGTCGGCCGGGCGGCGGCGATGGCGTAGATCGGCGCGAGATTATGCGGCTCGTGCAGCGGCGCAATCGGCACGAGGCGTTCGAGTTGCACGAGCAATGCGTCGGTGACAAGTGCCGGCGCAATGTGGTCGGTGCCGCCATGCACCACGCGATGCCCAACGGCGAAAAGTGGCTGATCGCCCAGATAGGCTTCCACCCAGCCGATGATCTTTTCCATCAACGCTTTGAAATCGTGCGTCGTGTGCGGCCAGCTTTGTTCGTCAACGACGATGCCAGCGCTATCTTTTACACGCAAGCGCGGCGCGGATCCTATTGCCTCGATCTGGCCGCGTCGCACCAGCGCCAAATCCGCCGTGTCGTGAAGCTCGAACAGCGAGAACTTGATGCTCGATGACCCGGCGTTGAGCGCGAGCAGCGATTTCATCATGCTCAGCCTTCGGCAACCTTGGGCACAGTAGGCACCTGACTGCGTGCCATCAGCACCGCGACGGCGCACGACGCCAGTCGTGTGCGTTCGCTGTCGGCGCGGCTGGTCAGGATGATCGGAACGCGCGCGCCGACCACGACGCCCGCCGCATCCGCGCCGGCCAGATAGATCAATTGTTTGGCCAGCATGTTGCCGGCGACAAGATCCGGCACCACGAGGATATCGGCAAAACCGGCCACGGCAGAGACGATGCCTTTTTCTTTGGCGGCCGCCGGATACAGCGCGTTGTCGAAGGCGAGCGGGCCATCGACGATGCCGCCGGTGATCTGGCCGCGATCGGCCATCTTGCACAGTGCTGCGGCATCCAGCGTCGAGGACAACTTGGGATTGACCGTTTCGACAGCCGACAGGATCGCGACGCGTGGCGTGGCGATGCCCATGACGCGTGCAAGGTCGATGGCGTTCTGCACAATGTCGCGCTTCTGTTCGAGATCCGGCGCGATATTCACCGCCGCATCCGTCACCAGCAGCGGGCGCGGATAACCCGGCACGTCCATCAGATACACATGGCTCATGCGCCGCTCGGTGCGCAGTCCACTTTCCAGCGCAAGCACGGCTCGCAGCAACTCATCGGTGTGCAGCGAACCTTTCATCAGCAGCGCAGCTTCGCCGCGCTGGACCAGGGCAACGGCTTCGGCCGCCGCAGCATGGCTGTGCGGCACATCGACCAACCGGAATGCCGAAATATCTACGCCACCCGCCTCTGCTGCCTTTCGGATCTTCAGCGCGGGGCCGACCAGGATCGGGTTGATCAAGCGTGCCTGGACGGCCTCGACCACGGCACCGAGCACGGTCGCGTCGCAAGGATGAGCCACTGCCGTGACCAGCGGTTCAAGCTGCGAGGTTGCCCCAAGCAACGCATGGAAGCGTTCGTGACGGCCGACGCTCAGCTCCGGCAATTCGCTGCGCGCGCGGCTAACCTTCGCGGTCGGGGCACGAACGCGTGAGGTACCGATGATGACCACCTGCCCAGACGGATTGGTACAGCGGCAATCCAGTTCCACGGTATTGGAACCGACGTGCTTTTGCGTGACCGTCACCGTCGTGGTGATGGTGTCTCCAATCGCCATCGGATGCAGGAACTGCAGATCCTGCGCAATGTATTCGGTGCCCGGCCCCGGAAGTCGCGTATCGAGCACGGCCGCAATCAGGCCGGCGCCCACAGTGCCGCTTGCGGTGATGTAATGCGATGGATTGTCCGACTCGCCTGCTTCGTCACCGTGCACAGTACCTCTGTCGCCAACTGCCGCCGCGAACGCGACGATAACGTTCGGACTCAACGTACGCGAGAGGGCCGCACTGTCGCCAATAGCAATTTCATCGAATGTGCGGTTTTCGATCATTGCACCGGTTCCAGCTACAACTGAAGCGTTCATGATTGTCGATTCCTGTCTTGATCAACAGTACTTGGTGGCGGCAAGCACTGCGAACAAGCCGATGCCCTCGCATCCGCTGAGTGCGTCATGCGGCGGCCGGCGAACCAGCCCATTGCCAGTCGCGAACTTCCGGCATGTCCTGGCCGTGCGTGGTGATGTAGCGCTTGTGCTCGATCAGTTTGTCGGCGAGTTGGTGTTTCAGATACACGCCCTTGTCGCCAGTTTGCGGCAGGCGGTCGATGACATCCATGACCAGGTGAAAGCGGTCCAGGTCGTTGAGCACCGTCATGTCGAACGGCGTGGTCACGGTACCCTCTTCCTTGTAGCCGCGCACGTGCAGGTTGTCGTGATTCGTGCGGCGGTAGGTCAGGCGATGGATCAACCACGGATACCCGTGAAACGCGAAGATGATCGGTTTGTCGGTGGTGAACAGATCGTCGAAATCCACGTCGCTCAATCCGTGCGGATGCTCGCTTTGTGGTTGCAGCCGCATCATGTCGACCACGTTGACGACACGAATCTTCAGGTCCGGCAAGTGCTCGCGCAGGATCGATACCGCGGCAAGTGTCTCCAGCGTCGGCACGTCGCCGCAACACGCCATCACCACGTCCGGTGATTGGTCGCCATCGTTGCTGGCCCACGACCAGATGCCGATGCCCTTGGTGCAATGCGTAACCGCTTCATCCATGCGCAGCCATTGCGGCGCGGGATGCTTGCCGGCGATCACCACGTTGACGTAATGGCGACTGCGCAGGCAATGATCCATGACTGACAGCAGGCAGTTCGCATCCGGCGGCAGATACACGCGCACCACTTCGGCTTTCTTGTTGACGACGTGATCGATGAAGCCGGGGTCGCGAGCAGATAATTGAGCGAGGCAATCTTGACGCGCCATGGCAGGTGCGCAGTCACCTTCAACCATTTGGCATGCTGGTTGAACATTGAATCGATGATATGGATGAACGCTTCGTAGCAATTGAACAGGCCGTGCCGCCCGGTCAACAGATAGCCTTCGAGCCAGCCTTCGCACTGGTGCTCGCTCAACATTTCCATCACCCGGCCATCGCGCGCGAGCAGTTCGTCATTGGTCTGTGTCGCCGCGACCCACTGGCGATTGGTGACCTCGAACACGGCTTCCAATCCGTTTGAAAGCGTTTCGTCAGGACCGAACACGCGGAAGTTGCGCTGCTCACTATTGAGTTGCGTGACATCGCGCAGGAAGCGGCCGAGGACATGCGTATCGCCAATGCCGCGCACGCCGGGATTCGGTACCGGTACCGCGTAATCGCGATAGTCGGGCATGCGCAAATCGCGCAGCAGCTTGCCGCCGTTGGCGTGCGGATTGGCACCCATGCGTCGTTCGCCACGCGGCGCGAGTTCGGCCAGTTCCGGTTTGAGCCGACCACTCTCATCGAACAGTTCTTCGGGCCGATAACTGCGCAGCCAGTCTTCGAGCATGCCCAAGTGTCCCGGATGAGTTGTCGGATCCGACAGTGGAACCTGGTGCGAATGAAACGTGCCTTCGATCTGCACGCCGTCGACCATTCGCGGCCCGGTCCAGCCTTTGGGTGAGTCGAGCACGATCATCGGCCAGCGCGGGCGCGCAGTGTTGCCATGGTCGCGCGCGTCGTGCTGGATCTGCTGGATCTGGGCGATCACGCTATCGAGCGTTGCGGCCATCGCCTCGTGCATTGCTACAGGTTCGTGACCCGCGACAAAATACGGCGTCCAGCCATAGCCGCGCAGCAATTGATCGAGTTCCTCACGGCCGATGCGCGCCAGCACGGTCGGGTTGGCGATCTTGTAACCGTTCAAATGCAGGATCGGCAGCACCGCGCCATCGCTGACAGGATTCAGAAATTTGTTCGAGTGCCACGCCGTGGCCAGCGGCCCGGTTTCGGCTTCGCCGTCGCCGATCACGCACGCGACGATGAGCTCGGGATTGTCGAACACCGCCCCAAACGAATGGCTGAGCGAATAGCCCAATTCACCGCCTTCGTGGATCGAGCCCGGACATTCCGGCGAGGCGTGACTGGGAATGCCTCCCGGAAACGAGAACTGCATGAACAGTTTTCGTAGTCCTTCCATATCCTGACTGATATCCGGATAGATTTCGCTGTACGTGCCTTCGAGATACGTGTTGGCCACGACCGCCGGCCCGCCATGACCGGGCCCGGAAACATAGATCATGTCCAGATCGTGTTGCTTGATGATCCGGTTCAAATGCGCGTAGACAAAATTCTGCCCCGGCGTCGTACCCCAATGACCTAGAAGCATGCGCTTCACATCCGCCAGCGCCAACGGTCGCTGCAGCAACGCATTGTCACGAAGATAAATCTGCCCAACCGAAAGATAATTCGCGGCGCGCCAATATGCGTCGATCCGATTCAACAACTCAGGGTTCAGTGTGTCCATGGTCATTCACGCTCCATTCGTGGTCGCAGCGTGCGGCTGCGTGTTGACTTACTGCCGCACAACCTTACTACTCCAGTTGCAGAAATCTGAATTGATCGAAATCAAGCAATGCGCACAACGCGCCTCACAGCGATTGCGTTCCGCCAAGACGCGCGATTGACGTGGATCAGGACCACGCCCTGCAACGTCAACTATGCTCTTGAACATAATCAGTCATGTCGGCTGTTGGAGGTTTGCTCATGAAGCGCATGGGATTTGCATTGGTGTCGTTGGGTGCGCTGGTTTTTGCGCCGTGCGCCGTGGCCTCGCCGCCGCAAGCGCATTCACACACGCACGAACACGCTACCACGTCGACGCCGCTGCCGGCTGTGCGCTGGGCAACGGACGCCGCCTTACGCGAGGGCATGCATCGCGTACATGGCGCACTCGACCAGTTGCATCGGTACGAGCTTGGCCAATTGCCACAAAGCGCTGCACTGGCAAGCGTGGCCGACATCGAAGCAGCAGGCGCTTATATGTTCGCCAACTGCAAACTCGATCCCACGCCGGACGCGGCATTGCACGGCATGCTCGCACCCTTGCTCGCCGGTGCGGCCGCGTTGAAACAAAACCCGAAGGACATGACCGCCGTCGCCGCGATGCGCAATGCCGTCGCCGACTATCCACGCTACTTCGACGATCCGGCCTACGCCGAGGACGTGGGCGAGGCGCTACACAAGCTTTGAAGGTGCCGATGTCGACCATGGAGACACTCACGTGAGTGAATACATCACCGCTTGGCAATGCATCGGCTGCGGCAAGATCGAAGCACCGCAACCGTGCATCGGCGTATGCCAGGATCGCAAGGTCCTGTTGGTCGGTCTCGACGAACATCAACAAGCGTTGGACGAGATTCAACGCGTTTACGGCCAACTGCAGGATCTGCAGGATGTGTTGACGCGGCTGGCGCGATCGACACCGCGCGCGGGACAGTGGGAGCCGTCGTACCTTGCCTTGCAGGCGCAGGCACGCGATGTGCTGGCGCGCTGCGCAGGGGATGCGTAGTTCCCTCTTCGGCGCTGCAACGCTCAAGAGCAAAGTCACTGGATGATCAGAGCTGCGTCGCAAACAGACGTTCGCGCAGAGCGTAGCTTGCGACAGCAAGCGAAGTCGAAGCGGTCGACTTGCATTCGGTGATCTATACCAAGGTTCGCGGCCAATCGGGTCACCGCTTGAACGTTGACGCCGACCGCAACCGCGATTGACCACAGTCAACTGGCAACTCCCCGGATTGCTTTAGCCTGAACTCGCCTCTACAACAACGAGCGAGCAAGGCCGATGAATCAGGTATCGCACCCTCCGGCTTCCGGACTGGCCAATCTCTCGCCGGCGTATTTCGGCATGGTCATGGCCACCGGCATCGTCTCCATCGGTGCGTGGCGACTTGGCATGCCAGCGCTCGCGTGGGGAATGTTCATTCTCAATATTGCCGCGTATGGCGTGCTCTGGTTGTTGTACATCGCACGTCTGTTTCGCTATCCGCAACGATTCGCGCAGGATCTGATCGACCATCTGCGCGGTCCTGGCTTTTTCACCGTGGTGGCGGCAACGAGCATCCTCGGCAGCCAGTTCCTGTTGCTGGCCGATAATGTTCGTGGCGGCATCATCCTCTGGTTCGTCGCCATCGTGTTGTGGGTGTTGCTGACCTATTCGGTTTTCGCCGCCTTCACCGTCAAGGAAGAAAAACCCACACTGGATCGTGGCATCAGTGGCGGCTGGTTGCTGGCAGTGGTGGCGACTCAATCGATCGCGGTGCTGAGCGCCCTGCTCGCCGCGCACGCGACCCAGCCGTACAAGCTCGAATTGAATTTCTTTGCGCTGTCGATGTGGTTATGGGGCGGCATGTTCTACATCTGGATGATGTCGCTGATCTTCTACCGCTATACGTTTTTCAAGTTCCAGCCCAGCGATCTGTCGCCGCCGTACTGGATCAACATGGGTGCAATGGCGATATCCACGCTGGCCGGCTCACTGCTGAGCATCAACGCCGTGGATGCGCCATTCCTGTTGTCGCTGCAGCCCTTCATCAAGGGCTTCACTATTTTGTATTGGGCCACCGGCACGTGGTGGATACCCATGCTGCTGGTGCTGGGCGTGTGGCGCTACATCTATAAACGCTTCCCGCTGGAATACGATCCGCTTTACTGGGGCGGGGTGTTCCCGCTGGGAATGTACGCCACCTGCACGTTCGAGATGGCGCACGCCATGGATTTCGGATTCCTGAACCTGCTGCCGAAGCTGTTCTTCGTCATCGCCGCAGGCTTCTGGCTGTTGGTATTCGCCGGCATGTTGCGCGAACTTTTCATGCTGGCCGCTGCTCGTCGTACGCAGCAACCATGATTTCCGGCAAGTCCGTCTCGCGGCCGATCTGCGGGAAGTGGCGGCGTTCCATGCGGCGGATGGCGAAGTGCATCCACGCCAGATTGATCGCGGCGATACCGAACAGCAGCATGAAGCAACTTGTCCAGATGCCGATCACATCGTTCATCAGGCCAAACGCGATCGGCAGGAAGAACCCGCCCAGACCGCCGATCATGCCGACCATGCCGCCGACCGCGCCAACATGGCCTGGGTAGTACGTCGGGATGTGCTTGAATACGGCCGCCATACCCAGCGACATGACGAAACCGAGCATGAACAACACGATCACGCGTTCGGTCAAACTCGGCGCGATGGAAAACGCGATCGGGCCGTGGATGCCGTCCACGATGTAATGCGTGCTCGGGTACGACAGCAGGAACAAGCCGATGATCGTCACCCCGAAGGCAACGTACATGATCGTGCGCGCACCAAAGCGGTCGGCGAGTATGCCGCCAATGGCGCGAAATATCGCAGCCGGTAATGCGAAGCTCGCAGTCAGCAAACCGGCCATGCGGATATCCACGTGGAAAGCGCCGATGTAATAACGCGGCAGCCACGAAGTCAGCGCAACAAAGCCGCCGAACACCAGAAAGTAGTACAGCGAAAATCGCCATACCTGTAGATTGCGCAGCGGCTGCAAGCGTTCGCTCAAGCTGGCATGCGCGATTCCAGCGGCGCGGCGCGTGCGCGAAACCGGATCAGACTGGGCGGTAAACCAGAAAATTATCGCCATCGCCAGCGTCACCATGCCGTAGACGATGGCAACATGGCGCCAGCTCATGAATGCGAGCAACTGCGGCGCGCCGAAACTGGTGACTGCCGCACCGACGTTGCCCATGCCGAACAGGCCCAGCGCGGTACCCTGACGCTCCTTCGGAAACCACGCGGAGACGTACACCACGCCAACGGCAAAGGTGCCTCCGGCCAGGCCAAGGCCCAGCCCGACCATCAACAACATCGGATAGGAATGCACCAATGGCAGCATGAACATGCAGGCGGCAACGACCAGCATGACCAGGGAAAACACGCGTCGACCTCCATACATTTCCGACCAGATGCCCAGCAACAGACGGCTCAACGAGCCGGTCAAAATCGGCGTGGCCACCAGCAGGCCAAAAGCGGAATCGGAAAAGCCGAGTTCCTGTTTCAGCTCGATGCCGATGATCGAATAGATCACCCAGACAGCAAAGCACACACCGAACGCGATCGTACTTAGCCACAGGGCGCGCGACTGCTGACCAGACGTGATGATGGGTGGCGTATTCATGGTCTTCCTGTTGTGTTTCGGCGGCTGATCATTGCCAACGTCGATCTCGATTTTGCTGGTTCAGTGCTTCGAACGGCTTGCTTCCAACGTGACGATCGCGGCAACAAGCGCCCCCATCCGCCTTCGGCACCTTCCCCCGCTACGCAAGGGAAGGAAAAGCATGGAGCTGCCACCCATGGAACCCTTCCTCCGAAGCGCAGGGGAAGGAAAAGCCTAGAACTGCAACCCGTGGAACCCTTCCTCCGATGCGCAGGGGAAGGAAAAGCATGGAGCTACCACCCGTGGAACCCTTCCCCCCCGCTTCGGAGGGGAAGGAAAAGCCTAGAGCTGCAACCCGTGGAACCCTTCCTCCGCGCAGCGAGGGAAGGTGGCGGCAGCCGGAAGGGGGCAGCTTCGCGGAGCAGAAGTTTCAATAGTTACGCAGCTCGACAAAAGCGGGCTGATTCAGACCTATTGCACCAGCGGCGACGCTGCCGCATCGAGTTCCACGCCTTCAATTTCAGCGCTGCCGGCCAGCACGCGCACGTATTGTGAAAGCGCGCGCGCTTCGCTGCGCTGGCGCAATTCGGCGGCGACCCGATCATGCACAATATCGAACGGCAGTTGCGCGCCGGCGATACGTCGGTCAACGGCGATGATGTGAAAACCATGGCGCGAAGCAACGAGCTTGGGCAGCACGCCGATCGTCGTATCCTCGAACACCGCTTTCTCGAATTCCGGCACGGTTTCCCCGCGCTGAAGTTGGCCGAGGTTGCCACCATTCGCACCGGACGGACAGTTGGAGTGTTTACGCGCGCGTTCTTCAAACAATTCCGGTTGTGCCTGCAGTTCGTGCAACAACGCATCGGCGAACCCGCGGATCGCCGGCACCGGCGATCCAGGCGTGATCTGCAGCAGGATGTGGCGTGCGCAGGCCAGGTCGCCGCTGCGGAAGCGCGCGAGGTTGGCCTGATACCAACGCCGGCATTCTTCTTCGCTCGGTTCGGGCACCGGCACTTCCTCGGCCAGGGTGCGTTCGATCGCACGCTCCGTCTCGGCCTCGTCTGCATCATCGCCAATCAGACCCAGATTGCAGGCGCGCTGGCGCAACAACTCGTGCACCGCGCCGAGTTCCGCAGTTGGCCACTGCGAGATATCGACTTGCGCGCCGTTGACGGTGACGCTCATGGATTCACCGAACGTCGGCGCGTGCGCACCAATTGATAGGGGCGCACGAGATAAGCCAATGATCCCACCCCACTCCAGATATGCACCATGCGCGTGAACGGCGAAACCAGGAAGATGCTGAATCCGAGAAAGATGTGCGCCTTGTACACCCACGGCAATCCTTGCAGCAGCGCGGCCGAATCGGCATGGAACAATACGATGCCCTGCACGTAGGCGACGACGCGTTCAAATTCCCCGCTGCCCATGTGTTGCGCGGAGATCGGCACCGTGGCAATACCAAGTGCCAGTTGCAACCACAGCATCACGACAATGGCGATATCCCACTTGCGGCTGTTGTTGCGAATGCGCCGATAGTACAAACGCCGATGGATCAGGATGCTCAGGCCAATGATGGCGATCAGTCCGGCGATGCCGCCGACCACCATCGCCAGCAACTGGTGCTGGACCGGACTCATCAACCACAGCACCAGGGATTCAGGCATCAGGAATCCGGCGAAGTGACCGAGCACCACGATGATGACACCGACGTGGAAGAGGTTGGAGCCCAGGCGCAGTGAGCCATTGCGCAGCACTTGCGAGGAATCGGTCTTCCACGAATAGGGTTCACGGTCGTAACGCACCAGGCTGCCGAGCAACAATATCGCCAGACAGATGTAGGGATAGATCCCAAACAGGAACTGGTTCCAACCGGGGGACAGGGTCATGCGGATGTCTCCTGCGCGTTCATGGGGTAGGTGCTGCCGAATCGGGTAAGAGGACGGGATGGGGTTCCGGAGCCGCGAACGCAGGTTTGTCTGCCCACTCGCGATCGATATCTTCGGCCGGCGGAACCGGCGCCAGTGGATCGAGGCCCTTCTCGCCGCCGATCGCGAGCAATGCCGCCATCACCGCGGCGTAGCGGCTTTGTTTTTGCAGCAGCGTGTTGCCGATCTTGCGCAGGATATGCACGACTTCGCCAAGCGTATCTTTCGTTTCAGCCAGATCGCGACAGCTCAGGTATTCCAGCATCAGCGGCAAGTGATCCGGCAGTTCGTTGGCGACCGGGTCCATGCCCGCGTCGAGATAACGCTGACGCAGTTCCAGCATCGCCGGCCCGCGCAAGTTGCCATCGCCGTGCACGTGCTCGAACAGGTTCAGGCAAGTGCGGCGCCCGCGATCGAACATGTCGACATAGCGGCCCTGCGCATCGAGTTCATCGCTGTTGCCGATTTCGTCGGCCAGTGCGACCAGGTCGGCTTTGATCGCCTTGTCGATTACGCGTGACTCGCGCACTGCCGTGATAATTTCCGGTAGTGCTTTGCGCATTTCCGCATCGGGATAAGCGAGCAGCGCAGACAGGGCACGCAACAGCAAGCTGGGGTTATTGGGCATTTTCGCTGAACCTCAATTGTTGTCGTCGACCATGCGTATCGGAATGACTTTGCGCCGGCCCATCTTGCCGCCGAACAATCCGCCCTTGGCATCGATGCCGTCGCAGCCATTGCCGAAGGTGAAGCCGCAGCCGCCGCGCAACTGGTAAGCGTTCTCGGCTTCCTCGCGGTGCGCAGTCGGAATCACGAAACGGTCCTCGTAATTGGCGATGGCCAGATAACGGTGCATGTCTTCGGCGGTGTCGGCATCCAGACCCACGCTCGACAGCAAGCTCGGATCAGCCGGCTCGCCCAACTGGATGCTGCGGAACCAGGCGCGCATGGCGATCATGCGTTCCAACGCAGTCACGATCGGCGCCTCGTTGCCGGCCGTCAAAAGATTGGCGAGGTAGCGCACCGGAATGCGCAGCGAGCCGACATCCGGAATGCCGTTGGCGGCACTCTCGATCGCGCCCGCGTTGGCGTGCGCTGTGATCGGCGACAGCGGCGGCACGTACCACACCATCGGCAGCGTGCGGTATTCGGGATGCAGCGGGAAAGCAATTTTCCATTCGACCGCCATCTTGTACGCAGGCGACTTCTGCGCCGACTCGACCCATGCCTCGGGCACGCCATCAGCGACAGCCTTGCGCTGGATTTCCGGATCAAACGGATCCAGGAACACGTCGAGCTGGGCCTGATACAAATCGTGCGGGTTTTCAGTCGCGGCCGCTTCGCTGATGCGGTCGGCGTCGTACAACAGCACGCCCAGATATCGGATGCGCCCGACACAGGTTTCCGAGCACACCGTGGGCAAGCCGACTTCGATGCGCGGATAGCAGAACGTGCACTTCTCGGCCTTACCGCTGACCCAGTTGAAATAGATCTTCTTGTACGGGCAACCGGATACGCACATGCGCCAGCCGCGGCACTTGTCCTGGTCGATCAGGACGATACCGTCTTCCTCGCGCTTGTAGATCGAGCCCGACGGACATGACGCCACGCAGGTCGGATTCAGGCAGTGCTCGCACAGCCGCGGCAGGTACATCATGAAAGTGTTTTCGAACTGGCCGTAAATATCCTTCTGCACGGCCTCGAAGTTGTAATCCTTGCTGCGCTTGTCGAACTCGCCGCCGAGGATTTCCTCCCAGTTCGGACCCCACACGATCTTTTCCATGGTGCGCCCGGAGATCAGCGAGATCGGTCGCGCTACCGGCGCAGTCGGCAATTCCGGCGCGGTCTGCAGGTTCTCGTAGTCGAACGTGAACGGCTCGTAGTAATCGTCGATTTCGGGCAAGTGCGGATTGGCGAAAATCTTCGCCAGCACGGCCCAGCGCCCGCCTTGCTTGGGTACCAGCTTGCCGTTGGCCTTGCGTTCCCAGCCGCCCTTCCAGCGTTCCTGGTTTTCCCAGTCCTTCGGGTAACCGATGCCAGGCTTGGTCTCGACGTTGTTGAACCAGGCGTATTCCATGCCCTTGCGCGAGGTCCACACGTTCTTGCAAGTCACCGAACAAGTGTGACAGCCGATGCACTTGTCCAGGTTCAGCACCATCGCGATCTGTGCGCGGATCTTCATGCGCGTGCCTCCGCCAGTTTCGTGTGCAGTTCGGCCTCACGCGCCTCATGCTGCACGCGATCCATCCAGTCGACCTTGGCCAACTTACGCACGATCACGAACTCGTCGCGGTTGGAACCGACCGTGCCGTAGTAGTTGAAGCCATACGACAGTTGCGCGTAGCCGCCGACCATGTGGGTCGGCTTGACCACAGTGCGGGTGACCGAGTTGTGGATGCCGCCGCGCATGCCGGTTACTTGCGAGCCGGGTACGTTGATGATCTTCTCCTGTGCGTGATACATCATGCACATGCCCTGCTTGACGCGTTGACTGACTACCGCGCGCGCCGTCAGCGCACCATTGAGGTTAAACACCTCAATCCAGTCGTTGTCGACAAGTCCGGCCGAAGCCGCATCGATCTCGGAGATCCACACGATCGGCCCGCCACGCGACAACGTGAGCATGATCAGGTTGTCGGTGTAGGTACTGTGGATACCCCACTTCTGATGCGGGGTGATGAAATTCAACACCACTTCCGGGTAACCGTTGTCTTTCGCACCGGCCAACGATGCGACCGTGCGGGTATCGATGGGTGGGCGATACAACGCGAAGCCCTCGCCAAAGTCGCGCATCCATGCATGATCCTGATAGAACTGCTGGCGTCCCGTCAGCGTACGCCACGGGATCAGCTCGTTGACGTTGGTCCAACCGGCGTTGTAACTGACGTGCTCGCTCTCGATGCCCGACCAGGTGGGCGACGAGATGATCTTGCGCGGCTGCGCC
>CAJDUT010000045.1_pt1 | contig 21414 bp, 19 predicted proteins | sample 7390981 | NCBI WGS metagenome assembly CAJDUT01 (sample SAMEA7055681, study PRJEB34461) | soil metagenome | biome: terrestrial ecosystem; feature: Peninsula; material: soil | place: Antarctica | collected 2016 | reverse complement strand
GTGACGATCATGGGTATCGTCATCGGCAACCAGCGCGACATGCACATCGATCACATCATGAACTTCAAGGAAGACTTGTCGACCTTGCTTGTATCGATGCTGTTCGTGATTCTTGCTGCGCGCCTGCGCTGGCCGCTGCCCCATGGCATGCTCGTGGCCGGCGTCCTGATTTATTTGGCCGCGCAATTTTTGGTGCGTCCAATATCCGTGTTCCTGGCAACGCTGGGCGGATCGCTGAGCTGGCGACAACGCGCATTGGTGGCCTGGGTCGCACCGCGTGGCATTGTTGCGGCTGCCGTTTCGGCGCTGTTTGCTTTGCGCCTGAGCGACCTGCACGTGCCTGGTGCCGACGCGCTGGTTCCGCTCGTATTTCTGCTCATCATCGGTACGGTGGTGGTTCAAAGCGCAACGGCGCGGCCACTAGCGCGTTGGCTGCGCGTGGCCGAACCCGACCCGGATGGCCTGCTGGTTTTCGGTTCGGATCGCGTTGCCCGTGAAGTCGCTGCCGTGCTAGCCGGCGCGGAATTTCGCGTACTCGTCGTCGACGACGACTGGGACGGCATTCGTGCTGCACGCATGGCCGGACTCGACACGTTCTTCGGCAGTCCGACTTCGCAATACGCCGATCATCACATGGACCTGACCGGTATTGGTCGCTTGCTGGCCATGTCCACGCGCCGCGAAATGAACTCGCTGGCGGTGGTGCACTACCGTCAGGAGTTCGGTCGCAATCGCGTCTATCGGCTACGCAATCTGGCCGCCGACGAGCGCCACGACCGACACAACTTCGCTGGTGACCTGCTGGCCCCGGCACTGTTCGGCGACGACATGATCCATGCGCGCTTCGCCGAGTTGCTTGATGCCGGGTGGCGCATCAAATCCACGCGCCTGAGCGAAACTTTCGACTGGGCAAAGTTCGTCGAAGAACACGGTTCGGATTTCGTGCTGCTGTTCGGCATTGAAGAACGCGGCGCCCTACGCGTCGTTTCGAGCAAGCGCGATACGGAACCCAAACCGGGATGGACGGTGATCGTGCTGGTGCCAGCGAAATCAGTGTCGGCTGCCGCGACAACAGCGGTTACGGAGAGTCAAATCGCATAGCTATTAGGGCAAGGAGAAGCCGCGCAGCGGTGCATCCCGCCGTTTGGACGCAAGCATCAGGACGGCGGGATTCGCTTTGCTACTCCCGCCCTACGCCGACGCAGTCGCTATCAGCCCGCCTTCTTTGCGACCGATTCGGCTTCCAGCGCAGCCTTCACCGCCGGACGTTCGTCCACGCGCGCAAAGTATTTTGCCAGTGCTGGCCATTCGCCGAGGTCGATCTTGAACGCGCGGGTCCAGCGCAATATGGTGTACAAGTACGCGTCGGCAACCGTGAATTGCTTGCCCATCAAGTAGTCATTCGCAACGAGGACCACGTTAAGTTCGGCGAACCGCTGCTTGAGCTTGTTCGTGTAGATTTCCTTCCCCGCATCGGGCATCGCCGCATTGAACAAGGGGCTGAACGACTTGTGTATTTCCGTGGAAATGAAGTTCAACCATTCCTGTAGCCGATAGCGCTCGAAGCCGCCGTTCGCTGGTGCCAGCTCCGCCTCCGGTTTGCGGTCGGCCAGATACTGGACGATAGCCGGACCCTCGGTAAGCACCTTGCCGCCATCGGTCATCAACGCCGGCACATAGCCCTTTGGATTGATCGTCTTGAAATCTTCGCCGTCCGCTGTCGTTTTCGCTGCCAGATCCACCTTGACCAGATCGAACGGCAATCCCAGCTCACGCAACACGATATGCGGCGACAACGAACACGCACCCGGCGAGTAATACAGTTTCATCGTGAATCTCCTTGTTGAACGAAGCGCCATGTCGGCGCACGCAACTCAGATTGGGTCGCGCGCGAGCGAATCAAGCGCGCAGGGCGGGAGAAGCTGCGCAGCGGCGCATCCCGCCAGAGATCAAGAAGGCGGAATTCGCTGCGCTACTCCCGCCCTACGACCTACTTTTTCTTCGGAAGATACAAATCCGTAATCGTGCCTTCGTAGACTTCCGCGGCCATGCCGACGGATTCAGACAGAGTCGGATGCGGATGCACAGTCAGGCCGATGTCGGCGGCTTCGCAGCCCATCTCGATGGCGAGCGCGACCTCGGAAATCAGGTCGCCGGCATTGGTGCCGGTGATGCCGGCGCCGATGATGCGATGCGTGGCTTCGTCGAAGATGAGTTTGGTGAAGCCTTCGGTACGACCGATGCCGATGGCACGGCCCGAGGCCGCGTACGGAAATTTGCCGACGCCGTAATTCACGCCATCTTTCTTCGCCTCGGCTTCAGTGACGCCCACCCAGGCGACTTCCGGATCGGTGTAGGCAACACTCGGAATCACGCGCGCGACGAATTCGCTTTTCATCCCGGCGCAGACTTCGGCTGCGACCTTGCCTTCGTGCGTGGCCTTGTGTGCCAACATCGGGTTACCAACGATGTCGCCGATCGCGAAGATGTGCGGCACGTTGGTGCGCATCTGTTTGTCGGCGGGAATGAAGCCGCGGTCGGTGACAGTGATACCAGCCTTGTCCGCGTCGATTTTCTTGCCGTTGGGTGAGCGACCAACGGCGACGAGCACGCGGTCGAACAGTTGTGGTTCGGGCGCTTTTTCGCCTTCGAAGGTCGCTTTCAATCCGTTTTTCTGCGCTTCGATTTTCGCCACTTTGACTTTCAGGTAAATGCCGGCATAGCGCTTGCCCAGGCGTTGTGCGAGCGGGCGCACCAGGTCGGGATCGGCGCCGGGCATCAGCTGATCGAGCAGCTCGACTACCGTGACCTGCGAACCCAGCGCTTCGTACACACAGGCCATTTCCAGACCGATGATGCCGCCGCCGACGACCAGCAATTTCTTCGGCACCTCGTCGAGCACCAGCGCGTCGGTGGAATCCATCAGGCGCGGATCGTCCCACGGAAAGCCCGGCAACTTTACCGACTGCGAACCCGCGGCGATGATGCACTTTTCGAAACGCACGAGCTTCTTGCCGTCTTTGCCATCGACTTCGATTTCATTGGCCGAGACGAACTTGCCGATGCCTTGCACCACGGTGACCTTGCGCTGCTTGCCCATGCTGGCCAGCCCGCCGGTCAGCTGGGCGACAACCTTGTCCTTGAACGCGGCGAGCTTCTTGATGTCGATTTTCGGTTTGCCGAACGCGATACCGATGTCGGCCACGTGCGCGGCTTCGTCGATCACTTTCGCCGCATGCAGCAGTGCCTTGGATGGGATGCATCCGACGTTCAGGCACACGCCGCCGAGCGTCGTGTAGCGTTCAATCAAGACCGTGTTCTGATCCAGATCGGCAGCGCGGAATGCAGCCGTATATCCACCCGGGCCGGAGCCCAACACGCACACCTGGCATTCGATATCGGCTTTGCGACCGGAGATTGCAGCAGCTTTCGGTGCTGCGCTTTCGCTTCCTCCGCCTGCGGGAGAAGCTCCCCGAAGGGGTGAAGGGGGCGGCTCTTGTTTTGCGGCGTTCTCATTTGCGGTGTTACCGCCTTCCGCCTTCGGCACCTTCCCCTGTTCCACGGGGGAAGAAACAGCGGCTTCGTCTCGCGCTTCAATCAGCACCACTACCGCACCTTCGCCAATCTCGTCGCCGACCTTGACCTTGACTTGCTTGACCACGCCATCGAGCGGCGAGGGCACTTCCATTGTCGCCTTGTCGGATTCCAGCGTGATCAGGCCCTGGTCCTTCGTGACTGCATCGCCGGGTTTGACCAGCACTTCGATAACCGGCACGTTACTGTAGCCACCAATATCCGGAACCTTGACTTCAATGGGGTTGGCCATGTTTGTTTCCTTTGTGTGCTTTTCGCTTAGCGTCGCTCGATACCATCGTTGGATCGCTCCTTCGATGCTTCGGCAATCTGGCGCTCAATGTCGCGTGCCGCATCATTTTCCGATGACGGAAGTTGTGTGGCGATCTCTCCATCGGTTGACTGGGTATCGGTATGCAGTTGCCGCGATTGTTCGCGCGCCTGCTCGCCGGACAAGCCGAACCACGTGCGCAAATGCAGATCACGTTGTGGGAATGGAATCTCGATCTTGTACTTGGTCAACGCCGTTTCCAGGGCCCAGTTGTAGGCAGCGGTGACGGTACCCGGCCGCTTGGTGGCTTCCGCGGTCAGCCACACCACCAGGGAAAAATTGAGCGCGGAATCGCCGAATGAAGTCAACCAGACCTGGGGTTTGCGTTCGCCTTCCAGGGTCAGCGTAAACGGCACCTCGGCGGCGGCTTCCAGCGCGGCGCGTTTGACCAGTTCCTTGTCGCTGCCATAGGCCACGCCGAACGGAACCTTGAGCCGGCGCGATACTTCGCGCATGGTCCAGTTGACCACGCGTCCGCTGACGAATTCGGAGTTTGGGACGATGATGTCGATGTTGTCGTTGGTCTCGACGCGTGTGGCGCGAATGTAGATGTCGCGCACCGTTCCGTGCACGCCGGAGGCCAGCTCGACGAAGTCGCCGACTTTCAAGGTGCGATCGAACAAGATGATCAGGCCTGAGACAAAATTGTTGAAAATCGCCTGCAGGCCGAAGCCCAGGCCCACGCCGAGCGCACCGGCGAACACGGTGAAGCGCGCCACCGGGATGCCAGTGATGCCCAGCGCCACAATCACGCCGACCGTCAATAACACATAATGCATGATGCGCGAGAGCGTATAGACAGTCGCACGGTTGACTCCAGCATGCGCCCTGGCATAGCGCTCGAGTGCGCGACGCGCCAGACGGGAAACTACAACCACGGTGAGCAGCGCCAGCAACGCACCGAGGAAGACACCGACCGTGAAATCCGCTCCGCCCACGGTGAACAGCTTGAAATCCAGCACCTGATCGATACCACTCAGCGCTACAGTCCCGCCGCGAACCGCGCCATCCTTTGCGTGATCTAGCGTCGTGGCAACATCAGCCATCGCGGCGATTCCAGTCTGGGCTACGGGCTTTCATGGACACGCCTACAACAGGCTGCGACGCATGTCGGCCAGCAGTTGCGCCAGATAAGCCGTGAAGCGGGCCGCCGAGGCACCGTCGATGACGCGGTGATCGTAACTGAGCGACAGCGGCAGGATCAGGCGCGGCACAAATGCGTTGCCGTCCCATACCGGTTTGATCGCCGCTTTGGATACGCCAAGAATCGCGACTTCCGGTGCGTTGACGATCGGCGTGAAAGACGTTCCGCCGATGCCGCCGAGCGAGGAAATCGAGATGCAACCGCCGGACATTTCCGCAGGGCCGAGTTTTCCATCGCGTGCGCGCTCGGCGAGTGAGCGCGATTCCTGCGCGATGTCGGCCAGACCCTTCTTGTCCGCATCCTTGAGCACCGGCACGACCAGGCCATTCGGCGTATCTGCGGCGAACCCGACGTTGAAGTATTTCTTCAGGATCAGGTTCTCGCCGCTGGCGTCAAGCGAGGCGTTGAAGTCGGGATATTTCTTCAGGCCGGCCACAACCGCCTTGATCAGGAAGCCGAGCATGGTGAATTTTACGCCCTGTTTTTCGTGTTCCTTGTTCAAGGTCACGCGCAAGGCTTCCAAGTCCGTGACATCGGCATCGTCATGCTGAGTGACGTGCGGAATCATGGCCCAGTTGCGCGCCAGGTTTGCGCCGGAAATCTTCTTGATCTTCGACAGCGGCTTCGATTCGATCTCGCCAAATTTGGAGAAATCGACTTTTGGCCATGGCAGCAGGTTCAATCCGCCGCCGGATGCTGCGCGCGCACCGCCACCAGCCAGAGCCTGCTTGATGAATTGCTGCACGTCCTCCTTGAGGATGCGTTGCTTGCGCCCACTACCGGTGACTTGCGACAGATCCACGCCCAGTTCGCGCGCGAACATGCGTACGGCAGGACTGGCATAAGGCACCTTGCCGGGCATGACGGTATCCGTACCGAAAGTTATAGGTGGCGAGTGTGGTGCAGAGTCTTCACTATTGGCCACGACTGCGGATCGAGCCGGCGCAGAAGGTCGGTGTTGTTCGCTTCCTTCGCTTGCGGGGGAAGCTACCGGTACGGGCGCAGGAGGGCGCTCTTGCTCTTGCGCCGCTGCCTTCTCCTGCTTCGCCGCAGGCGCACTTTCCTTCGCGGGCTTGGCATCCGACGCCTCGATCAACGCCACCACACTGCCTTCGGAGATCTCGTCGCCAACCTTGACCTTGACCTCCTTGACCACGCCGGCCATCGACGAGGGCACTTCCATCGTCGCCTTGTCCGATTCCAGCGTGACCAGTCCCTGGTCCTTGGTAACGGTATCGCCCGGCTTCACCAGCACTTCGATTACCGGGATATTGGTGTAACCACCAATGTCCGGCACCTTGGCTTCTTTGACATCGGCCATTGGCCCTCCCAATCAAGCAGTTTGTGCGCAGTCATCACGCGCCGGGACAGCCCACGGCGTAGTGCCGATGGCTGTGTATCTGCCACATCATAATCCGAACGGCGGAAAAACTCCGCCCCATCAAGCGTGGTGGATCGCGAACCCGTGCTATTAGCGGCCACGCCGTGACAAATGCCACTGGCGATGCCACGCTGCGCGACCTATTTTCGCGTCTTGACCAAAACCCGCACACGGAGCTCGCCATGTTGTCGATTCAGAAGTTGTCCAAGACCTACGCCAACGGCGTGCAGGCGCTGAAAGATGTCTCGCTGGAGATTCCCAACGGCATGTTCGGCTTGCTCGGACCGAATGGCGCCGGCAAGTCGACGTTGATGCGCACGATTGCCACGTTGCAGGATGCCGATAGCGGCTCGATCAAACTGGGCACGCTTGACGTGCTCGCCGACAAACCGGCAGCGCGTCGCCTGCTCGGCTATCTGCCACAGGAATTTGGCGTGTATCCGAAAGTGACAGCCGAAGCCATGCTCGATCATTTCGCCGTGCTCAAGGGCGTGACCTCCCGCATCGAGCGCAAGAACGTGGTCGAGGCACTGCTGCGACAGGTCAATTTGTGGGACGTGCGCAAGCGCAAGCTCGGTACGTTTTCCGGCGGCATGCGCCAGCGCTTCGGCATTGCCCAGGCCTTGATCGGCGATCCAAAACTGATCATCGTCGACGAACCCACGGCCGGCCTGGATCCGGAGGAACGTAACCGTTTCCTTAACCTGCTCGCTGAAATCGGCGAGAACGTGGTGATAATCCTGTCCACCCATATCGTCGAGGACGTCACCGATCTGTGTCCGCGCATGGCAATCATCGCGCAAGGCCAGGTGCTGCTCAGCGGCCAGCCGGCCGAGGCGATGCGCGCACTCGAAGGGCATGTGTGGCGGCGTTCCGTGCCGACCGCTGAACTGGAAAATTACAAACAACGCTTCACGGTGCTGTCCACGCGTCTGTCCGGCGGCAAGACGCTTATCCATGTGCTGGCCGCGGACAAGCCCGAAGCAGGTTTCGAGGCCGTCGCGCCAGATCTGGAAGACGTTTATTTCGGCCAGTTGCGCCAGCAATCGATCGCACGGGCGGCCTGACGCGCATGCGCATGTTTACTCAAATTTTCCGTTTCGAGTTGCGCCAGCAGTTGCGTAGTCCGCTGTTCTGGCTGATCGCACTGGCATACGGCGCGCTCGCGTTTGCCGCGGCCGGCTCCGATTCCATCCAGATCGGTGGCGGCGTCGGCAACGTGCATCGCAACGCACCCTACGTCATCGTGCAGACGTTGACTCTGTTCACGTTCATTGGCATGTTCCTGATTACGGTGTTCGTCGCCGGTGCCGCGCTGCGCGATTTCGACACCGGCACGGCCGAACTGTTTTTCGCCACGCCGATATCGCGCAGTGCCTACCTGGGCGGGCGCTTCGCCGCAGGTTACTGTGCCGCGATCGGGGTGATGGTCGTGGTGGCGCTTGGATTGATGCTTGGCGTATTGATGCCGTGGGTCGATCCGGCGCGTCTGGGCGCCACCAGTTATGCCGCGTATTTCTATGCATTCGCGGTGTTCGTATTGCCGGGTTTATTTTTCCTGTCGGCAATGCTGTTCCTGTTGGCCACGCTGACGCGTTCGATGCTCGGCACCTATATCGGCGTGATTGCGTTTTTCGTGCTCTGGCAGGTCGCGCTGACCACGGCCGGCAATCTGGATCATCGCACGCTCGGCGCGCTGATCGATCCGTTCGGCCTGGGCGCGTTCAGTCTGGCCACGCGCTATTGGTCGGCGACTGATCGCAATACGCAACTACCCCAATTGGTTGGCGTGCTGCTCGCCAACCGCATTATCTGGGTATCCGTTGGTGCTGCCTTGATCGTTGCGACATTGGCCCTGTTTCGTCCGGATCGCGAAGGCTTTCGCTTTTGGCGGCGGCGCAAAGTCGTTACGGCCCAGGCAACTTTGGAATCGACTTCTCGCGAATCGATTGCGGTGCCGAAGGCAACTCTACGCAGCGGTGCAGCAGCACGTTGGATCCAGTTTCGAAAACTTGCCTGGTTCGACGCACGCAGCGTCGTGGGCGGTGTGGCGTTTATCGTCATGCTCGCGTTCGGTCTGGTGAATCTTGGCGGTAATCTGGCGTTCTCGAACGAGATGTACGGCACCAGCGTGTATCCAGTGACGCACCTCATGGTGCGTTCGATGGAGCAGTCGTTCAACTGGCTGCTGCTTATCATCATCACGTTTTACGCCGGTGAATTGGTCTGGCGCGAACGCAGCCACCGCATCAGCGATGCGACCGATGCGTTTCCATTGCCAGACTGGATTCCATTGCTTTCCAAGCTGGTCGCGCTGACCGCCGTCATCGTCGTGTTCCAGCTGTTCGGCATGCTCGAATGCATGGTCTACCAGTTGTGGCGCGGCTATCACCACCTGCAATTGGGACTGTATCTGGCGAACATCGCGCTGACGTCGCTTACCTTTCTGTTGATGGGCGTGCTGGCGTTGTTCGCGCAGGTTGTCACCAACAGCAAGTTCATGGGTTATCTGGTAATGGTGCTGTATTTCATCAGCCGCATCGCGCTTGGACAACTGGATTTCGATCATCACTTGTACAACTACGCCAGCGCACCGGGCGCGCCGTATTCGGACATGAACGGCTTCGGTCATTTCCTTGCCGCGCGTCTGTGGTTCAGCGCTTATTGGGCGTGTCTGGCAGTCGTGATGCTGGTGGTCGCGGGCTTGTACTGGGTGCGCGGAACATCCTCGGGCTGGAGGGCGCGCGGGCGTATCGCGTGGGCCCGCCTGCGCATGCCGGCTATTGCGACGCTGGCGGCATCGCTGCTCGGATTTGCGCTGCTCGGCGGCTGGATCTTCTACAACACCGATGTCATCAACCACTACGTTCCCGGCGATGTGGCCAAACAACGTCAGGCCGACTACGAAAAGCGCTACCGCCAATACAAGGATTTGGCGCAACCGAAAATAACCGACGTCAAGGTCGATGCCGACATCTATCCGCACCAGCGCCGTGTCGAGATACGCGGTCACTATGTGTTGATGAACAAGACGGCCACACCGATCAGCGACTTGCACGTGCGTATCAATCGCGACCTGAAAGTGAAGTCGTTACAGTTCGCCGCGCACGATGTGGTCAGCAGCGATGCGATCAATGGCTATACGATCTATCACCTGAAGCAACCGATGACTCCGGGCGCGACGATGAACTTTGATTTCGTCCTGGAATACTGGAGCCGCGGTTTCCGCAATTCGCCGAGCGATACACAAGTCGTCGACAACGGTACGTTCTTCAACAACGAGGGCTTTCCGCATTTCGGCTACGACGAAAACGGTCAGCTCAGCGACCGCAACGACCGTCGCAAATATGGCCTGCCGCAACTGCCGCGCATGCCCAAGATCGACGACGTCGCCGCACGTCAGTTCAACCTGCTCGGACGCGATGCCGATTGGGTGAATTTCGAGACCACAATCTCGACCGTGCCTGATCAGATCGCGTTGGCGCCAGGCTACCTGGAGAAGGAATGGACGCAGGACGGTCGTCGCTATTTCCATTACAAGATGGACAAGCCGATCCTGGATTTCTTTTCATTCCAGTCGGCGCGCTACACGGTGAAACGCGATTCATGGAACGGCATCGCCGTCGAGATCTACTACGACGCGCAGCACGCCTACAACGTCGATCGCATGGTTTACGCGGCGAAAAAAGCGCTGGCGCACTACACGCAGGTTTATTCACCGTACCAGTTTCGCCAGTTGCGCATCCTCGAATTTCCGGATTACGCGAGCTTCGCGCAGAGTTTCGCCAATACCATTCCATTTTCCGAATCGATTGGTTTCATCGCAGACCTGCGTGATCCGGACGATATCGACTACGTCTACTACGTCACCGCGCACGAGATCGCGCACCAATGGTGGGCGCACCAGGTTATTGGCGCATTTGTGCAGGGCGTGACCATGCTCGACGAAACCTTCGCCCAGTATTCCGCATTGATGGTGATGGAAAACGAGTATGGCCCGCAGAAGATGCGTAAATTCCTCAAGTACGAACTGGATCGGTACCTGTCCGGTCGCGCGGGTGAAACGGTCGAAGAAGAACCGCTCGCACTCAACGAAAACCAGGCTTACATCCATTACCGCAAAGGGTCGGTCGTGATGTACGCGCTCAAGGATTACCTTGGCGAGGCGCTGGTCGACAAAACGTTGTCGCGCTTCGATCACGACAAGGCATTCCAGCAGCCGCCGTATACGACCAGTTATGAATTTCTCGACTACCTGCGCGCCGACGCCGGGCCGCAATGGTCGGCGTTGATCACCGACCTGTTCAACAAGATCACGTTGTTCGACGACCGCGTCACCACGGCCACCGCAAAGAAACGCGCCGATGGCAAGTACGACGTGACGCTAAAACTTCATGCAGCCAAGGTCTACGTCGATGGCGTGGGCAAGGAAACACCGGCGAAGATCGATATTCCGATCGACATCGGTGTGTTCGCGCGCGCAGCGGACGGCAAGGAAGACAACGAAAAAGTGCTGTACCTGGCCAAGCGTGCCATTGCCGACGGCGACAGCACGATCACCATCACCGTCGACAGCTTGCCCTACGAGGCCGGAATTGATCCGTACAACAAGCTGATCGATCGGGTGTCGAGCGACAATCGGGTGCGGATTACGGTGGAGTGAGGGTTTGGGACTCGGGACTCGGGAAGAGCATAAAATTTCCGTCATTCCCGCCTTCGCGGGAATGACGAGCTATGGGGTTACGACTCCCACTTCACTGCCGCTGCGGCCAAAGCTTCAAAATAATCGCCACGCCAATTCCCCACGCGCCATTGAGGATCAACCCGGCGATCCATAGCTTTGGTTCCCAGCCGCCGCCCATGGGCAGTCCTTTCAGCGGGAATACCAGCAGCAAGGCCACCGCGGTCGGACCGACCGCGCCGGCGAGTAACCAGCCGAGCCAGTAGCTCGCGCCTTGGCAGCGACGCAGGGCAACCCACAGCGCGATGGCCCATATGCCGCCCCAGAACGCGAGTGAAATCACTTGCGGCACGTGCAACGGTGCGGTCGCAGTCATCTGGAAGGGCGCGCGCGTGGTCAAGCCGGCAACATAGAAAATTTCGTGCACGCCCTGATGGAAGATCAGGGTCGACAAGAACCCGGCGATAAAAGCTTTCAACGCAGCCATACGTTTCTCCTGTCAGGGTTGGATTGGGGGTGGCAATGATGTATTGGCCAGCGGATTGGGCTGGTTTTCAGTGAGCCAGAACATCGCCGCATGCACGCGGTCGCAAAGATTCGGGCCGGGACGCACCGCTGCCGGAATCTGCAATCCCGGCGACAAATCACGTGCTGCCACCACGTCGGTATGCACCAGTGGCATCGCCATCCAGGCGAAGAAAATCAGCGCCGCATGACCGATAACGGCTTTCATCAAAGCTCCCGTGTATGCTTCTGCGATGCGACAGCGTCGCGACAGTGCTTTCCGGCGTCAAGTGCCAATCGGCGACGGCACGTTCAAGTACGGCGACAAACGGTAGAATAGCCCGTATACACAGGATTTTACGTGTTTATACTGCGCAACCACGAAGCGAGGTAACACCGATGCTGCCATGGATTGTCATCATTGTGCTGCTCGCCGGCTGCGGCTGGTTGGTGTGGACGCTGCAGCGCACGCACAAGCAGAAAGTCGCGCTGGAAGCTCGTCAGATTGAGGCGGCCGAGGAACTTAAACGCCTGCAGGCAACCCAGTCTCAGGTGATTCAAACGACCAAGCTTGCCTCACTCGGGCAGATGGTCGCGGGCGTGGCGCATGAGATCAACACGCCATTGGGATTCGTCAAGAGCAACGTCGAAGTCATCGGCGACCTGCTCGACGATTACCGCAAGCTGGTGGTCGAATACGATGCCGCCGTGCAATATTGCCTGCAGCCGGTCGATCTGATCTTCGGTGCGGACAAGGCCAGCCTCGACAAGCTGGTCAAGCATGTCGAGGAAGCACGTCGCAAGTTGTTCGAAGCGCGTACACGGGTTGAAACCAGTGCGTTGCTCACGGATGCGAAGGAATTGCTCACCGATGCCAGCGAAGGACTCGGCCAACTATCCAGCCTGGTGCTGAATCTCAAGGGATTCTCGCGTGTGGATCGCGACGGCATGGACAACATGGATTTGAACGAGGGTATCGAGAGCGCATTGATGATCGCGCAGCATCAGATGCGCGATCGCGTCAAAGTGGTCAAGCATCTCGAACCGCTACCCAAAGTACGCTGCATGGCCTCGCAGATGAATCAGGTATTTTTGAACCTGATCACGAATGCAGCGCAGGCGATCGACGGCGATGGCACGCTGACCATCGCCAGCAAACCCAATGGCAAGAGCGTGGAAATCAGCTTCACCGATACCGGGTGCGGCATTTCGGACGACGTGCTACCTAAGATCTTCGACCCGTTTTTCACCACCAAACCGGTTGGCGAAGGTACCGGTTTGGGGCTTTCCATCGTACACAAGATCATCAAAAGTCACGGCGGGTCGATCAAAGTGAGAACGACGCCGAGAAAAGGCACCCAGTTTCTGGTTACCCTGCCCATGGATGGTGCCGCGCTGGCAGCTAATCCGGCTGCGTCGGCGAGTTCCGCATGAGGCGTTGCATCTCCTGGGGAGTAGTTTGATGGCGCAAGTGTTGCGCATTCTTCTGGTGGACGACGAGGCTCGCATCTTGCGCGCGCTCAAGGCACTGCTGCGCGACTATGAAACGTTCCAGACGACCGAGCCGTTGCAGGCGGTCGCGATGGCCAAGCAACACGATGTCGACGTGGTGATCTGCGATCAGCGCATGCCGGACAAAACCGGAATCGAGGTGCTCGCCGAAATCCGGGAATCCCACCCGCGCGCAATGCGTATCCTGCTAACCGGATATTCCGATCTGAAAGCCGTGCTCGGCTCGGTCAACGAAAGCGAGGTGTTCCGCTTCGTCAACAAACCCTGGAACAATACCGAACTCAAAGCCCTGGTCACCCAGGCCGGCACGATTGCGCGCGAGGCCCCGGTCATCGCACGCGATCAATTGCCACAAAACGAACACGATCGCGCGCGCAGCCAGGTCGGCGTGTTGGTGATCGAAGCCGACACCGCCGTACAGCAACGCCTGCGTGAGATCCTGCAACCGTATTACAAGGTGAATTTTGCCAACACCGCCGAACGCGCGCTGCAAATCATGGAACAGCACGAAACCGGCGTGGTGATCTCGGAAACCGAAAGCGGCCGCACCGACATGACCGCACTGATCAAGGCACTCAAGCAGCACCATCCGCACATCGCGACCATCGTCACCACCGAGCGCGCCAATGCACAGACTGTGATCGAGCTGATCAACGAAGGCCAGGTTTACCGCATGCTGATCAAGCCGGTGCGCATGGGCACCTGCCGACTGAGCGTGGATTCAGCCATCGGCCGCTACTGGCAACTCAAGCAGAATCCGCAGGCCGTGCGTCGTTTCGTCGCCGCCGAATCGACTGAGCACGGCGCGCATTCGCCGCTGCGGCTGCCCGCGGCGCTACTCAACCGCATTCGCTCGTTGCCGGGAAGGCTCTTGGGTATAGCGCGGTTGTAAAGCTCGCTACTGCGGGCGCGCCGTACGCTTGCTTGCAGGTTTTCGTGGCGATCTCGGAGCAGGCGGCTCCTGCACGCGATGGCGTGGATTCATTTCGATATGCGCGCGCAACCACGCGGCGAAATCGTTTTCGGTGAGCTTGCCTTCAGCGAGCGCGAGATAACGCGGATATAACTCAGCATCGGTTGCTTTCAAGCGCGCATCGTTCAAGTTGATGAACGATTCACACGCAACCGCAGCAGTCCGCTTGTTGCCATCGACGAATGGATGATTGCGCGCCAGACCAAAAGCCAGACTCGCGGCGAGATCGGCCAAGTCCGGCGCAGGATCGCCATAGGCATAAAGCTGCTGCGGACGACCTAGCGCGGACTCCAACAGGTGCGCCTCGCGCACGCCGGTACCGCCGCCGTGTTCGGCAAGCTGCCGATCATGCAGGGCAAGCACGACGCGAATATCGAGCCAGACAACCACGAGCGCGTTCATCTATTCGGCAAGTTTGTGCAGCAAGGTACGGCGCTCACGCATGACCCGCTCAGCCACCTCCATCTGCTCGGCGAACACCGGATCGTAGGGAGTGAGTTTGATGCCGTCGGGCAGTTCGCTCAGGTACAAGGCATCGCCCTTGTTCAAGCGCAGGCGGGCAAGCAATTCTTTCGGCAAAACGACGCCGGCCGAATTGCCGATGGTGGTGATTTTGAGTTGCATGGAATGGCCTCCGTTACCTTGGTGGATTATAACATGTGTACATACAGTCTACCCAAAGAACCAGTAACACACCCCAATCGAGGCAAGCACGCCCGCCAGGTCCGCAAGCAGCGCGCAGCCGATGGTATGGCGAACGCGGCGAATTCCGACTGCTCCGTAGTACACGGCGACCACATAGAACGTGGTCTCGGTGCTGCCTTGCATGGTTGCGGCCAACAGCGCGGGGAAGCTGTCGACTCCCTGGCTGTGCATCGTATCGATCAACATCGCACGCGCCGCGCTGCCGGACAGCGGCTTGACCAGCGCTGTCGGTAATGCGTCGATGAAGCGGGTGTCCCAACCGGCGGCGTGGGTCAGCCAGCGCACGCCATCCAGTGCGAAATCCAGTGCGCCGGACGCGCGCAACACGCCGACCGCGCACAACATCGCCACCAGGTAAGGCAACAAATCGCGTGCGACTTCGAATCCTTGCTTGGCGCCTTCGACAAAGCTTTCGTAGACGGGTACTTTCTTCCATGCACCGGCAATCAGAAACGCGAGGATGATCGCGAACAGCACCAGGTTTCCGAGCAACGACGAAAACCCCGGCAAAGCCGACGCTGGCATCGACGCAAGCAAGGTGATAAAGCCGCCAAGCAACAGCGCAAAACCGAGCAGCCAAACGAGCACGACGGGATTCCACAGTTTCAGTTTCTGCATCAGCGCCACGCTCAGAAATCCGACCAACGTCGAAGCACTGGTTGCGAGCAGGATCGGAACAAACACCAACGTCGGATCGTGCGCTCCGGCTTGCGCGCGGTACATGAAGATCGTCACCGGCAGCAAGGTCAGTGACGAGGCGTTGAGCACCAGAAACAGGATCTGCGCGTTGCTCGCCGTATCCTCGCTCGGATTCAGGGTTTGCAATTCGCGCATGGCGCGAAGGCCGATGGGCGTAGCTGCATTGTCCAGCCCGAGCGCGTTCGCGGCGAAGTTGAGCGTAATCAAACCAATCGCCGGATGCCCGCGCGGGACGCCTGGCATCAAGCGCGCGAATAACGGACCTAGTGCACGTGCCAGCAGGTCGACCAAACCCGCGCGCTGCGCGATATTCAGGAAACCCAACCACAGCGCCAAGGTGCCGAACAGCAGGATCATCACTTGCACCGACAGCGCCGCCATGTCGAACAGGCTGGCGACGATCGCGGCAAATACTTCCGCGTGACCGCCAATCAGCCATTGCGCAAGTCCAGCAACGGCTGCAATCAGGAAGAAGCTGAGCCAGAGGCGATTTAGCATGGATAATGGTGCGCCCTTTTTGGCCAAGCATCGCACACTACGGAGCGTCCATGTCCACACAAGCAAAAGGTTCGTTCGAGGTCCAGTTGAATCCACTCAAAACCTATAACGAAGACGCGAATGCCAGTCTCGCGCGCATGTCGCTCGACAAGCAGTTTCACGGAGACCTTGAGGCGACGAGCAAAGGCGAGATGCTCAGCGCCATGGGCAACGTCAAGGGTTCGGCCGGTTATGTCGCGATCGAGCGCGTGACCGGTACGCTGCACGGCCGCCACGGCAGCTTCACGCTTCAGCACAATGCCACCATGACGCGCGGCGAACCGGCTCTAAACATCATCGTGGTGCCGGATTCTGCAACCGATGGACTACTGGGCTTGGCCGGCACAATGGTGATCATCATCGCCGACGGCAAGCATTCCTACGAGTTCGATTACACACTGGGCGCTGGCGGCTGAAGAGCGCAAAACCCTCACTCGTCAGGCTTGGTCTTGGCCGTCCAATTCGAAGCGATAGCCCACTCCATAGACCGAGGAGATCGGATCGATCCCCAATTCGACCAGTTTGCGGCGCAGATTCTTGACGTGGCTGTCGATCGTGCGGTCACTGACGATGCGATGATCGCGGTAGGCCGCATCCATGAGCTGCTGGCGCGAGAATACGCGGCCCGGCTGCATCGTAAGTTTGTCGAGGATGCGGAACTCGACCGGCGTGAGCGCCAGTGCCTTGCCATGCACGCGCGCTTCGAAGCGTTCTGCGTTTAGTTCAATCGGGTTCATTTCGGGAGCCGTGCGCGCCGTGGCACGGCGCAGCACCGCCCGGATCCGTGCCACGACTTCGCGCGGACTGAACGGCTTGCAGATGTAGTCGTCAGCGCCGAGCTCCAGGCCGAGCAGGCGATCGATTTCTTCGACGCGCGCTGTCACCATCAAGACAGGAATTGTGGAAAATGTTCGTACCTTGCGGCAGATCGACAAGCCGTCCTCGCCCGGCAGCATGACATCGAGCAGGATCGCGTCCGGCGCGTATTCGCGCACCCAGTCAACCGCACCAGCGCCACTCGCCAATACACTGGCGCGGTAACCTGCGGCGTCGAGATAATCGCTCAGCAACGCCGCAATTTTCGGTTCGTCTTCGACGATGAGAATATGTGCACTCATGACGATTCCGACGCGATTGGCAAATCGACCACGACGCGAAGGCCGCCTAGCGCGGAAGGCTCGGCAGCGATGCAGCCGCCGTGTGAATCGACAATCGCGCGACAGATCGCCAAGCCAAGACCCACGCCGCCTGCGTTGCGGCTACGCGAATGTTCCACGCGGTAAAGGCGGTCAAACAAGCGCGGCAATGCGACATCCGGCACACCCGGCGAGGTGTCTTCGACGATCAATTGTGCGTGTCCAGCGCGTTCGGCCAGCACGATACGAATGCAGCCAGGGGCATCCGTATAGCGTCGTGCGTTCGCCAGAAGGTTGTCGAGCAACTGCGCCAAACGGCGCGCATCGCCGCGCACCCGTGGTGCAGCCGTCAGACTTTCTTCGAGCCTCAAGCCCGCATCAGCACAGACCGACCGCTGCAGTTCCACCGATTCGCGCACCAACTCGGCCAGGCCGAGTATCTCGAAGCGATACTCGAGCGCACCGGCATCCGCCAGGGAGAGTTGGTACAGGTCCTCGATCAGGCGTCCGAGACGCTCGCATTCGGCATGCAGCGAATCCAGCGCCTGCGGAGTGAGCGCGCGCACGCCATCCTGCAACGCCTGGATTTCTCCACGCAGGATGCTCAGTGGCGTGCGCAACTCGTGTGCAATATCGGCGCCCCATTGCCGGCGTGCTTCGCGATGCTTTTCAAGCGTCGCCGCAAGATGATTGAAGTCGCTCGACAACGCGCCGAGTTCGTCCCTGCGCGTCGCCGCAATGCGCTGCGCATAGTCGCCCGCAGCAAGCGCGCGCGTACCGGTGGTGAGCGCGCGCACCGGTGCGAGGAGCCAGCGCGCCAGGGCAAACGCCAACAACAATGCACCGACCAGTATCGCCACACCTGCCGCCACTGCGCTGCGCATTTGCGCTTGCGCGAAGGCCAGATCGGCAGCGCCGCTGAGTTGCGGCATCGGCGCGAGTTGCAGCGTCCCGATCTTGTGGCTTTCGAGCGTGATCGCAATCGTTGCGGAATCGGCCGGGACGCGCGGATTTCCTGCAACGCGCTCACCGGCGCCGTCCAGCAACAACAGGCGCTGCATCATCTCCTGCGGTCCGTGCGCGCGTGCAGGCGGATGGTCCCGACGCAGCAGGGCGTAGTCGTGGTTTTCACGGTCATGTGGCTGCAGCGCGCGATCGTCCGGCGGCGCCAGGCGATCGGATTCATCGGGAGAACCTGGCTCGTGGCGCAACCCTCGTGGCTCGATAATCTGGCCAAAGCGCGCAGGGTCGTTACGCAGGAAATCCCAGCTGTGATGCTCGGCATATGCAGCAGCGAGCCGTGCGTTTGCAGGTGCCAGACGCTGCAGCGTCATGTTGTCGAGATAGTTCAGAAATCCGTGACGGAAACTGTGCTGTTGCCAGGCCGCAAAGCCGAACAACGCGAGCCCGCTGAGCAAGGCGAAAGCAAGAAAGAGGCGTTGCCATAGATGCAGGCGCATGTGCACAAAGATAGCTGCTGTGGCCACACAATAGGGCGTTCGGTAACGCAACGAAACGGGTGCGTGGCAATCTCCGCGATTTCTCCACAGTGTCTGCACCAGCCCTGCGCAATTCAGGCTTAACTTGAATGGCGCCGGAGAATCGGCTGGAACTTTAGGAGCACGCCATGAAAATCATACACCTGTCTGCCATTATGCTTGCCACGTTATTTTCCGTTGGTGCCGGCGCACAACCAATGCCACCGCATCCAGGATCGCGCGGACTGCCGTCCATGGAAGCACTGGCCACCGTGCCGAGCCTATCGGTGGCGCAGCAGATAGAACTGCGCAAGATCCTGATCCAGCGCCGTGACGCGCAGCAAGCCGCACGGGCCAAAACCCGCGCCGAGTTCGACGCGCTGCGCGTGAAAGGCCGCAACGAACGCGAACGCATCGACGACCAGACCAGCGAACAGTTGCGCAAGTTGCTCGGCGACGATGGCTATCGCCACTACGCTGAATGGGACTTGGACCACCACGGACGTAGGGGCGGCGTCGATCCGCACCCATCGATGCGACCACGTGGCGGTGGTCGTCATGGCCCTGACAATCGCGCGATGCCGCCCCCGTCGCCCAATGCAGCGGGCGATCACGGCACATCCGCTGGCCATCCCGCAGACTGATGCCCAGTCAAGCCACACAATCATGGTGTCGAACACTGGGCAACTATTCCGCTATGCCGCGCACTGCTCAACCACCTGAGCAGTCCGCAGCTGACGCGGTGACCGGAAGGCAGAGCGCTTCGGCCCATTCGCGCCGGCATTCCGGGAATCGGCGAACTGCCGCCTTGATGCACAAAAACTGGTTTGGTGCAGTCGAGCTGACGTGAGCATGCGGATGCGGAATACGGCACAATCGGCAGATGTTCGAGAAACCTTATTCCGCAGCCTGCGAGCGCAATCGCGAACCGATACTTTTCGTCTTGCGCGATTTCTTTGCCGACCGGCGCCATGTACTGGAAATCGGCAGCGGAACCGGCCAGCATGCCGTGCATTTTGCCGCGGCGCTACCACAGTTGGCTTGGCAAACATCGGAGCGTGGCGAGAACCTTTCGGGCATTCGTAGCTGGCTCGACGAGGCCGCGTTATCGAATACGCCGGCAGCCCTCGAACTGGACGTGACAACGAATTCCTGGCCACATGAATCGTTCGATGGCCTGTTCAGCGCAAACACGTTGCACATCATGAGCTGGGGTGATGTCGAAGTGCTTTTCTCCGCGCTCCCGAAGGTCACCACATCCAAAGCCAAACTGGCGATCTACGGGCCATTCAATTATGGCGGCCGGTTCACCAGCGACAGCAACGCGGCATTCGATGCGTCGTTGCGCGCACGCGCACCGCACATGGGCATCCGCGACGCGGCCGCGGTCGATGCACTGGCCGCTAGCGCAGGTTTCGCGTTGGTCGATGACATCGCCATGCCGGCCAACAACCGGTTGCGCTTGTGGCAGCGCACGCCGGGATGACTACGCCGATCCTGCTTTCGTGGAGCGGCGGCAAGGACTCTGCTCTGGCCCTGCAGCGATTGCGCAACGATCCGGATTGGCACGTCGCTGGACTGCTCACCACGATCACGCAGGAATACGATCGAATCAGCATTCACGGCGTACGTCGTTCAATCCTGCATGCACAAGCAGATGCTTTGGGTCTACCGCTGATCGAAGTGAGTATTCCGCCGCAGGCCAGCAATGAAATTTATGAATCCGCATTTGCACACGCGCTACAGGAAGCTGGAAGTTATTCGACCGGGTTATCGACCGTTGCGTTCGGCGATCTGTACCTGGCCGATGTGCGTGCCTATCGCGAGCGACTAATCGAGCCGCTAGGCTGGAAAGCACACTTTCCACTGTGGGGCGAAAATACGTGCAAGCTTGCCCAGCGATTTATCGACGAGGGATTCCGCGCGATCCTGTGCTGCGTCGATACGCAACAACTGGATGCCACTGTGCTGCGTCGATACGCAACAACTGGATGCCAAATTCTGCGGTCGTGAATTCGATGCGGCCCTATTGTCTGAACTACCCGCATCTTGCGACTCCTGCGGTGAAAACGGGGAATTCCACACGTGTGTGTACGCGGGACCAATGTGGAACGAACCTTTGCATCTGCAACGGGGGGATCACCTGTTGCGCGACGATCGCTTCGAGTTCGTCGATTTGAAGTTGCTCTGAACAGGTCTTCCTGACCTGTTCAGAGCGTGCCGTACCGCAGCTTGTAGGCCGCGTTCCGACAGGGGGCTGTTTGCTGCGAATTTCCGCAGCTGCGTCGCGGATCCATCCGTACACGTAAATCAGTTGCAGGCGATTGAGGCTTGGGCATGAGAAATCACCACATCAGCGGTAATGATTCCCGCGATGTCCACGTGCAGATGAAGCGCGTTCGTGGCCACCGCCTGAATCGAAGGAAAGCGTGCTCTGGCTGTTTTCGTATGCACTTGTTTCGTCCGAAAACTGAATCTGGTCGTTCGGGCCAATATTCAGGATCGACGCGCTGGCGACGGTGACGTTCACCGTGAAGTTGTAGGCTCCGCCGCTCGCGCTCGGGGCGGCAGCTTGCGCCAAGCCGCACACGTCAAGCAATGACGTCGCCATCAGATACTGTCGGATCTTTCTCGAATTTTCCAACCGTGATTCCACGTCCACGCGCCCCCGAGAACCTTACCGCCACTATAAACATCGCGCGCACGTTGACTAGCTGTCAAAGTTGACAGGTTTTTGGCACTGAGGGGGAACACGGGCGG
>CAJDUT010000066.1_pt1 | contig 21447 bp, 20 predicted proteins | sample 7390981 | NCBI WGS metagenome assembly CAJDUT01 (sample SAMEA7055681, study PRJEB34461) | soil metagenome | biome: terrestrial ecosystem; feature: Peninsula; material: soil | place: Antarctica | collected 2016 | reverse complement strand
GAGCGCGGTGTTTTGATTCGCCTCCTGCGAATCAAAATCCCCTGTGCTTCTCGGCGGAGCGGGGTTGCTCAGACAATGCGCCCATGCACTGCTTCGCAATCGCGGCGATCCATCGCCGCGACCCTACGGGCATTTTCCCGCCCCGCCTGCGATGCTCGGCACCGCGACGGCGCCGGTTATCCGCTAATCCGTCCATCCGTGGACTGTGATTTCTCAGCTTGAATGCTTTTGCTTGTTCGTACGCACGAGCTAAATAAAGACAGCTGATCGTAGCTCTTGATCTGGCTTTTGATCTTGAGTCTCCCTTAAGCGCGCCGAGCATCGCAGGCTTTGTGGACAAGGCCCTCAGGGGTGCGGCGATGGATCGCCGCACTCGCGATCAGTGTATGGATGCACTGTTGAGCGACCCCGCAAAGGCGAGAAGCGCAGGGCGAGCCGGGCTTTCGCGAGATGGGTTGAAACGCATCTCGCGCCGGTGAGCGCACGCACAAGGATGTGCGGGCCGGTCGAGGCACCAAGGATGGTTGATTGCGACAGACCTATACGCGCGCGCAGCGCGTGAGGCGCAGCGCCGGGGGTGGATTCTCTTTGGTGACTTTCTCTTGTCCACTCAAGAGAAAGTTACCCGCTCGACGCAGTCGAGTGGAAGCGCTGCTCTTTTGGAAGTTACCCGCTCGACGCAGTCGAGTGGAAGCTCTGCTCTTCGGAAGTCACCCGCTCGACGCAGTCGAGGGGAAGCATTCATGCAGGTCGAAAGAGCGATGGGTATCCCCCGGATCAAGTCCGGGGTCAACCCATCCTACCCAGAGCACAATCGACGCGCTCGCCGCGGTCAAATAAACGTCAGATTGTGCGCGAATCAATCAAACCCATTCTCAAAGATCTTGTCGTAGTCGGTCGGCGGCAAATCCGTACCCTTGAAAATCCCCATCGGTGAGTAGCCCGAATAGCCAGGGAATGCGTAGTAGATGTTCGGATTGCCCATGCGCCGTATCAGCGCTTCGGAGATGACGCGGCGATAATCGGTGGTCACGTTGACGTCGGCGCCTTCAAACAATTGATCGTCGCCGAGGCCGGGGAAAGTGCCGTAGACGTGACCGCCATTGACCGACGCGCCGAGTGCCAACATGATGGTGCCGTAGCCATGGTCGGTGCCGCCGGATTCGTTTTCCAGGACGCGGCGACCGAACTCGCTGACGGTGATCACAGTGACATTGTTCATGTAGTTGCCGGCGGGATCGCTAGCCAGATCGGTGTAGAACGCGTTCAACGCATCGGAAAACCCCTGCACCTGGATGCCGAAGTAGTCGTAGCTGTTGGTTGGATTGCCTTGGCCGTTGTGGGTATCCCAGCCGCCGACATCGATGGTGGCAATGCGCAGGCCGACATTGCGTTTGATCAACTGGGCGATGTTCTGCAACTGTGAAGCGTAGCCCGAACCGTAGACGGCGCCGCCGGCGGGTTTGTAGCCGGCAGTATTGCTCGCCGACCAGGTGCTGAAATCGATGGAGCGAAACAGGGCCAACGAGTCCAGCGTGTCGAGGCCGGCGTTGGCAATGGGCAGCGGGCTTGATTGCCACAGTGAAGGCAGTACTTGCACCACACCGTTCAAGCCCGGCACGGAGCCGGTATCGCTGGTATTCCATGACCACGTACCCTGATCCAGTCGAAACGACGAGCCGGAATTCATTGTGATCGTTTCCGTACTGCCGAGCAGGCTGCTGGCGGTGATGCTGCCCATGCTCACCGCAGGCACGGCGACATTTGCGGGTAAACCAGCGCTCTGTAGATGCCGGGTCAGCCAGCCGATGCCGCTATTGCCGCCGCCGACGCCAGCTTCGAGGTTGTTTTGCGCTTCAAAGTGACTACGGATCACCGGTTGCGGTTGCATTTGCCCGGCGCCGACCACGACACCCAGATGATTTTGCGTGAACAGCGTATTCAAGCCCGTCGCACGTGGGTGCAATTGCCAACCTGTAGTGCCCAACGGCAGGCCGGCACCAGTGCCGGAATAAGGAATGCGCGTGGAGACGCGATTGGCCTCGTAGGCGGCACGATCCGGATGATTCTGCCCGGGCGACACCAGACTCAAGGCATCCATGGCGCCACGCAGGAACACGACGACCAGCGTATCGCTGGTTGCAGCAGTCGTTGAATCGAACGCGGCGAAACTCTTGCCCGTGGCACCTACGATAGTCGCCGCACCGCAGCCCTTGAGGAATTGACGTCGATCCAGATGCAGGAAACTCATGGCGTCATCCTTACAGGGTCAGAAAATCGGGGCTGGAAAGAATCAGCGCAACCATCGAGCGCAGCCGCGCGATGGTGTAATGCTTGCTGAGGTTGCTGGCGTTCCATGTTCCCGTGCGCGAGGGCAGGCCGCTGCTCGTGCCGTCGGTTACCAGATCCAGCGGATCGCTTGCCGCGGCGTTCTGGCGCATGAAATCCACTGCTGCGTTGTATACATTCGCTGGACGGTAACCGAGAATTCGGTCGCACCACATGCCAGCGATATTTGCCGCGGTGCGTGCAGATATCGACAGCGCTGACAGGGTCTGGGCCTGCACGTCGGCCAGGAAGGCCGAGCCTGCGGCATTGCGATCCGCGGTGGTTTCAACGAGTTGACTGAGCATGCGCAAAGTCATGCCGAGCGCACCGGTGCTCGCCCAGGCGATGCGGTCGTCCGGGTAACCATTCGGTGCGGGCCAGTTGAACAGTCGATGTCCGGCACTTTGCATCGCGGAAATCACCGCGTCAGTCGTTGACCAATCGCCGCTGTGATAGTTGGGATTATCGAGGTCCGGGCGCGGCGTGAAATCCGCGCCGAGTACGCGCAATGTGCTGACCATCGCATGCGCGGGGCGCTTCATTTTTTGCGCCCAGGAATTGGCGTAATCGGTCGATTGAAGAATCGCCTGGGTCACCAGTTGCAACTGGTTCGGTGCCTGATAGTTCTGCATGAACACGTCGGCAATATTGTTGATGAGGGTTGCCGATGGCGTGTCGCCGACCAGCCTGCGGCACATTTTTGTCGCGATGTGCTTGGCCACGCCGGGATGGATCGCCAACCAGTGGAAGATGTCATAACCGCCTTGCTGGTGCTTGTTAGGCTGGATGTACCGGTTCAGGAAAAACAGCTGATATTTGTAATGCAGGCTGTCGACATATTCGAACGTGCCCGGATTCGGATCGTTGCGGGTATCGTAAGTGCTTTGCGAAATCGTCCAGCCACTCAGCGCACTGGTAACCTGGTAAACATCGTCGTCGACGTATTGCAGGCGTATCGGGTAGCCATCGGCGCCAGTGCCCGTGGGCAAATCGTAGAGTCCAGAGATTGGGTCGGGATTGACCACGCCGGCATAATTCATCGCGCCCAGCGTGTGCAACTCGCATAGCTCGCGCGAAAAATTTTCGTTGGGGCCGCCGGCCGTGCTTGAGTAGAGATCAAGCATGTACATCATCGATGCGGATTTGGCGATACGCACCAGTAGCGTTTCGAAATTGCCGAATACACCATTGCCCGAACTGGTATCGCGGAAAATCGCCTCGAACGCCGGAAACATCGGGCCGCCGTCGTAATCGAAGCCGTTGACGCTGAAATGATCGTGCCAGAAATCGACCATTACCTCCTGCAACTGGCGCTTGGAATACATCTGCCGGATCAGCGTCATGCATTCTGCTTCGGCGATCGGCAGCATGCGTTTGTTGTAGTCGTCGGTTACCGAGTGGTAGTTCGTCCACAGTTGCGTATCGCTCAGACCCAGCGTCTTGAAGCCGGCCGAGGTCACGCGCGAATTGCATGCAGTGTCGTTGATGCCGACGGGATTAAGCTGCTGCGTTACCCAGGACGACCATCGCGCCGCATCGCTGCCGCCGAGCGCATTGAAATCATTCAAATCGCTCTGGGTGCAACCAAAGCTCGCGCGATTCAGCCATGTTGTCGCAGCGGGTGGTGAAGTAGCGGTTTGCGCTTGCAGCGCTTTGGCTTGCGATTGCACACGTGGTGCGAGCGAAGGCTTGCCGGCCCGTCGCATCGGTTGTGCGTGTGCGTCATGGTTACCCAGGTTGGCGAATACCAGACTCAGGGCGCGGCGACGCGAAAATGCCGCGGCTTGGGCGGCGGTCACGACAGCCATGGATGATCTCCGGTAGATGGGTTGTGATCTTGCGCCTAAAAACGCGACGCAGCTACCGCGCTACCGTGACTGAATTCTTCCCGGCGATCCGTGACTTGCGTTGCAGATTTCGTCCGCGCCACAGCGCGATGCGATGAACCCTTCTCCCACCGGGAGAAGCTGGCGCGTAGCGCCGGATGACGACTGCATGGATGCACGAGGGAGAGCTACGCATGGAGCAGTTGCCGAGGGTAGGGCGGCGCAGGGATTTAAAGCTCGCGGTGTGTCAAAACTTGTCTTGCCATTGGCCCTCACCCCAACCCCTCTCCCAATGGGAGAGGGGCTTTCAATCTTGCAGTTTTCGACTATTCCCGAATCAGTGCTTGGTCGGTTTTGGACCCATCACCACTTGCACCAGGTGCTTCGGCTGCAGGTACTTCTTGAACGCGGCCTGCACTTGTTCAGCCGTCAGGTTGAGATAGTACTTGGCAGCTACCATCGGTTGATCCAGCGGCTCGCCGTTGTAGCTCCAGGTGAGCAGCGAACGCGCGATGCGGTTGACGCTGGATACACTGACCGGAATCGAGCGAATCTGGTACTGGCGGGCGTTGTTGAGCTCGCTCTCCTTGACTGGCGTGTTTTGCATCGCCAGCAGATTCTCATTGAGCAGCGTATCCACCGGTGCGACCTTCGACGGATCGCTGCCATAACGCATGTAGAACATCGAACGCGAACGCTGGAAGCTCATGCCCGAGCCGGCACCGTAGGCATAACCGTGCTTGACGCGAATATCCACCATCAGGCGCGAAGCAAAGCCGTTGCCGCCGAGCACGTCGTTGCCGAGGGTCAATGCGTAACGATCCGGGTCATGCAGATTCAGATCAAGCATGTGTCCGAGTAGCACCTGGTCCTGCGAGGCGTAAGAATTTTCCACCACGGTGTAACTGGGCGGATTCAACGGCACCGGTTTCGGAATGACATCGGGTTTCGGTCCGCTGGCCTTCCAGTTGCCGAAGTACTTCGTGACTGCGGCCTTGGCCCGATCCGGTGTGATATCACCGACCACGACGATCGTGGTCAGGTCGGGGCGATAGCTGCTGGCAAAAAGGTCTTTCACATCCTTCAACGTCAGCTTGTCCACGGTGGCCGGAATCGCTTCGCGCAAGCCTGGATCACCGGCGGGAAGCAGGCCCTTTTCCAGAGCGCGATACATCTTGTATTGCGGCGATTGCAACTCGCCGGCCAACGTCCGTGACAGGGTTTTCTGCTGGACGGCGAATGCTTCCTGTGGCAAGGCAGGGTGCAGTTCGTTGTCGGCCAGCAATTGCATGCCGCGATCGAATCCAGCAGCGGGTACGGCCAATTTGAAATCGGTACCCCCGGATTGAGTTGCGGCGATTTCGTCCAGCGCCTTGTGGAACGCGGTGCGATCAAGACTGGTGCTGCCGTAGTCAAACAACGAACCCAGCAGGCGACCGACGCCTTCCTGGCCTTTGGGTTCCTGCATGCCGGCATCGTTGTCGACATGGCCGACCACGGTGACGGTCTTGCTCACATCGGTGGGCTGCACGATCAGGGTGATGCCATTGTCGAGTTTCATCTCGACCGGATTCAGGGTCCAGTGTGGCATTTCGAGCTTGGCCAGCGACTTCGCTGCCCAATCCGGCAACGCCACATCGAGCTTGTCGTCGCCACCAAATGATTCAGTGCCGCCAAAGCCGGAGCTGTTCGGCGGGCGCTTGCCGTTCGGATCCGGCGTCATGACGACAGTCACGCGTTGATCTGCTTTGAGGTATTCGCGGGCGACGCGATTGACGTCATCCACGCTCACGTTGCGCAGTTGTTCTTCGGCCTGTGCGGGGGAGTCGAGTCCTTGCCATGCCAGAGCTTGCGACCAGGCACTGGCCTGGGTCACGGCGCTGTTCTTGTTGAACTCGAACGAAGCCAGTTCCGAACGCTTGGCCGCTTCGACCAGATCGGCTGACACACCATCCTTGAGCAGTTTGGCCATCACGTCTTCGAGATGTTGCTGCGCTTGCTTGGCGTCGCCACCTTTCGGGAAGCCAACGTTCACAATACCGATGCCGCCGTAACTGAACGGCTGCACGCCAGCGTCGGCACTGAGCACCTTGCCTTGCGCGGCGAGTTCGGAAAGATCGCTGCGCGCATTGTTGAGCACGTCCATCAGGATTTGCGCCGCGGCATTGTCTTTTGCGGTTTGGCCGGGCATGCGATACATGAACCAAACCGAGCCCGTGCCTTCCGGCGTGGTGCTGGCGATGGTTTGCGCCTTGACTGGTTTCAGTTTGGGTTCGGTACGTTTCGGCGTGTCCTGCCGCGGGATATTTCCGAACAGCCTTTTTACGTCCGCCAACGTGGATTTTTGGTCGACGTCGCCGACAATAACCAGGATCGCGTTGTTCGGCACATACCAGTCGTTGTAGAACTGGCGCAGGATCTTCGAGGTGGTCTTGTCGAACGATGGGCGCGTGCCCAATGGATCATTTTCGTAGCCCGTGCCGGCATACAGCACGCGCTCGGCTTTTTCGAAAGCCAGATAGCTCGGCTGCGAAATGTCGCGCGAAACCTCTTGTTCGATCGCGCCTTTCTCCAGGCCCCAGTCCTTGTCCGTCAGCAGCGCGCCGCGCATGCGCGAGGCCTCGATGTTGAGCAGGATGTCCAGATACGAGGCCGGGGTGACGAAGTAGTATTGCGTCGCATCGTTGGTGGTGAAGGCGTTGTTCTGTCCGCCCATCTTGCCGGTCATCTCGTTCAACTGCGAACCGGTCATGGTCTTGCTGTCGCGGAACATCATGTGTTCCAGCGCATGCGCCGTCCCGGGATATCCCGGCGGGGTCTGATAACCACCGGCAAGATAGGTGATTTGTGTGGTCACCATTGGCGCCAGCGTGTCGCGCACGATGACCACACGCAGCCCGTTGTCGAGCGTGGCGCGCAAAACGTCGCTCGCAACGGCTGCGGTTGATGAGGGTGCGGTGTCGGCATAAGCGGCACTGGTCAGGCCAGCGATGCCCAGCGCGATGGCACACGCAAGCGGCTTTAGAGAAACAATCTTCATAGGAAAAAGCTCCTTGGGATTATGAAGCGGCGGTAGGGAAACGAAGCGGCGCAGCAATGGCAACGGCAGCCCTTTCGATGTCATCAACGATTCGGCGCAAGGCGGTTGAGCCGAGCAAGCAGTCGGTAATGCTAACTCTGCATCGCGGAGAAACCAACCCAACTAATGGCCACGGACCGACCCGCGTGGGCAGCCAGCGGCGTCGCGCATGGTGATTCAATGGGCACCGATCACCAGCGGCTCGGGTTGCAATTCCACGCCGAATCGCGCGAGAACGCTTGTGCGGATTTGCTGGGCCAGTGCCCAGATTTGCTCGCCGCTGGCGTTTCCGTAGTTGACCAGCACCAGTGCGTGCAGCGTAGAAACACCTGCATCACCTTCGCGCAAGCCTTTGAAATTACATGCTTCAATAAGCCATGCGGCGGATAATTTCTTCGTATTGTTTGCGCCATCCCACACCGGCAACTGCGGATGGTCGGCGTGCAGCTTGTGCGCTTCATCCATGGCAACAATCGGATTCTTGAAAAAACTGCCCGCATTGCCGATCAACGCTGGATTGGGCAACTTGCGCGTGCGCAGGCGAGTCACCGCCTCGGCAACCGTGGCTGCGCTTGGAGATTGCACATTCATGCGCGCCAGTTCTTCGCGCACGCCGGCGTAGTCCAGACGCAATTCGCGAGTGCGCGGCAGCAGGAACTCGACGCGTGTCACTATGTATCGGTTCGGGTCGCGCTTGAATACCGAATCGCGATAAGCGAAGTCGCATTGCGCGTTGTCCAGATAGGCGAATGCCCGTTCGAGTCGATCAAACACTTCGACCTGGTGGATGAATTCGCGCACCTCGACACCGTACGCACCGATGTTCTGGATCGGTGCGGCACCAACACTGCCAGGAATCAAGGCCAGGTTTTCCAACCCCATGTAGCCGTGGCCGAGCGACCAATGCACGAAATCGTTCCAGTTTTCTCCGGCATCGACGCGCACCAGGGCCGCATCAACGCGATCCTCCAGCACGTGGATTCCCTGCGTCGCGATCGACACCACCACACCGGGCCAGTCGCCTACGAACAGCACGTTGCTGCCGCCACCCAGCACCAGCGTCCTGTCCGATTTCAGGGCGCCGAGCTTGAACAGCTCGGGCAGAACCTCGACACGATTCACATCGATTAACAGATCCGTGCGTGCCGGCACCCGAAAAGTGGTTCGACCTTGCAGCGAAGCGTTTTCGAGGACGGTGTACCCCGATGCGCTGGCTCGACCGGTAATCTGCTTACTCATACGCGCCTGCCGTCGGATGAGATCGGTGCGTTGCGCTTGCAAGCCCTCTCCCCCAAGCGCGTCGCGCTGGGGGAGAGCGGGCTATTTGGTTTTGCGTGCACGAATTGCCTCCACGGATTCTCCGATCAGGCTCGGGCCACGATAAATCATGCCGGTGTAGAACTGGACCAAGGCCGCGCCTGCGTCGAACTTGGCGGCAGCGTCAGCGCCTGAAATAATTCCGCCGACGCCGATCAATGGGATCTTGCCACCGACCCGATCTGCCATTTTTCGAAGCAATTGCGTTGCCTTGGTAAACAAAGGCTTGCCCGATAAACCTCCGGTTTGTTCTGCATGCCGGGCGCCGTCAATTGCGTCTCGATCGATCGTGGTATTGGTGCAGATCAAGCCATCAATTTTTGCCGACACCAGCACCTTGGCGATTGCATCGAGTTCGCTGTCGGAAAGATCGGGCGCAATCTTGAGCAGCATCGGCTTGCGTGCGCCGTGTTTGGCGCCAAGCGATTCCTGCGATTCGCGCAGGCTGCCGATCAATCGTTTCAGCGTTTCGGCATGCTGCAAATCGCGCAAGCCTTGGGTGTTTGGCGAGGAGATATTCACGGTGACGTAGCTGGCCGCCGCATAGACGCGTTCAAGGCAAAACAAATAGTCGTCGATGGCGCGCTCGTTCGGCGTGTCCTTGTTTTTGCCGATATTGATGCCGAGTACGCCCGAGTAGCGTGTTTTTTCCACATTTCCCAACAATGCATCGACGCCTTCGTTGTTGAAACCCAGCCGATTGATGACGGCCTGCTGTTCCGGCAGTCGCCACATCCGCGGTTTGGGATTGCCCGGCTGCGCCCGCGGCGTCGTTGTGCCGATCTCGATGAACCCGAAACCCAATGCCGCCAGCGCATCGACATGTGCACCGTTCTTGTCCAGCCCGGCGGCAAGGCCAACCGGATTTGGAAACTCGATACCGAAAACATTCGTCGGCAATGGCGCAGGGCGCGCCGCAAGCAACGGGTTCAAGCCCGTGCGATACGCCGCCTCGATCGCCGTCAACGAAAAATCGTGCGCGCGTTCGGCGTCAAGACAGAAGAGGAAGGGGCGGGCGAGGGCGTACATTATCGAATGGCAAATCCATTTGACGCGTATGAACGCGGATTCGACGGATAGTTAAAAATTTGATCCGCGTCCATCCACGTTATCCGTGTCTGAATGCTGGTTACTTCTTGCTCAAACGCGGCTGCGAGCTGGCGCGCTTGCCGGCAATTTCGACCATCGTTTCGATGCGAATCAGGCGGCGATCTATATCGTCGGCGCTGTTTGCGAGCTTGTCGACGCTTTTCGAAAGGCGATCAAGGTCATCACGCATTCGCAGCACGTCCTTGAGTACCGCAATTGCGTCGGCGAGTGCACCCATCAGCGTGCAGCGCGGCGTTGTTCGATATTGGCCACTGCGCGCTCGGCAGCTGCAGTGGCGCTGCGCACTGCCTTGCGCATGGACGGAATCGCCTCGCGCAGTTCCTTGGTCAGCGCCGCGAGTTCGCGCGTTTCGCCGATCGAGCTGACGTCGTAGGCCCGCACCGCCTGGCGCACCAATTCGCTGGTGCTCACGCCATGGTTTTCGGCGAGCTTCTTGAAACGACGCTTGTCTTCGGTGGACACAAGTAACGTCACGCGTTGCGTTTTCATCGGCACCTCCAAAACATGCACATGATCATAGCATGCACATGTTGGCGGAAAATTGCCGCGCAATTCAAAACAGCGTCATCCCGGCGGGGATTGTCGGGATCCGGATTGCATGGACGCACGCGCATCAAATCACGTCGCGTCCAACGAGCGGCCAGGGTTCGAGCATCCGATTGGGTTCTTCGCTTTACCAATCCCCAATCCTGAATCCCCAATCCCAGCTTTTTAAAACTCGAACTTGATTCCCTGCGCCAACGGCAATTCGTCGGAATAGTTGATCGTATTCGTCTGCCGGCGCATGTACGCCTTCCATGCATCCGAACCCGACTCGCGGCCGCCGCCGGTTTCCTTTTCGCCACCGAATGCACCGCCGATTTCCGCGCCGCTGGTGCCGATATTGACGTTGGCGATGCCGCAGTCGGATCCGGCGCTGGACAAGAATGCTTCAGCAGTCTTCACGTTTTGCGTGAATATGGCGGACGACAAACCCTGCGGCACGCCGTTGTGCGAGCCGATCGCTTCGTCGATGGACTTGAACGGCATCACGTAAAGAATCGGCGCGAAGGTTTCTGTCTGCACGACGTCATCGGAATTCTTGAGACCCGCAATGATCGTCGGCAATACGAAGTTGCCGGGACGGTCTGTCATCGGCTCACCGCCAGTGAGCACCTTGCCGCCGGCCGACTTGGCTTTGGCAATCGCGGCGGAATAATGGTTCACCGCTTCCGGGCTGTTGAGCGGCCCCATCAGTGTCGTTGCCTGAGTCGGGTCGCCGATTTTCTTTTCGACCTGCTTGTATGCAGCCACCAGCGTGTCGACGACGTTGGCGTAGATCGATTCATGCACGAACAGTCGGCGCGTCGAGGTGCAACGCTGGCCGCAGGTGCCGACCGCGCCGAACACGATTGCCGGAATGGCGATTTTCAGATCGGCCGTCTGGTCGACGATGATCGCATTGTTGCCGCCGAGTTCGAGCAGACTACGTCCCATGCGCTTGGCAACGCGTTCACCGACGTGGCGGCCCACTGCGGTCGAACCGGTGAAGCTGATCAGCGCGATGCGCCGATCGTCGACAAACTTCTTGGCGATTTCTACGCCGGCGTCGTTTATCAGGAAGAACAGGTTCGGAAAACCACCATCCTTGAGCGCTTCGTTGCAGACCTTCATCGACGCAATCGCCGAAAGCGGCGTCTTCGGCGACGGCTTCCAGATGGAAATATCGCCGCACACCGCGGCGATGAATGCATTCCACGCCCACACCGCAACCGGGAAGTTGAACGCGGAAATAATGCCGATCACGCCGAGTGGATGCCATTGCTCGTACATGCGGTGACCCGGACGCTCGGAGTGCATGGTGTTACCGTAGAGCATGCGGCTTTGGCCGAGTGCGAAGTCGGCGATATCGATCATCTCCTGCACTTCACCATCGCCCTCAGGTTTGATCTTGCCCATTTCCAGCGCGACCAGCGAACCCAGCGAATCCTTGTGCTTGCGCAGTGCATCGGCGCAAAGCCGAATCGCAGCGCCGCGTTGCGGTGCCGGCGTGGCGCGCCACACCTGGAACGCTTGCTGGGCGCGGGCGACGATCTTCTCGTAGTCGGCGTCCGACGAAGCATGCACGCGACCGATCACCTCGTGCGTGCTCGGGTTGATCACTTCGATGGTGCCGGCGTCGGTGGTCTTTGACCATTCGCCATTGCCCAGATAGGTGCCGGACTCGATCCCGGCCAAGCCGAGCGATTTGAGGATTGCAGCAGACATGGGAACTCCGAAAATACTTGAAAAATGGCCGCGAACGCGGCGTGTAGAACGGCTAATTGTAACAGAGGCCGAAAGACGTATGCTTTTGCTTCCCCTGCGTAGCGGGGGAAGCTGTCCAAAGGACTGATGGGGGCGCTTTTGATTGTTTCCAAGCAAGTGCAAGAGCACCCCCTTCCGCCGTTGGCACCTTCCCCCGCTCGCGGGGGAAGGGAAATAGAAACGAACCCCGGGGAGGGGGAAGCGAAATAGAAACGAACCCCGCTCGCGGGGGAAGGGAAATAGAAACGAACCCCGCTCGCGGGGAAGGAAAGCTAGCGCCGTACGGCAGAGCGGCCGAAACTTTCAACAGTAAACTTTAGTTGCTGGTTCAATAGGACTGGCTTCCTGCGGCGAAGTCGAAGCGCACTAACGGCCTTCGCACAATGACGCGACAAGCATTATCGTTCGTTGCCAGATCAACGGAGAAAGGGCATGTGCTACTCCGCTCAAATCAAGGCTGATTACGCCAGTTACCTGCATGCGGTCGGACGCGAGAAGGCGCTGAACATCGGCGACTTCTTGGCGTTGTACTGGGAGCGTTCGCGCGACTCCCGCATCAAGATTCCCAAGGCGATCGATGCGTGGTTTGCCAAACAAACAACCGACGACGAGGCGAAAGTCGCGAAACTGATTAGCGACTTCAATACGGAACAAATCACGCAACTGGAACAAGAGTTGTTCAAGCAGAAGAAGCGCCTTGCTGATGCCCAGCGCATCCTGCAAACGAAAACGACGAAGAAGGCACTGGAAGAACAGCGCATCGCCACGAACAAGATTGAGTGGGCCATGGGCAAGCTCAATGATATTCGACGCAAGCAAATCAAGGATAAGGATGCGCGCATTTTTCCCGGCTGGTACGCGCCTGTGATCGTCGTCGAAAATGGCAAGCGCGTCATTAAGCCCATGCGTTACCAATGCCGACCGCAAGGCAAACCGGTGTTTTACGATCGCAAATTTCCCGGCACCTACAACGCGCGTCGCGACAACCTCGAAGGATTCTGGAAAAACCAGTTCGGCCACAGCCACGGCTTGATGATTGTCAACGCGTTCTACGAAAACGTCAGCAGACACAAAGCCGAGGGCCGCGAACTCGCACCCGGTGAGAAGGAAGAAAACGTCATCCTCGAATTCCGACCCACGCCGCCGCAGGACATGCTCGTGGCCTGTCTGTGGTCACACTGGCAACATGGCGATGATCAACTCGACAGCTTCGCTGCGATCACGGACGAACCGCCTGCCGAGATTGCTGCCGCCGGCCACGATCGCTGCATCATCCCGATCAAGCCAGAACACATCGACGCGTGGTTGAACCCCGATCCGAATAATCTCGATGCGCTGTACGCCATCCTCGACGATCGTGCGCGGCCGTATTACCAGCATCGGATGGCTGCGTAATGCCCGAATATTCACGCAAGCCAGTAGTTTGGAGTTCGCTCGTCAGCCTAACCTACCAGCGGAAGTTCTACCGACGTTGATCGTTCGGGTGTTGCTCCGAGGCGAAGTTCGATGTCTCGCTTCCATTCTGATTTCACATACGTGAACCTCCGGGTTCTCGCTGCGCTGTGTGCGGCGGCGTACAGAGATCGCGCCACGAACGGCGTATTTGTGTCGTGTCCACCGGGAGACCGGTTTTGCATCAGGGAACATGACCATGAACATGCAGCTCAGTCTCACGCCGATCATTTCGTTGATCGCCGGACTCCTCATTCTGTTTGTGCCGCGCCTGCTCAATTACATCGTCGCCATCTATTTGATCGTCATCGGCCTGATCGGATTGTTCGGCGGCGCCGGTTTTCATTTGGCGCGTTAAGCGCGTGATGATCTGGTGCGGCTGGGTACGCACGCAACGCTCGTCATTTTTTTTCAGTTCTGTTTTTCGTCCGTTCAACCATCATTGGAGAAAACCATGTCACTTGGCGCCATTATCTTGATCGTTGTCGTTTTGCTGCTGATCGGCGTGTTGCCCACTTGGGGTCATAGCCGGTCGTGGGGTTACGGCCCCAGCGGCGGGTTGGGCATCGTCCTGGTCATCGTCCTGGCGCTGGTGCTGATGGGACGATTTTGAGGTTCGTCGCTGCTTGCCACACCGGCGCGCTGCGCCGGTTCACCAGGAATATCGCGCATGATGTCCATCGAAACCATTCACGAGTTGCGCAGCCGAACTTCAGTCACTTCGCTTGAGGCGATGCATGCGCTGTCGGCATCAAACGGAAACGTCGACAAGGCGGCTGATTTTCTGCATACGTCGGGGTTCGCCGCGAAATCGCTAGCAGTGGCAGGCTCCGAGATTGCAGCGCGCCTGGCTGCGAGTCTTGTCGCCACGGGCGTGTGGTTCGAGTGCGAGCAACTCGATCGGGAACAGTGGCGTTTCGCTGTTGCTGCCGCCGGTTATGCCCGTCTCGTTGCGCTGCATGGCGAACTGCTGGGTTTGCACCGGGTGCGTGGTGCAGTCGGGTAACAATCGGAAGGCGATCTCGAAGCGCGTATCGCTCGCATTCGCACCTGTGTGGGCTACGCACCGACTGTGACAGCGTGATCTGAGACCGTACAAAGCGTTCAAAGCGCAAGCCGTAGACGCATCGTGGTTTGCGCGACCCTGTGGCGAGCGGCTACAGCATTCGATTTTCAAAAGCGCGGCAAGCCAATCATCAGGCGCCTGGAGACGGGTGTTCCGGGATTGGACGAAGTACTCGGCGGCGGCCTGCCCGAGTTCTCGTTCAATCTCATCAGCGGGCCGCCGGGTTGCGGCAAGACAACCTTGGCGCATCAGCTCATGTTTGCGCTGGCTACGCCCGAGTGCCAGGCACTGTACTTCACCGTATTTGGTGAACCGCCGTTGAAAATGCTGCGCTATCAGCAGCAATTCGATTTTTTCGATCTGGACAAGTTCAACCGCTGTATCCGCGTCATCAATCTGGCCGACGACAAGTCCGCTGGTGATCTGGACAAGGTGCTCGAACGCATTGTCGCCGAAGTCGCCGCGCGTGGCCCGGGCCTGGTGTTTGTCGACTCTTTCCACTCGCTGATTCTGGCCGGCATGGATGGCCACGTTTCGTCCGTCGTCGTGCAGCGGTTCGTCCAGAATCTGGGCGTGCTGATGACGAGCTGGCAGGCGACCACGTTCCTGATTGGAGCATATTCGACTGCGGACGATCCGAACCCCGTGCTCACCGTTGCCGACGGATTGATCTGGTTGAGCCAGAGCGTGCAAGGCAACTCGGTCGTGCGTAAATTGGACGTCATGAAGATGCGTGGCCAGGCCACCTTGGCCGGGCTGCATACGTTCCGCATTGACGATGCCGGCATCGAGGTATTTGCGCCGGCGCGCGCGATCGCGTCGAATGCGGCGCGGCCACAACAAAGTGGCCGCCTGTGCATGGGCGTGCCGGGGCTCGACGAGATGATGGGCGGCGGCTTGCCGCGCGGTTACTCGTTATTGGTCGCCGGGCCGTCCGGATCGGGCAAGAGCATCATGGCGACAGCGTTTTTGACCGAAGGCGCGCGCGTCGGCGAGACCGGCGTCATCGCCGCGTTCGAGCAACGCCCGAACCAGTCGCGCGGTCGCGTGATAGCCGATCTGATCGAGAGCGGCCGTATCGGCGTGATCAACACCCGTGCTTCAGATCTGTCGGTCGACGAGATCGCCACGCTGCTCATCGCCGAGATTCACCGGCTCAAGGCCAGCCGTGTGGTCATCGATTCGCTCTCGGGTTTCGAACTGGCATTGGCGCCCACGTTCCGCGAGGATTTTCGCGAATCTCTGTCGCGTATGGTAATGGCGCTGGCCAGTACCGGCGTCACCGTACTGATGACCTCGGAACTGGAAGACCGTTACGACGACTTGCGCTTCAGTCCGTATGGCACGGCGTTTCTGACCGACGCGATCATCGTGCAGCGCTACATCGAGGTCGATAGCTGCCTGCAACGTGTGCTGGCCGTGGTCAAGGTGCGCGCCAGCGCGCATTCGGACGAGCTGCGCCTGTTTCATATCGACGACGGCGGCATCAAGATTGGTCTGATGCTGGCGGACTACGAAGGACTGCTTGGCGGCCGCCCCACGCGGCGCGCCCAGCGCGGCGCCGACAGTGCGCACAAACAGTGACGCCTGCACGGCGATCCGGTGCGTGAATGCGCAGTGCAGGGCTTGCATGCTCCCTTAAACGGGCCGCATCGAAGGAGCCTGGGTTGCACAAAATCGCCATATTCCTGCTGCTCCTGATGGCTTGCACGTTATCGGCATTCGGCCGCAGCGATGCCGAACAGCAGAAGATCCAATATCTGATCCACTCCGTCGAAACCTTGCAGCATGCGGCGTTCATCCGCAATGGCGTCGAATATGATGCGCAACGCGCGGCCGATCATCTGCGGCTCAAACTTCGTTATGCCGGCAATCGCGTAAACACGGCGCAAGATTTCATTGCCTGCTGCGCAACCGCATCGTCGATGACCGGAGAAAAGTACCTGATCAGATTCGGTGACGGTCACATCGTTGCTGTGGCGCAATTCCTCCACGATCAACTCGACAAGGCGGCGGCGCGAAACGCCCCGAACCGCGCGTCGCCGCAGCCGTCATCGCGGCCGGCGCAGCAGAGCAATGAGATAAACGAGGATGGCGGCGTTCACCGCCAGCGCGAAAAGCTTCAGCGTAGCGAAACGATGAACCATCTCCCAGACCTCGAACGGGATCAGGGACGCGGTGGCGACGACGGTGAGATATTCAGCCCAACGTTTTCCGAACCATAGCCCGTAGCCTTCGATCGCGAACAGCGCGGCGTAGACACAAGTGGCCACGCCGATGGCGACGAACTGGCGCGGGCCAAGGCGCAGCAACCCGTCGAGCAGGCGGATCAATTGCGCATGACCGTGCTGGATCGGCAACTGCGCGACCCAGCCTGCCAGCGCGTCCAGATACGCAGCGTGCACGAGGCCGAACGATGCAATTGCGACCAGCAGAAGACAAACGGTCTTGAACCATTTGTACAGTGCAATCAGGCGCAGGGCTTTATACGACGCAGTGCTCATTGAAATTCCCGGACATCGCGCTTTTTCGGCGCTTGCCGGTTTGACCGCACTGGCATCCGGGAAATTCCGAATCGACAACGCTCAAGTCGCCAGCGTCGCCGGCAGCAGGCGATCGTATTCCTTCTTGACCACGCCGTAGCATTCGCAGGTGCGCCGTTCCAGACCGGCGCGATCAAGCACGCTGATGCGCCCACGCTGATAGCGGATCAAACCTGCATCTTGCAGCTTGCCAGCGGCTTCGGTGACCCCTTCACGGCGCACGCCGAGCATGTTGGCGATCAATTCCTGGGTCATCACCAGTTCGCTGGAGTCGAGCCGATCCAGACTCAGCAGCAGCCAGCGGCATAATTGCTGATCCAGCGAATGGTGGCGGTTGCACACTGCCGTTTGCGTCATCTGCGAGATCAGGGCCTGGGTGTAGCGCAGCAGCAGGTGCAACACCGGGCCGGCACGGTTGAACTCCAGCATCAGCGCGCTGGACTTGAGCCGGAATCCCTCCCCGGCGCTTTGCACCACGGCGCGGCTGGACGTTGAATCTCCACCCATGAACAGCGAAATTCCGACGATGCCTTCGAACCCGACGATCGCGATTTCGGCCGAGGCACCGTTTTCCATCACGTACAACAACGAGACGATTGCGGTGGTCGGAAAATATACATACGCGAGCTTTTTGCCGGACTCGTAAAGCACCTTGCCCAGCGGCAATGAGACCGGCTCCAGCATTGGCAACCAGCGATCCCACTCCGAGTTGGCCAGCGCGGCGAGCAAGCGGTTTTGTCGGGGATCCAAAGCAGCCAAGGGCATACGCTCGCACGCAAATCGGGCGGCTACTTTATCACGAAGGGGGGGGGGGCAACGCAAGCTATGTGCGCTGGCGCACCGTACTCGTGGGCGACAAGGCGTATCTATGCGCGGTGATCGTGGCACGTTGGCGATTCCACCCACAATCCCAATCCGCTCGACATCGCGCATAGGATGCGCCTACGCCACGCGCCACAAACCGCGCGGCACATCACGGAGCACGTCATGAAGCACGATCGCATCGCAGGCCAATGGAAACAGCTGGCCCCCCAAATCAAGGAAAAATGGGGCAAGCTCACGGATGATGATATGCAACGCACCAAAGGCAACGGCGAATACCTTGCCGGCCGCATCGAGGAACGTTACGGCATCTCCAGGGATATGGCCGACACACTGGTCAGGCAATTCCAGAATTACCTGTAGGCCATCCGCAAGAAACAAGAGCTGATCCACGGCCGGATTTTCGATGGCGCCTGTCAGAACGACAGGCGCTTTTTTTTGTGCGCCGCCAAGCGGTGTCGCTGTGTACGCCAGCGCACGGTCAAACGCCAATCGATGCGCGCATATTGGGGTTACGCCCATCACCGGATTTCGGCGCGCCGATTGTAGTCGTCGCAGCGCCGCAGTCCGCCCATGCTGGACGCCCTTGCCGGATTCGATTCCCGGTCAGGACGGTAGTGGCGGTTCATCGAACAGGAGATTTGAAATGCGTAAACATATTTTGGCTCTATCGATACTGCTTTGTCTGGCGACGCCAGCTTATGCACAGGTGAGCATCAGCATTGGCATCAACATGGACAGCTATCCGGATCTGGTCCAGGTGCCGGGCTATCCGGTCTATTACGATCCGCAAGTCGATTCGAACTACTTTTTCTACGACGGCCAATATTGGGTGTACCGGCACAACAACTGGTATTCAAGCACCTGGTACAACGGACCGTGGGGAGTGATAGGTCCGGAGTACGTGCCGCTGTTCGTGCTGCGCGTGCCGGTTCGCTATTACCGTGATCGGCCGTCCTATTTCCGTGGCTGGAGCGATAACGATGCGCCGCGCTGGGGCGATCATTGGGGCCATGGCTGGGCGCAGCAACGATCTGGGTGGGACAACTGGAATCGCAACAGCATACCGGCAGCGGCACCGTTGCCGGTGTACCAGCGCCAATATTCGGGCAGCCACTATCCGACCACGGTGGTGCAACAAAATACGATCCGGACAGCAAACTATCATTACCGGTCACAGGCGAGTACGCCGCATGCAAACGTGACGACCGAGCACCCGCAGTCACAGGCCAGGCCCACGCAGCGCGCACCGGTCACGCAACATGCGCCGAAGCCGACGCAGCGTGCACCACACACCAACGCCGCACCGCAGCATCGACAGGCGACGTCGGCGCATGCTGAACAGCAGCGGGCACATGCGCAGCATCAGCCGTCCGCACAGCAGCGCAATCCGTCGGTACAACATGCGCCAGTAACGCAGCATGCGCCGACGCGCACAGAGCACGGACAACACACCAACACGTCACCGCAGCACCAACAGAAGGCACCAGCCCACCCGGTGCAGCAGCATTCGCCAGCGCAACAACGACAGGCGGCACCAGCGCATCCGGTACAGCAACGGGCGCCTGCGCAGCAGCACTCACCCAGCCAGCAGCGCAAGCCGCCGGTACAAAACCAGCGACATGAGTCCAAACCCGTGCCGACGGACAAAGACAAGGATAAAAACGACAAAGAAAAACACGGGCCGGATTCGCATTGACCTCACCGATATCCGAGCTAGCTCCCTGCATTCACCGCGAGGATCGGCACAGGAATGAAGCCCGATCCTCGCGCCTTTTTCCAACTCACTGACTGAAGGATACTTTTATGAAACGCGCCATCATTTGCGGCTTGCTGGCAATGGGTCTGGTTACAGCCGGGCACGCCCTCACGCTCAAAGTCGTCAACAAATCAAAAACAGCCATCCACCATCTGTATCTAAGCGATTCTGGCGACAAGAGTTGGGGCCCGGATCAACTCGGCGATGGCACGAACGACACCATCGAACCTGGCGATTCATTCACGCTCACGAACATCAAGGCTGGCGATTATGACGTGAAGCTGGCCACCGACAGTGACACCGAATGCGAAGTCGACGGTGCCGATTTCAAGGAAAGCAAGGAATGGACGATTACCGAGCACATGTTGAGCAAGTGTGACGAATAGCCTCACGCTGCTTCGATAGCTTCAATGGCGACGTTCCGGCGCTTCAAATGCGCCGGCAACGTCGCGCCGCTGATCCGGAGGCGGAAACCGATCAGGGTATACGTATCCAAAAGTGGAATCTGCCCCGGAGGGTTCCCCACGTTTTCACACCGAAACACCGAGCTTGTCGCTTACGGTTCTTGCGATATTGCGGCGGCGTGGCATGCAGCACCACGCGTGCAGACTTCGGGTAGGGCGGGGAGCAGCGTAGCGAATCCCACCGTCTTGTTGCGTGCGCCTGAACGGCGGGATACGCCGCTGTGCGGCTGCTCCCGCCCTAGCTTGCTTTGCTCCCGCAAGTATTACCTTGGGCTGCACTCGAAAGTAACGGTTCTGCTGCCGTCTGAGTTGGCCACGATATTGGACATTATTTGTGGCTTGCCAATGCTTGAACAATAAACTTGGGCATTTCTCGACGCTTCGAACAATTCCCGGTCGGTCCGATAGTCGTAGCGCAGCGGAGCCTCGGCGTACTGAGTGTGCGCACGCAAGTCCGGTACGCATTCGAAAATGACGATATGGCGGCCGTTTGCATCATTGGAGAAATCTTGTGCCTGGGGTACTGATTGAGTTCGCTGGCAATACGTCATTGCGCGTTGGTTGGCCTGAATCAATTCATCGTCGTTGCGATATTGATACGTAACGCTCGGATTGGTCGTGGCCACTTGCCGCGGCGAAGAAGGCCGGGTTGGTCCACACGCAACCATCATCATTGCAGCCAAGGCCGCGGTTGTCCCGGTGATCGCCATCCTGAGTTTCGGAGATTGGGTAGTCATTTGAACTTAACTCCTTTTATAAGAACATGCTGTTACAGAATTTCAGCTGCGCCAAACCACATGGCAGAAAATACGCTGTAATGTCTGGTGAGGTCTGTTCGTTAGCGCACTGATCGAGCACGGCACGCAGGTTGGGCTGTGCGTGGCGCTGACCAGCAGTTGAGTGCGCTGCATGCGTTGAATGTTGGAGTTCGCCGGCTCAGCCAAACCTGCGGGCTCGATGCCGTTGGCACCGGACTCCTGCTTTCCCCCCCCGACACCGTTATCAGGAGCCAATTAAATGGCTCTGACCGGAATGGCACTGACTTAAGGCCGCGCCCTCCCATTTCGTCATTCCCGCGAGGTGCTTTTCAACAGCCGGAGGGCTGGTCAAGCGGGAATCCAGTGAAACATGGCTCTTGGCACGCACTTTCGCGTCACCCTTCCACGTCGTAATGCCAGGTAAGCAGTGCCAACAGCCGCTCTTGATTGGATTCCCGCCTACTGGCACTGCTGTCCGGAACGTTTCGTGCGTGTCCAGCTTAACAGTTGTCACGCTTCGCTTTTCGCACTTCGCGTAGTGCAGCCAACTCAAATCTGCGAGCACGCTACGGCCCACTCATGTCGTCATTCCCGCGCAGGCGGGAATCCAGTGAAACATGGCTCTTGGCAATCTCTC
>CAJDUT010000122.1_pt1 | contig 21648 bp, 17 predicted proteins | sample 7390981 | NCBI WGS metagenome assembly CAJDUT01 (sample SAMEA7055681, study PRJEB34461) | soil metagenome | biome: terrestrial ecosystem; feature: Peninsula; material: soil | place: Antarctica | collected 2016 | reverse complement strand
GCATGCGTTGAACGTGGGCAAGCGCCGATTTGATCTGGTCTTGCTCATGCACGCGCTGACATATAGCGACCGGCCAGCACTGGTCATCGAACAGGCAGCAAACGTTCTGAAGCCGAACGGTCGTCTACTTGCGACAACCCTGGGCAAACATGCCCACCGCGCGGTCGTAGAACCCTTTGATCATCTCAACCTGGGCTTTCACGAAAAAGAATTACGCGGCTTCGCGAGGTACTGAGTTTGCTGGCACGCAAGAGCAACGGCAAATGAGTGCGGAAAGCAGCAGACACGGATCAACGCGGATGTGAGCATCAACAATGCAGTTCTGCTCGCACTATCTGCGTGCACTCATGTAAATCCCCGTCCAAACAAGCTTGGAACAAACCCATGAACAACACTTTGCCCTGGCTACAGCCTGAGCGTGTCGCACAATTGAACGACGCGTTGGTGCAGCGCATTCTGATCATCGATGGCGCCATGGGAACCATGCTGCAGGCGCATGAGCTCGACGAGCACGGCTATCGCGGCAGCCGATTCGCCGACGGGCACGACGCATTGCAGGCGCACGACCACGCAGCCGGATGCGCTCACGATCTCAAAGGCAACAACGATTTGCTCAGCCTGTCGCAACCGGATTTGATTCGCGACGTACATCTGGAATACTTGCGCGCGGGTGCGGATATGGTCGAAACCAATAGCTTGAGTCCGGACGTCAACAACCCGGGTTTTCGCAACATCGATTTCGATGAATTGGCCGATGCCTATTCCGAAGCCACGCACGGCCTGATCGAAGGCGGCGCCGATGTCATCATGATCGAAACCATCTTCGATACCCTGAACGCGAAATCTGCATTGATGGGCATCGCCCGAGTATTTGATGAAGTCGGCGGGCGCTTGCCGCTGATGATCTCGGGCACCATTACCGATCGTTCCGGACGCACGCTGTCGGGCCAGACCGCTGAAGCGTTCTGGTATTCGCTTAGTCACGCGCAACCTTTGTCGATCGGCCTGAACTGCGCACTCGGCGCGAAGGACTTGCGCGAACACATCGAAAGCCTTGCCAGAGTCGCCGATTGTCGTATCAGTACGCATCCCAATGCAGGCCTGCCCAATGCCTTCGGTGGCTACGACGAAACGCCGGAAGACATGGCCCGTACGCTGGGTGAATTCGCACAGTCCGGATTGCTGAATCTCGTGGGTGGCTGCTGCGGCACGACGCCTGCGCATATCGGCGCGATCGCCGCAGCGGTGAGCAACTTCAAACCGCGTGCCTTGCCAGCGCACAACCGGGTCGCCGCATGAGCACGCACGCGCCAATGAGCCCTCTCCCACAAGCGCAGCTTGGAGGAGAGGGAGCTTTCTGTATCGAGCAAACCCCCACATGAAACCGACACGCCGCTTCACCCGCCTGTCCGGCCTGGAACCTTTGGTCATCACGCCACAGTTGAATTTCATCAACATCGGCGAGCGCACCAATGTCACGGGTTCTGCGCAGTTCAAGAAACTGATCAAGCAGGATCTTTACGACGAAGCCGTCGAAGTAGCACGCCAGCAAGTTGCCAATGGTGCGCAGATTCTCGACGTCAACATGGACGAAGGCCTGCTCGATTCGGAAGCGGCCATGGTCAAGTTCCTGCGCCTGATTGCGGCCGAGCCAGACATTGCGCGCATTCCGGTGATGGTTGATTCATCGAAGTGGAGCGTGATCGAGGCCGGCCTGAAATGCCTGCAAGGCAAGGGTGTGGTCAATTCAATTTCGCTCAAGGAAGGCGAAGGCCCGTTTCTCGAACAAGCGCGCAAGATTTTGCGCTACGGCGCCGCGACGGTAGTGATGGCGTTCGACGAACAAGGCCAGGCCGATAGCGTGGAGCGACGCCTGGAGATTTGCGAACGCTCGTATCGCCTGCTTACCGAAGAGATTGGCTTTCCACCCGAAGACATCATCTTTGACTCGAATATCTTTCCGGTTGCGACCGGCATCGACGAACACGCCGACAACGCAGTCAATTTTATCAATGCCGCACGCGAACTGAAAAAGCGCTACCCGGATTCGCACATTTCCGGTGGTGTTTCCAACGTCTCGTTCTCGTTCCGTGGCAACAACCCGGTGCGCGAGGCAATCCATTCCGTGTTCCTGTATCACGCTATCGCCGCGGGCATGGACATGGGCATCGTCAACGCCGGCGCACTGGCGATCTATGACGACCTGGATGCCGAATTGCGCGAGCGCGTCGAAGACGTGGTTCTCAACCGGCGCCCGGATTCCACCGAACGCCTGATGGAAATCGCTGATCGCCACAAGGGCGGCAAGCATGGTGCACAAGAAGACGTGAACGCCAACGCGTGGCGCGAATTTCCCGTAGCCAAGCGCCTGGCGCATGCGCTGGTTCACGGCATCGATCAATTCGTGGTCGAGGACACCGAAGAAGTACGCCTGCAATCCACGCGCCCGCTGGACGTCATCGAAGGTCCGCTGATGGACGGCATGAACGTGGTCGGCGATCTGTTTGGTGCCGGCAAGATGTTCCTGCCGCAGGTAGTCAAGTCGGCACGCGTGATGAAAAAAGCCGTCGCCCACCTGCTGCCTTATATCGAGGCCGAAAAGCTGCGCACCGGCGATGTCGGAAAAAACAATGGCAAGATCGTCATGGCCACGGTCAAGGGCGATGTGCACGACATCGGCAAGAACATCGTCGCCGTAGTCCTGCGTTGCAACAACTTCGAAGTGATCGATCTGGGCGTAATGGTGCCGGCGCAAAAAATACTCGACATCGCAATCGCCGAGAAAGCCGACATGATCGGATTGTCCGGCCTGATCACGCCGTCCCTGGAAGAGATGAGTCACGTCGCCAAGGAAATGCAACGCCAAAACTTTCATCTGCCGCTACTGATCGGCGGCGCGACGACATCGCGCGCGCATACCGCGCTGAAGATCGAACCGCATTACAAATCACCGTGTGTGTGGGTCAAGGATGCCTCGCGTGCGGTTGGCGTGGCGCAAACAATCGTGAGCAAAGACTTGATTGGCCCCTTCATGGCGAAGATTCGCGGCGAATACGCCGAAATCCGTGAACGCCACAAGCTGCGCGGACCTGGCAAGCGGCTCGTATCGATCGAGCACGCGCGTAGCCGCCGGTTTACCTGCGACTGGAAAAACTATTCACCGCCGACACCAGTCAAACCGGGCGTGACGGTGTTTGATGACTACGATCTTGCGACGCTACGCGAATGCATGGACTGGACGCCGTTCTTCTCCGCATGGGAATTGTCCGGACATTATCCGGCGATCCTCGACGACGCCGTTGTCGGCAAGCAGGCGCGTGAAGTGTTCGCCGATGCGCAGGCGTTGCTCGACAAGGTGGTTCGCGAAAAGTGGATTACGGCGCGTGGCGTGATTGGATTCTGGCCGGCCAATTCTGTTGGCGACGATGTAGAAATTCGCCCTCTCCCCCAAGCACCGCTGGGGGGAGAGGGCCGGGGTGAGGGGGCGGTGCATGGCACTGCGGATACGTCTGCGCAAACTGAAGCCCGTCCCCCTCACCCAGCCCTCTCCCCCGAGCAAGCTCAGGGGAGAGGGCTTGTTTTGCACCACCTGCGTCAGCAAGCGGACAAGCCGCCCGAACGTCCGAATCTGTGCCTGGCCGATTTCGTCGCACCGAAAGAATCCGGCGTACACGACTGGATCGGCGGCTTCGCCGTCACTGCCGGGATCGGCATCGAGCCGCACCTGCAACGATTCAAGGACGACAACGACGATTATTCGGCGATCATGCTCAAGGCGCTTGCCGACCGCCTGGCCGAAGCGTTTGCCGAGCACCTGCACACGCGGGTGCGCCGCGAATTCTGGGGCTATGCCGCCGATGAAAACCTGGGCAACGCCGATTTGATTGCCGAGAAATACGCCGGCATTCGCCCCGCCCCCGGCTATCCGGCCTGCCCCGAGCACACCGAAAAAACCACCTTGTTCGAGCTGCTCGACGTCACCGCCAACACCGGCATCGAACTCACCGAAGGCATGTCAATGTACCCGGCGGCCGCCGTTTCAGGCTGGTACTTTTCACATCCGCAAAGCCAGTATTTCGTCGTCGGTCGACTCAGCAAAGAGCAAGTCGAAGACTACGCCCGGCGCAAGCACTGGACCTTGGCCGAGACTGAACGCTGGTTGGCGTCGAATCTGGATTACGATCCGGAGTGAGTAGTGCAGAACACCTTCACGCAGAAGCCTCGCCATCGCGCCGATGGCGAGCATCGACGATCAGGTTATAGATCGATACCGTGGCGGGAAACAGATTGGCAAAAATGCCGACCGAATCGTTCTTGCCGAACGTGAAATAACTCACCAGCATGATGCTGCCGCACAACGACAACCACCAGAAAGCGCGCGGCATGTGCACGCGGCCCATTTTCTTCGTCGCGTACATCTGCACGAACCAGCGGCTGGTGAACAGGAACAGGCCTAGGTAACCGATCAGCTTCCACGGCGTGATGACGATGTGGTGGAACTGAAAAATGACGTCGTTCATGGTTTTTCTCTGCTCGCTATTACGACAATCACGCGCACGCAACCGATCGGTGCGTCCAGACAAGCGCGAACGCTACATCGTAACTTCCCCCGCACGCGGGGGAATACGAGTGCGGCTGCGCTTGATCTTCTTGCAAAGGATAAATGTCAGGCAACGTGAATCGCTACCCCACACTGGATTCAGGCTCGCGCTGCCAGCCAGTCGTGGATCGCACTCGGCACTTCGCGCTGGGCGCGACTGGAAACGTAGATGCCAATATGGCCGCCCTTGAACGCCAGTTCGGTGTAATCCTTTGTGCCGACATGATCGCCCAGTGGACGCGAAGCCGACGGCGGCACGAGATGATCCTGTTCGGCGAAGATATTGAGCACCGGCATGGTGATGTTTTTCAGGCTGACCGACTTGTCGCCGATCTTCAAACCACCCTTGATGAGCTTGTTGCCCTGATAGAATTCCTTGACGAACTGGCGGAACGCCTCGCCAGCCTGATCGGGGCTGTCGAAAATCCACTTTTCCATGCGCAGGAAATTCTCAAGCTCATCCTTGTCGTCGAGAATATCGACCAGTCCAATGTACTTCTGCTGGAACAGGCGCACCGGTTTGAGCGTGAGATAGCACCAATTCATCATGTCGGCCGGCACGTTGCCCAGCGTATCGATGAACAAGTCCACATCCATGCTGCGCGTCCAACTCGACAGCATGTTGTCCGGCGTGTGGAAATCCACCGGCGTAACCATGGTGATGAGGTTGAACGCACCGCCTTGGCAGATGCCAAGCAGATTGATCTTGGTAAGCTTGTGGCGTTTGGCCACTACATCCACGCAACGCTTGATGTAGCCGTTGATGTAGTCGTCAAGGTCGAGATAGCGGTCTGACGGATCCGGATAACCCCAGTCGATAAGATAGACGTCCTCACCCTTTTCGAGCAGGTTGCGGACCAACGAGCGGTCTTCCTGCAGGTCGACCATGTAGGGGCGATTGACCAGTGCGTACGCAATCAGCAACGGTACCTTGGCGGTTGGCGTTTTCGCGCCCTTGAACCGATAAAGCACCAGTTTGTCTTCGCGATAAACCTCTTCCTTCTCCGTCGCGCCATAGTGGACGTCGTCGAGCGAACGCAAGGTGGTCAGCCCGGCCGCCAGCTTGCGATTGAATTTTTGCGCTTCGGCCAGAGCCGCAACGGGATCGATACGTACGGGATTCATCGTTTGCCTCCGCGTTTACTCGGCGTTTTTCCCGGTTTTTTTGCCGGTTGTGCTTTTTTCTTTACGGCCAGTTTCCTGGTTTTCGATTTGCTGCCCGCATTGTCAGTGACGTGAGTGCGCATGTTGGTGATCGCATCGCTGAAGCGCGCCAGTTTCGGTGTTTCACGCTGCGGCGAAGTCTTCTTCGTTGCGCGGCCACGCTTCGGTGCAACGCGACGTGCTTCAGGTTTGACTGGATTGACCTTGGTATTGCTACTCAGCGCTCGCTTCAACGCCTCTACTTCATCGCGCAATTGGCGCAACTCATCGGTATCGATCGCTTGGGATGCATCGACATTGCCACGCCCGCGGCGCAAATCGTGAAGTCGGCGATGGACGCCGTTGAGTTCAGTGCGTGTTGGCATGCCCAAATCGACGCTGACGCGCTCGACTTGCTGCTGCATTGACGCACGCACGCGCATTTGCGCGTTGACCAATTCGCCATACGCTTTGCGGAATTCTTCGGATGATGCCACTTGCGCATAGGCTTCTTCGGCCGCATCCACCCACAAATCGTACAGCGCTCGCATCGATTCGATCTGACGACCGGGTTCGGCGCGTTCGGCAAGTTTGGATTCCAGTATTCCGAAACTGAGCTGGCTGGACTTCAGGATCAACGCGTTGTACTGACGAAGCGCGCGTTGGTAATCGGCAAACGCCAAAAGCGCCTTCTGCTTTTGTTCATCCTGCTCGCGCGAATATCCGAATGTCGGCATGCGAAACCAGGAGAGGTTTTCCTCACGCGCCTGTTCGAGCATCGGCGTGAAGACGGCACTGAGCTGGTCAAAGCCGTGCGCACCTGGGCCGGTGATACCGCCGAGCATGCTCGCCAGTGGATTGTTCTGCATCGCAGCATCCATGCCGGGCATATTGAAGCCGTTGCGCATTGCCTCAATCCAAGTCTGGAATGCCTGACCGTCGACATTCTTTCCGCTGGCCGTGGACAAAAGCGACTGCATCATGGCTACATATGCCTTGGCGCTGCCAAGGACGCGTTCGGTCGACTCGCTCTGTTTGCCGGAACCAGCGAACATCTGCGACCACTGTTCGATGCCTTCATGCCACGGCGTGGATGCCGAAGGCACTTGCCCCACGCTATTGCGTGTCGCATCCGACCATGCATTCCAGTATTGGCGCTGCATGGCTTGCCAATCGTTGCTCCAATCCTGGGGCGATTTCTTGTCACTCATCGTTGTTCTCCTGCGAACCATTGATGCTAGCACGCGTCATGTTGCGTCGCAAAAAAAACGGGCCGAAGCCCGTTTTTTGTTTTGTGGTTACTCTCGTTAAGCGACCGGGGCGTCGTCATCGATGGCTTTCATCGACAAGCGAATACGGCCCTGCTTGTCGACTTCGAGTACCTTGACCCTGACGATGTCGCCTTCCTTGAGTTTGTCGGAAACTTTCTCGACGCGCTCGTTGGAAATCTGCGAAACATGCACGAGTCCGTCCTTGCCGGGGAGAATGGTGACGAACGCACCAAAGTCCATCAGTTTGGCGACCTTGCCCTCATAGATCCGGCCCGGCTCTACATCGGCGACGATCTGTTCGATGCGTGCCTTGGCCGCTTCGGCCGCTTCGCGATTGACTGAAGCGATGATAACCGTGCCGTCGTCGCTGATGTCGATCGTCGCGCCGGTCTCTTCGGTGATCGAGCGGATGGTAGTGCCGCCCTTGCCGATGACTTCGCGAATCTTGTCGGGGTGAATCTTGATGGTCAGCAGGCGCGGGGCGTACTCACTCATTTCCGTGCGTGGCTTATCCAGCACCTTGGCCATCTCGCCCAGGATATGCAGGCGACCGCGTTTGGCCTGTTCCAGTGCCGTACGCATGATCTCTTCGGTGATGCCGTCGATCTTGATATCCATCTGCAATGCGGATACGCCGGTCGAAGTGCCAGCCACCTTGAAATCCATGTCGCCCAGATGATCTTCGTCGCCGAGGATGTCGCTCAATACGACAAACTCGTCGCCTTCCTTGACCAGACCCATGGCGATACCCGCCACCGGTGCAGTCAACGGCACGCCGGCATCCATCATCGCCAGCGACGAACCGCACACCGATGCCATCGAGGAGGAACCGTTGGACTCAGTGATTTCCGAGACCACGCGGATCACATACGGAAAGCTTTCCATATCCGGTTTGACCGCCTGCACGCCGCGCTTGGCCAGGCGACCGTGGCCGATTTCGCGGCGCTTCGGGCCCATCATGCGACCAGCCTCACCAACCGAGTACGGAGGAAAGTTGTAGTGGAACAGGAACGGGTCTTTCGATTCGCCGCCCGGGGCGTCGATGATTTGCGCATCGCGCTTGGTGCCCAGGGTGATCGCCACCAACGCTTGGGTTTCGCCGCGGGTGAACAGTGCCGAACCATGTGCTCGTGGTAATACGCCGGCACGCACGGTGATTGCGCGCACATCGTCGAGGTTGCGCCCATCGATGCGTTTTTTGGTCTTGAGTACGCCGTTGCGCAAGGTGTGATATTCGACATCGCCAAATGCATTACCGATAGCGGCGTCGCTCCAACTGTTGGCTACGGCCTGCTCGGCGAGTGCTTTCTTGACCTCGGATTTAAGTGCTGACACGGCATCGCGACGCGCGAGCTTGTCGCGGATCTGGAAGACTTCACTGAAACGATTTCCGATGACGCCTTCGACCGCACTGCGCAGCGCCGTATCCTCGGGCATAGCTTCCCAATGGAAGTCCTTGCGTCCGGCTTCAGCAGCCAGTTCGTTGATCGCATTGATCGCTGCCTGCATTTGCTCGTGACCGAACACGACTGCGCCAAGCATCACGTCTTCGCTGAGCAACTTCGCTTCGGACTCAACCATCAACACCGCCTTGGATGTTCCGGCAACGACCAGATCCAGTTGCGAGGTCAGCAATTCGGTCGCGGTTGGATTGAGCAGATATTTGCCATCGGCATAACCGACGCGAGCCGCACCGATCGGGCCATTGAACGGAACGCCCGCCAAGATCAGCGCAGCGGATGCACCGATCAATGCAGGGATGTCGCCGTCGATCTCCGGGTCCATCGAGACCACTGTCGCAACAATCTGCACTTCATTCTTGAAGCCTTCCGGAAACAACGGGCGGATCGGACGATCGATCAAGCGCGAGGTCAACGTTTCCTTTTCGGTCAAGCGGCCTTCGCGCTTGAAAAACCCGCCGGGAATGCGGCCAGCGGAATAGAACTTCTCGACGTAGTCAACGGTAAGCGGGAAAAAATCCTGCCCTTCACGAGCCTTGGTCGCAGCGACCGCAGCGACCAGCACAACGGTCCCGCCCATGCTCACGACGACTGAGCCGGACGCCTGACGAGCGATTTCGCCCGTTTCGAGCGTGACCTGGTGTTTCCCGTACTGGAACGACTTGGTTACTTTCGCCACGATGGGGCTCCTGATAAATAAACGAGCAGTCTGAAATGACGGCTCTAATTAAAAAATACGGCTATGGATAGTCGCATTGTGATCCACACGTTCAAGGATGAACGCACAAGTACTCAAATTTCGGCCAAGCATGGCCGCTTCTTGATCTTCGCGTTCACAACAGATGTATGCATGAACACTCAAAGTGCGACCACGCAGATTCGCTTGACGATCTGCGCGTTCAAGCACAACCGCAAAAATTACCGACGCAAGCCGAGGCGCTCGATCAGCGATTTGTAGCGATCGTTATCGGAATTCTTGAGGTAATTGAGCAGGCGTCGACGCTGGTTGACCATCTTGAGCAGGCCGCGGCGCGAATGGTGATCCTTGCCATGATCGGCGAAATGCTTGGAAAGATGATCGATGCGTGCGGAAAGCAACGCGACCTGGACTTCCGGCGACCCGGTGTCGTTGGCAGCGCGGCGATGATCCGTGATGACCTTGCTGGTTTGTTCAACTGTAAGTGACATGAATGTTGGCCTTGAACGGTGAGGCGAGACTTGTGGACGACCACCCACACGGATGACGGTTCACAAGCCCCGCAAAGTGAATGAGATAATCTCGGGAAGCTCTCTATTTTAGCCTATTTCGACGCGACAGCGTCAACTCGCGTTTGATCCGGATTGAAACCGCGGGTCACGCTGACGAAACCACCCGCGTCAATTTCGACCAGGGCGACCAATTGCCCCTGCGGATTCAGGGCGCGATGCAGCCCCAAACTGGGCGGCACGACAACTTGCATCCGCTGGCCCACTTTGAACCGCGTCCAGTTCCAATGCCGGCAGGCCGGTGAGCCCGGCCTCGATCGGCAACAACAAGGCATCGATGGCCGCTTCGCCACCGTGTGCGTGTTGCTGCGCCAACCACTCCAAACCGAACATTTGCGGCGCGCTAAACGGTTCGACCCACAATCGACGCAAGGCCGTAAGGTGCGCGCCACAGCCCAGGCGCTCGCCGAGATCCCGGGCCAGGCTGCGTACATAGGTTCCGGACCCGCACTCCACATGGACATCCAGTCGATCAACTTCGAATCGCTCGATAACCAACCGATAAACATCGACCTCGCGCGATGGCACATGTACCTGCTCTCCGCGCCGCGCACGCTTGTACAGTGGCACCCCGCCCTGCTTCAAGGCCGAATACACCGGAGGCGTCTGCACGATTCGCCCGCGCAGCGTATGGAGCGCGGTTTCGATAGCTTCGACGCTCAGCTGCGGCACCGGGTGCGTGTTCACAACCGCACCTTCGGCGTCATCGGTTTCGGTAGTGACACCCAGCCGGATTTGTGCCGCATAGGCCTTGCGTGCGCCCAATAGATGTCCGGCAATTTTGGTTGCTTCTCCAAAACACACTGGAAGCAACCCGGTTGCCAGCGGGTCGAGGCTACCGGTATGTCCGGCCTTGCTTGCCGCGAAAATGCGCTTGGCTTTCTGCAACGCCTGGTTCGAGCTCAAGCCTTGCGGCTTGTCGAGCAGCAGAATACCGCTGAGCGGCCTGGATTTTGATTTTGGGATTCGGGGTTCGTAAGAACGCATCGGTAAACTGGATTGGCGATAGGCACCGGACTGCGTTTCGGCAACAGCGCAATTCGACGGTGCCGCAGCATTCAATGTCGGATCGATTCCCTATTCCTCATTCCCGATTCCCGGCTTCGCGCGCAGCAACTCATCGATGCGCGCACCACGGTCAACCGAATCGTCGTAACGGAAACGCACTTCGGGCACGCGGCGCATGCGCATCTGTTGCGACAGCGAGTGGCGGAATTCCTTGGCCATGGCATTAAGCGCCTTGACCGCATCGGTCGCCGTCTCCGGCACCAGCGCAATCACATAGACCGTGGCCAACTCGAAATCCTTGTTGACCTCGACGTCGGATACGCTCACAGACGGCAAGGCATGCTCGCGCACGGCCTCATGCACCATGACGCCAATCAGGCGACGCAGTTCTGCGGCAATACGGTCGGCGCGTTTGAAGTCTCGTGAAGGCATTTGGGCTTCTGGTGGCTGAGCGGGAGTGAAAGACTTTTTCGTCATTCCCGCGAAAGCGGGAATGACGGCCTATGTGTATACGCTTTTCCGAGTCCCGAGTCCCGGTCTCACAACGTCCTTGCTACTTCAATGCGCTCGAAGCACTCGATCTGGTCGCCCGGCTTGACGTCGTTGTACTGTTTGACGCCGATGCCGCATTCCATGCCGTTACGCACTTCGTCGACGTTTTCCTTGAAGCGGCGTAGCGACTCGAGTTCGCCCTGGAAAATGACCGTGTTGTCGCGTAATACGCGAATTGGTTTGCTGCGCTTGACCACGCCTTCAATCACCATGGAACCGGCGATGGCACCGAACTTGGACGAGCGGAACACGTCGCGTACTTGCGCCGTACCGATGATTTCTTCGCGGATCTCATTGCCGAGCAATCCGGTAGCGGCTTGCTTCACCTGGTCGATCACGTCGTAGATGATCGAGAAGTAACGCAGATCCACGCCGGTGTCGGCAATGACTTTGCGTGCCGACGGATCGGCACGCACGTTGAAGCCGATCATGATCGCCTTCGACGCAGCAGCGAGCGTGGCATCGGATTCGGTAATGCCGCCAACGCCGGAAGCGATGACATTGATCTTGATCAGATCGGTACTGATGGAGGTGAGCGAATCGCGCAATGCTTCGACCGAACCTTGCACGTCAGCCTTGATCAGCAGATTCAACACTTCCGGGCCACTGCCCTGCCCCATCTGCGAGATCACGTCTTCCAGACTCACAACCTGTTTGGTAAGACGCGTTTCGCGACGCTTGTGCTGGCGTTCCGCTGCTACTTGCTTGGCCAGACGCTCGTCCTGCACGACGACGAAATCGTCGCCGGCTTCCGGTACGCCGGAAAGACCCAGCACCTGCACCGGAATCGATGGTCCCGCGGTGTCGACCTGATGCCCACGTTCATCGAATAGCGCGCGTGCGCGACCGTATTCGATGCCGCAAACGATAAAGTCACCTTTCTTCAAGGTGCCTTGCTGGACCAGCACCGTTGCCACCGGACCACGCCCCCTGTCCAGGCTCGATTCCACCACGACACCGGTCGCGTTGCCGTCATAGACGGCTTTGAGTTCCATGACTTCGGACTGCAGCAGGATCGCATCGAGCAACGCATCAACACCGTCGCCGGTCTTGGCCGATACCGGCACGAACGGTACGTCGCCGCCCCACTCTTCCGGTACGACTTCAATTTGCACCAACCCTTGTTTGACATGCTCCGGATTGGCTTCGGGCTTGTCCATCTTGTTCATCGCAATGATCAGCGGCACCTTGGCCGCGCGTGCGTGCTGCACCGCCTCGGCGGTCTGCGGCATTACGCCATCATCGGCGGCAACCACGATCACCACGATATCGGTGAGCTTGGCACCACGCGCGCGCATCGAGGTGAAGGCTGCGTGGCCGGGCGTATCCAGAAACGAGATGACGCCCTTGTCGGTTTCGACATGGTAAGCGCCAATATGCTGGGTGATGCCACCGGCCTCGCCCGCGGCTACCTTGGTGCGCCGAATGTAGTCGAGCAACGAGGTCTTGCCATGATCGACGTGGCCCATAATCGTGACGACCGGCGGCCGCGGCGACTTTTCTCCCTGTACTTCGACGCGTGACAATTCCGACTCGGCGTCATTTTCGTCGGCCGCTACGGCCCTATGACCGAATTCTTCGATAACCAGCACCGCCGTGTCGTGATCGATAACCTGATTGATCGTCGCCATCACGCCCATCTTGAATAGTGCCTTGACCACATCGGCGCCCTTGACCGCCATCTTCTGGGCCAGTTCCGACACGATGATTGTTTCACCCAGCGGAACATCGCGCACCATCGGTGCAACCGGTTTGGAGAATGCGTGGGCCGAAGTGCCTGCACGTGCGGGTTCTATTTGACGACGCGGCTTGCGTTTGGTCGCACCACGGCGTGCATGCCCGGCATCGGAAAGATGCAGTTCGCCGGGGGCGAAAAAACGTGCGGCATCCTCGCCGTCGTCACGCATCTGATGCGAGCCATGTTTTTGCTTGGCATGTTTGCTGGGTGCCGCGTCGCTCGGTGCCGGCGGCGGGCGACCGCGCCGCACTTCCGCGGGCGGCGCCTTGCGTGCGGTGACTTTGCGTTCTTCTTCGGTTGTCGCAACAGCTGCTGCAGCGCCCCCACTTGGCTGCTCCTGTGTCTGTTTGGCCTGTGCATCGGCCGTCGCACGTGCTTCGTCTGCCGCGCGACGCACTTCTTCAGCTTCGCGCAGTTTGGCATCAGCCTCCTGACGGCGGCGCTCCTGTTCCTGGCGTGCAGTTTCCTCGGCCTCGCGCTTGAGTTGCGATTCCTGTAGTTTCTTCAGCGCATCTTCGCGCTCGAAATCAACTTCGCCGTTGGCGGTAACGGCGCTGCGTTTGACGTAAGTACGTTTCTGCCGCACTTCGACATTGACGGTCTTGCCGCGTGCAGCGCCCTGATTGACGGTCAGCTCACTGACGGTCTTGCGCTTGAGCGTGATCTGGCGCGGCGCATTGTCGTCTGCGTCATCCTTGTCCGCCTTGCCGTGGGTACGCCGCAGGAAGCCCAGCAGCATGACCTTCTCGCGGCTGGACACGACCTGATCCGGGTTGGAAAATTCCATACCGGCGCCTTCAAGCTGGGTAATCAGCTTGTCCACGCTCATGCCCATCGGCGAGTTGCTTGATGGTTACGTTCGACATGATGGTTCGGGTCCTCCGTGGGCGGTTGCGGTCGCGGGCTTGTCAATCAAGCCGCGTTCAGGCCGCCTTGTCCGCGCGGGCAGCCATGATCAGCTCACCGGCACGCGCTTCATCAACACCATCGATCGCCAATTCCACCAATTCATCGGTGGCCAGATCGGCAAGTTCCTGGCGCGTCACGATCTTGTGTTCGGCCAAAGCATAGGCCGTGGTTTCATCCATTCCCGGCAAGCCGAGCAGATCGTCGTCGGGTTTGTTGTCCTCAATGCCTTCTTCGACCGCGAGCGCCTGGGTCAACAACGCGTCGCGCGCACGCGCTCGCAATTCTTCGACGATGTTCTCGTCGAAACCTTCGATCGCAAGCAGTTCGGCGGTCGGCACATAGGCGATTTCCTCGACCGAGGTAAAGCCTTCCTGGACCAGGATCGTCGCAATTTCCGCATCCACTTCGAGCTTGTCCTGAAACAGCTTGCTCGCCGTTTCCTGCTCTGCGTCGGACTTCGCCGCCACCTGGTCCTGGGTCATTACGTTGAGTTGCCAGCCGCTGAGCTTGCTCGCCAGGCGCACGTTCTGGCCACCACGGCCGATCGCCTGCGACAGCTTGTCTTCGGCCACAGCGATATCCATCGAATGCTTTTCTTCGTCCATGATAATCGATTGCACTTCCGCCGGGGCCATCGCGTTGATCACGAACTGGGCGGAATTTTCGTTCCACAACACGATATCGATGCGCTCGCCGTTGAGCTCATTGGAAACAGCCTGCACGCGCGAACCGCGCATGCCAATACACGCACCGATCGGATCGGTGCGGTTGTCGTGCGCGAGCACTGCAATCTTCGCGCGGTCGCCGGCATCACGTGCAGCACCCTTGATCTCGACCAGGCCCTGGCCGACTTCGGGCACCTCGAGCTTGAACAACTCGATCATGAACTCCGGAGCGCTGCGCGATACGAACAATTGCGGCCCACGCGGTTCCGGTCGAACTTCGTAGAGGTATCCACGCACGCGGTCGCCCGCCCGCACGGCTTCGCGCGGAATCGAACGATCACGCGGGATGTAGCCCTCGGCGTTACCGCCCAGATCCAGATAGACGCTGCCGCGCTCGACGCGTTTGACCACACCCGTAATCAGTTCGCCGACCCGATCCTTGTAGGCTTCCACGACCTGCGCACGTTCTGCCTCACGCACGCGCTGCACAATCACCTGCTTGGCGGCTTGCGCGGCGATACGTCCAAATTCGGGGTTCTCGATCGGTTCCTCGATGAATTCGCCAACCTGGATGTCAGGTTGCGTTTCAACCGCATCCATCAGTCGAATCTGCCGATCCGGCGATTCCATCACGACATCGTCGGCCACGACTTCCCAGCGCCGAAACGTTTCGTATTCGCCGGTCTCGTTGTCGATGCTGACACGCGCAGCAACGTCCTCTTCGGGGTAACGCTTCTTCGCCGCCGACGCCAACGCCGCTTCCATTGCTTCCATGATCACTTCGGTGTCGACACCTTTTTCGTTGGCGACGGCATCGACGACCAGCAGTAGTTCTTTGCTCATTCGAGTTGCTCCTGCGCCCGGTCTACCGGACGGCTTGCCCGTTTTTTTTCGACTTTCGATTTCTTGCTGCGTTTGTTCGGTGCTTCCGCCTGATCGCCGAAATCCGGTATCAGGCGCGCCTTGTGAATATTCCCGCCAGCGATCGTCACTGCGTGGCCGTCCTGCTCGATCACGATATCGTTGCCATTAACCGCAACAATCGGACCTTGAAAGCGTCGCCGACCATCGATCGCCAGGTTAACCTCAAGCTTCGCCGCATCGCCAATGAACCGGGCGAACTGTTCCGGTGTGTACAACGGGCGATCCAGCCCCGGCGATGAAACTTCCAGCGTGTAGTGACCATCCACCGGATCGTTCACGTCGAGTGTGGCCGACACCTGGCGACTGACCGCTTCGCAATCGTCGACGGTCACCGCACGATCAGCCGCATCAACGTACACACGCACCAACCCATTGCCTTGCGACGGGCTGTACTCGACACCGAGACATTCCAGTCCCATGTCCGCAACAACCGGAATCAGCAATTGGGTCAATTCTTCATTTCGCATAGGGATAAATTTTGCAAACAAAAAATGGGCGCGAGGCCCATTCCATAGTCCGCCGTTGTTGCGCATCCAGACACCGGCAATGCGCATCCTGCGCGACTGAAATCTAAAACCTGCAGCTTGCTCCGATCATCCTGATCGTGGGAATCAAGGAGCATCCATCCTTGGCCGCCCTTTTCAATCACTACTTCAATAAAAAAGCCTCCGATGGAGGCTTTTTTGTAATTCTGGTAGCGGGGGTAGGATTTGAACCTACGACCTTCGGGTTATGAGCCCGACGAGCTGCCAGACTGCTCCACCCCGCATCAGCCGAACGAGAAGTTTAGCGGAATGACGGGGTTTATTGCAACCAAAATCTGGGCCGCAAGCGTCGCTGCGCGCTATATGACCCATTCCAGCAATTGCAATCCGCGCACCATCAGGTACGCCAAGCCACCGGCAATCGGAATCGTGAGTATCCACGCCCAGACCATGCGTTCGACGACGGTCCAGCGAATGGCATTGAAGCGCTTGGCCGCGCCTACACCCATGATTGCGGCTGAGACGTTGTGCGTAGTCGATACCGGAATTCCCAAAATCGATGAGGTGATGATCACACTGGACGCGGAGATGTCCGCTGCTACGCCGTTGATCGGATGCAACTTCACGATCTTGTGCCCGAGCGTTCGGATGATGCGCCAGCCGCCAACCATCGTGCCCGAGGCCATCACCGCAGCGCACAACACCTTGATCCAGGTAGCGATGCCGAAGTTGCCATTCGCGTCAGTGTGTACGCGCAGGAATTCGAGCCAGTGCGGCAACTTGTCCAGCGAGCCGGCAGCAGTCGCGCCGGCCAACGCCAGCGCAATGATGCCCATGGTCTTCTGCGCGTCGTTCATGCCGTGCGACAGGCCCATGAACGCCGACGACATGATCTGCAACTTGGCAAAAATCGCATTGACCACGCGCGGACGCGACGCGCGCTGCGCGGCTCCGCCGAGCCCGTTGAGGAAAGACAATACCGCAAACAGCAAACCCATGATGATGAAACCCAGAGCGAATCCGATCGCGGGCGACACCACCATCGGCAGAATCACCTTGTTGAGCATGCCCTGACCCAACCACCAGTGTGCGGCCGGCACCGACCAGATGATCGCGTGCCAATTGTCACCAGCGGCAGCCAGCGCAGCGCCGCACAATCCACCAACCAGCGCGTGCGACGAGCTTGACGGCAATCCCAACCACCAGGTGATGAGATCCCAGACGGTGGCGCCAAGCAAGGCGCAGATCAGCAGTTGCGGGGTCATCGAAATCACGCCGATATCGATCAGCCCGGTTGCGATGGTCTTGGCAACGGCCGTGCCCCACATGGCACCAACCAGGTTCGTGGCAGCCGCGAGCAACACTGCCTGGCCTGGTCGCAACACCTTGGTCGCAACAACCGTAGCGATCGAGTTTGCGGTGTCGTGGAATCCATTGATGTACTCAAACACCAGCGCCACGAGTATCACAACGAGGACGAGGCTCAAGCTCATGGCAGCCTCAAGAATTCTTCAGCACGATCGTATAGATGACGTTGCCTGCATCGCGGCAACGGTCGATGGCCTTTTCCAGCAGCTCGAACAAATCTTTGCGCAGAATCAGGCGCGACGCATCGTTGGTGTTGGAGAACAATTCCTTGTACATCTCCAGAATCAGGCGGTCCGCCTCGCTCTCGATCGCCTGCATGCTGTCATTGAGCGCCTTCATTTCCTCGAGCTTCATGCCGCGCCGCAATTGCTTGACCATCTCGACAATGATTTCAGTCGACTTCTCGAGCATGGCCGCACGCGACGCATAGTCGATATCCATCAACTGGCTGGCAAACAAGGTGTAGCGTTCGGCGAATTTCTCCACCGTTTTCGGAATCTTGTAAAGCGCCGCGGACAGCGCCTCGATGTCTTCGCGCTCAATTGCCGTGACGAAGGTGTTGACCAGTTCCTGGCTGATCTGCGCCATGACCTCCTTTTCGCGTCGCCGCGCCAGCCGGAATTCGTCGAGCGAAGGCGTCGGCGATTTCTGCTTCAGCATCGCGATCAACGCGCGCGTGCTGGTGAGCGCAGCATCCGCGCTGGCTTCGAGCATGCCGTAGAACTTGTCGCCTTTGCCGAAAATGGTTTGCAGGGAAAACATGAAGGTGGCCTCGTTCGGTAGGTCTGTGTGCACGAAAGTCTTTTTCGCGCCGGCGGAGTTTACCGTTTTGTGGCACTCGTTCGCCAAAGTTTGTATGCGTTGCGGCAGCCACAACGGATTCTGGCGTGCAGGCCGACGGATTGATCGGCACTGTCTGCTACACTCCAAACAGGGATACCTGCCATAGAAACGGATGATCGTCGAAGTCGCACTTGTCGTTGTGCTGGCGCTGCTCAACGGGTTTTTCGCGCTTAGCGAAATGGCCTTGATCGCTGCGCGCAAAAGTCGCCTCAAGCAATTGTCGCGGACCAGCCGTCGCGCCAAGATTGCGCTCAGCCTTGCCCAGAATCCCGAACAGTTCCTCTCCACGGTCCAGGTGTTCATTACCGTGATCGGCGTAGGTACCGGTACTGCCCTTGGCGCCAGGATGGGCGAACAGCTTGCCACGCATCTGGCTGGCACCCAGTACGAGATGCTGGCTCGCTACGCTACAGTGATCGGCGTGGTCGTGAGCATTTCCGGCATCACGTTCGCCAACATGTTGCTTGGCGAATTGCTGCCCAAACGTATTGCCCTGGTCAATCCCGAGCGCTTTGCGGTGTCCACCGCCATCCCGATGCGCGTGCTGACGTGGATTGCAGCGCCATTTGCATTCGTGTTGATCGGCATTACACGTGGTTTGTTGCGCGTTCTGCGCATGAACCACGCCAGTGCGGAAAAAGTCAGCGAAGAAGAAATACGCTTGCTGGTGTCCGAAAGCGCCGAACAGGGCGTGATCGACAGCGATGAACGCAACATGGTCAACCGCGTGTTGCGCCTGGGCGATCGCAGCGTCGACAGCTTGATGACGCCGCGTCCACGCATCGTGTGGCTCGATGTAGCGGCGACAACCCTGGAAAACCTGACCCGCATGCGTGACACGCCGTATTCGCGTTATCCGGTCTATCGCGGCAGCGACAAGGATGTGCTTGGCATCCTCTCACTGAAACGTTTGCCGGCAATGCTGGGCAAGACCCCAATCGACCTGTTCGCCCAGTTGGCCAAACCGCTGTATGTGCCCGGCACCGCACGCGCGCTGGACTTGTTCGAGGAATTCCGCGATGCCGAAACGCGCCTTGCCCTGGTGGTCGACGAATACGGCGATATCGAAGGCCTGGTCACGCTCAACGACCTGCTCGGCGCGGTGGTCGGAAAAAATGCCGCCCCGGGCCCGACCCTGCACGAAACGCCAATCGTGCGTCGTGAAGACGGCAGTTGGTTGATTGATGGATCGCTGGGGGCCGAGGATTTGAGCGAATTGCTCGGACTTGGCGAACTTCCCTTGCAGGACGAACACGACTTCCATACGGCATCGGGAATGGTCGTTGCGCATTTCGGACGCATCCCCGAAACCGGTGAGTATTTCACCTGGCAAGGATTGCGCTTCGAGGTCGTCGACCTGGACGGCGCCCGGATCGACAAGATTCTGGTGCAGAAGGTTGCGATATAGCGAATCGGAAATCGGGAAGGGTATGAAATGTTCGCCATCTCCGCGCAGGTTGGAATGACGACCTGTTGAACTACGACTGACGTCTGACCTTTCAGGTCTCACGTCTCCCCGCCTACCTCACTCCCTGCCATTCGCGCCATGCGTTGCGCATCATCGAATATCCCGCGCAAGATCCGCACTTCGCGCTGTTCCAGATTCGCGCGCAGGAACAGTCGGCGCAGGCGTTGCATGATTGTGCGCGGCGAACGGCCCTTGTGGAAATCAATATCCTCAAGCATCTGTTCGAGGTGGCCGAAAAAGTAATCAAGCTGTTCGACCGTTGCCAAAGGCTCGGATTTTGTCGTTGCTTCCGGCTCGGGCTGCTGCTGCAACGTTGCCAGGCGCAATTCGTAAGCAAGCACCTGAACAGCTTGAGCCAGGTTCAAGGATGAAAAATCCGGAACACTTGGAATCGTGACGGCCGCATGGCACGACATCAACTCGTCGTTTTCAAGCCCGGTTCGTTCGTTGCCAAAGACAATCGCCACGTTGCCGCAAGCGCTCGCGTCCAATGCACGCCTGGCAGCTTGCGTTGGCGACAATTCTTCCAGGGAAATCCCGCGGTGGCGGGCCGTGCAACCCAGCACCAAAGTGCAATCGGCGATGGCCTCGACCAGCGTTGCCGTGACCTGCGCCTGGCCGAGCAACGCGTCGGCACCGACTGCCATGGCAGTTGCCTGATCGTGCGGAAACTGATGCGGTGCAACCAGGCCCAATTGATGAAAGCCCATGGTTCGTATCGCCCGCGCCGACGCCCCGATATTGCCCGGATGCGAAGTGCGCACGAGAACGAAGCGGATGTTGCCATTTGCAGGTGCCGACCCGCCAGAAGTGGGGTTGGGGATTCTTGATTGATCGTTCACCTCGGTATTATCGCCGATGAAGGTGTTGGCTGATAGAAGGCGCTGGTACGCATCCGACGCAAGACTCATTTGCTCGTCATTGCTGTGCAGGCAGAAATGTCGAACCCTTTGACGCGTTTCCCGAATCCCGAATCCCCCGATCCCTGCCCCTAAGCCCTAGGCCCTGCGCCCTGCTTCTGCTACCCTTCCGCCGCGTTTGGTGCCCCACGCGCACGTTCTTTTCCAGCCTGACTCGATCGGAGTTTCCATGCCCAGACCCGCAGTAACTATCGCGGTGCGCGCCGCGCGTGCCGCCGGTTCCATCATCCTGCGCTATTTGAATCGCGTGGATAGTCTGACCATCGAGGAAAAGTCGCGGATGGATTTCGTCAGCGAAGTCGATCGGCTGGCCGAGGCCGAGATCGTCAAGGAATTGCGGCGCGCGTATCCGGACCACGCCATTCTGGGCGAGGAAACCGGACAAAGCGGCAAGTCCGACAAGCTCTGGGTTGTCGATCCGTTGGATGGCACGCACAATTACCTGCGGGGGTTTCCGCACTTTTGCGTGTCGATCGGGTTTCTCGACCACGGCGATCCGGTGCATGGCGTTGTCTACGATCCCTTGCGCGACGAATTGTTCACCGCGAGCAAGGGCGATGGTGCCTTTTGCAACGATCGGCGCATGCGCGTGAGCAAACGCGAAAGCCTGAATGGTGCAATGCTTTGCACGGGCTTTCCGTTCCGTCAACGCGAACATCTGGATGCGCAGCTCGGCATGACCCGCAGCATGCTCCAGCAAGCCGAGGACATCCGTCGTACCGGGTCGGCCGCATTGGATCTGGCCTACGTCGCCGCAGGACGCATCGATGGCTTTTTCGAAATTGGGCTCAAACCCTGGGACATGACTGCCGGCCTCGTGTTGGTGCGTGAAGCCGGTGGTACATATTGCGATTTCGCCGGACGCGAAGGCATCCCGGCCAGCGGCAATCTCGTCGCAGGCAACCTGCATATTACTGGCGCGATGGTGAAAGCCATCGCCCCACACGCGACACCGGGACTGCTCGCCGCTGGCGCATGATGCGTAGCATTCGCTTCCCCCGCGAAGCGGGAGAAGCTGCTCGGACAGC
>CAJDUT010000039.1_pt1 | contig 22383 bp, 11 predicted proteins | sample 7390981 | NCBI WGS metagenome assembly CAJDUT01 (sample SAMEA7055681, study PRJEB34461) | soil metagenome | biome: terrestrial ecosystem; feature: Peninsula; material: soil | place: Antarctica | collected 2016 | reverse complement strand
GGTGTTTGCCAACACCTGACCATCGAAATCCATCCGCGCCACCCCACGACAAACGCCGTGCGGATTCTCGATGACAATCTCGTAACGGGTGATGTGTTTTGTGCCGCTATATCGATAGGTCATCGTATACCCAGACCAATTGGCTGGAATGCACGGATCAATTCGCAGCCGTTCACCGTGCTTGTGGAAACCGAGAATGGCTTCGAGACCGGCCCGATACAGCCATGCACCTGAACCCCGCGCTATCGCTGTGCCGGATTGGATTGAACATGTCGAACAATTCCGCGGCGCGGTCGCCGTCGCCCAGTTGCGCCCAGGCGAAAATCGACCACACGGCACCATGCGTGTACTGCCCGGCGTTCTCGCGCACACCCGGCGGGTAACCCTTGATGTAGCCCGGGTTTTCCTTGCAACGGTCGAATGCCGGCGTGAACAAGCGCGAGAGGCGATGCTTGCGATCCACGAGTAACCGATCCACCGACTCCATTGCCTTCGTTGCATGGACTCGATTATCAACACCATCGGCAATGACACTCCACGATTGAGCAATGGTGTCGATCTTGCACTCGTCGCTGAGCTTGGAACCCAGCGGCGCACCATCGTCGTAATAGCCGCGCCGATACCAGTCGCCATCCCAGGCTTGTTCGAGCGCTACGCGCAGTTTGTCCGCGTAGCAATGCCAGGATTGCGCGCGTTGCGACTGCCCGCGTTTTTCGGCCTGCGGCGCAAGCACCGCGATGGTGCAGATCAACAGCCAGCCCAGCCAGCTGCTTTCACCTTTGCCGCCCGCGCCGACCGCATTCATGCCGTCATTCCAGTCGCCGGTGCCCATGAGCGGCAAGCCATGCGCACCCGTGCTGAGGCTGGAATCCAGCGCCAACGCACAATGCTCGTACACGCTCACCTTTTCAGCAGAGGACGTTGGCTGGAAGAACGCGTCCGTGCTGCCGTCGGGAATCGACTGGCCTTCGAGGAATGCCACGTCGTCGTCGAGCACGGCCGCATCGCCGCTGACATCGACATAGTGCATCACCACGTATGGCAACCAGATGCGGTCGTCGCTGATCTTCGTACGGATGCCCTGGCCTGTCGGCGGCTGCCACCAATGCTGCACATCGCCTTGCCGGAACTGCCGGCCGGCCGCACGCAGCACATGTTCGCGCGCCAGATCAGGACGACTCACGCACAGCGCCATTACGTCCTGCAATTGGTCGCGAAAACCGTAGGCGCCGCTGGCTTGATAATAGGCCGTGCGCGCCCACAGCCGACAACTGGCAACCTGATACAGCAACCAGTCGTTGAGCATCAGGTCCAACGCGCGATCGGGCGTGTGCACTTGCACCGTATCGAGCATGCCGTCCCAGGTTTCACCAATTTCCCGCAATACCGCATCGAAGTCGATGGTGCGATATTTGACGATGAGTGCTTGTGCATCGGCATCGGATGCCGCATCGCCGAGCATCCAGCGCAATTCAATTTGCGTATTCGCGGGCAATTCGATTTCGGTTTGCAGTGCACCACATGGATCAAGCCCCGCGCCGAAGCGCCCATCCAATGGAGCTACCGTGCGCAACATTGTTGGATCCGCAACCGAGCCGAGTGCGCCAAGCAACGATCCGCGGTCACCGCTGCACGATTGCTGATCGCCACCCAGATCGATGAACGCCACGCGCTCGCCAAAGTCCGGCCGCCAGCGGTTGCGCGCGAATACTGCACCGGTTTGTTCGTCGCGTGCCGTGATGACGAATGGCGCTGGCGTCGTTCCATTCGCGCCCAGCGCCCATTCCACATAGCCGGTGATTGATAGCCGCCGCGTGCGCGCAGATCGATTGCCAAGACGCAACCGCGCAAGCTTGAGGGTGTCGCTAATCGGCACGCATTGGGTGAGCTCAAGCGCAATACCATGCGCGTTGCTGGTGAATCGACTCCAACCTTTGCCGTGTGTTGTCGCATAGGTAGCCTCGGATACACGAATCGGCAGCGCGGTGGCGCTCCATAACACACCATCGTCGTGATCGCGCAGATACAGGATCTCGTGCGGAGTGTCGCTTACCGGATCATTTGGCCACGGAGTAAGTGGATTCTGCTGGCTGTTGATCGACCACGCGTAACCTCCGCCCTCGGCCGAGACGAGAAAGCCGAATGCAGGATTCGCAATCACGTTTACCCATGGTTGTGGCGTGCAGCGGTCTTCGCTCAACACCATGCGATACGCACGACCATTGTCGACGAACCCGCCGAAGCCGTTGGCAAACTCCATCGACTCGTCGCCGTCATCCGCTTCGCCGAATTTTCCGATTGGCGTGTTCGCGCACAGCACACCTGGCGTTGTCGTCGCGACGTCGACTGGCGATTGTTCGTGCCCGCTGCGCACGTCACCGCCAAGAATCAAACGCGCCACACACATCAAACCATCGCGCACGTCATCGCCGATCGCATCCTCGCGCAGAGCAAACACCGAGGCGCCGGGAAGCTTGTCGTCGGCTTCCAAACGTTTCTTCTGCGCATCGATCCGACTGCTCAACGTTTTTTGCAACGCGTCCGATATTGCGGCGCTCAGCACAACCACATCGACGCCCACGCGCTGCTGTTGCCACAAACATTGTGCGCGGAACACGTCGTCGACGCTGGCTAGATCGCCATCGCCGGCAACGATTTGCAACACGATGGGCCGATCACCGGAGATGCTTGCGCCCCACAGCGCCGGCGCGCCGCCGTGTCCACGCGCTATCGCGGTAGGCGCGGCGCGTTGCGAAAGGTCGCTGACGACGATCGCATCCAGCCAGACTGCGTACTGCGTTGCCTGATTCGTATCGATATTCAATTTTTGCTGGCGCAACGTCGCGTGACGGATTGCGCCATCGAACAGGTTTTCTGCGTCGGCTGCTGTCTTGAATTGCGTGCTCAATGCCACTACGCCATCACACGTATCGGCGATACCGATCCACAGGTGAATGACAACCGATGCGTTGGCCGGAATGTCGATGTAGCGACGCAGGCTGAACACCGGATCGAGCACGCACCCGCTGCTGTTGGCAAGCTTTGCTCCCGGGTTCATTGCCTGCGCCGTGCGCAACGTATGCCCGCGACCTAGAAAGCGCGATCGATCGGTTTCGTACTCGCACGGAGCATCCGGCGCGCCAACTACGTGCAGAGCCTGCGCGGCCCAGATTGTCGCCTCGTCATTGTCTCGCTTGCGCCGCGTGGCCAGCAAGATTTGCTGCGCGTCATCCCATTGCGTCTGCACGAACATCTTGGAAAAAGCGGGGTGAGCATTGTCTGGGCCGACCGGCCCGAGGACCAGTTCAGCGTAACTGGTGATTGATATTCTGCGCGGCCGATCACCGTCGTTACGCAACGTCAGGCGGCGCAACTCCACATCTGAATCGGCAGCCAGCGCCACTTCAAGCGTACTGTGCAAACTGGAAAAATCGCGCTCAAAGCGCGCAATACCGTCATTGAATGTTGCGCGATCATCGTCTTGAACCGCGCCATATGGTTGCGCGGTCGGCGACCAGCAATGGCCATCGTCTTCGTCGCGCAGCAATAAATAGCTGCCCCAGCCGTCAACAGTCGGGGCTTCGCGCCAGCGCGTGACAGCATAATTGCGCCATCGGCTGAAACCGGAACCCGCTGCGCTGAGCATCACGTTGTAGCTGTCGTTGGCAAGCACGCAGTGCCTGGCACCATCAAATGACACGGACGATAATTCTGGCATGGGACATTCCTGTCGGATGGAAAAATTTGCTCCTTGCGTGCGCAACCGGGTAGGCGCACACGGCCGACGCAATCACATCGATTTGAACTGCGCAGTATGATGATAGTCTGAAGCAACTGGCTCGATAACAGACAGCATTGGCGCGCATGCGTTCCATACTCGTATTGGCATCATGACTACCGACGCATTTCTCACCCATCTGCAAGCCAGGGCTTTCGCCTATTTTCAATTCGAGGCCAATCCAGCCAACGGACTGGTCGCGGACAAATCCGCGGAGGTCTGGCCCGCCAGCATCGCTGCAACCGGATTGGCGCTGACCGCCTACCCAGTGGCGGTCGAACGGGGTTTGATGACACACGCGGACGCGAAGGCCCGCACCTTGGCGACACTGCGCTTCTTTCGCGAAAGCGAGCAAAGCACGTCCCCGGACGCCAGCGGCTATCGCGGTTTCTACTATCACTTCCTCGACATGCGCACTGGCAAGCGCGCGTGGCAGTGCGAACTTTCCAGCGTCGATAGCGCGTTGTTGTTCGCCGGCATGCTCACCGCCGCGGCGTATTTCAACGGCGATTCGGCGCAAGAACGCGAGATCGTGGAACTCGCGGACATGCTCTACCGGCGCGCAGACTGGGCCTGGCTTCAGGGCCGGGACGGCACGATTCGCCATGGCTGGCATCCTGAAAGCGGATTCATTGCGCACAGTTGGCAAGGCTACGACGAGGGCCTGCTGCTGTATGCGTTGGCCCTGGGTTCGCCAACGCATCCGCTGCCTGCGCAAGCCTATTCAGCATGGACATCCACGTACGAATGGAAGCATTGCTACAACATCGAATACCTGTATTGCGGACCGCTGTTCACGCATCAGTTGTCGCACGTCTGGATCGACTTTCACGGCATTGCCGACGCGTTCATGCGCGACAAGAATATCGATTATTTCGAGAACAGTCGTCGCGCCAGCCTCATTCAACAACGCTATGCGATTGACAATCCGCTTGGATACAAGAACTACGCAGCGCAATGTTGGGGCATCACCGCCAGCGACGGCCCTGGACCGGCCAGCAAGAAGATCGACGGAATCCAGCGCGAGTTCTACGGCTACGAAGGTCGCGGCGCACCGTATGGCATCGACGACGGCACGGTATCACCCTGGGCGGTCGTAGCATCACTGCCGTTTGCTCCGGAAATTGTGCTGCCAACATTGCATCACTTCGTCCACGTATTGCATCTGCACGATGACAACCCGTATGGATTCAAGGCGAGCTTCAACAAGACCTGGGTCGACGAATCCGGGAAGTCCGGTTGGATTTCACCGTACTTTTTTGGCATCAACATCGGCCCGAACATTGCGATGATTGAAAATCACCGTAGCAGCATGCTGTGGAAATTGATGCGCGATTGTCGCTATATCGTCGCCGGGCTGCGCCGTGCGGGTTTCACGGGCGGTTGGCTGGATCAGCCCACAGCACCGCATGATCTTTGATGCGCCCGGTGGTATTTGAAGGAAGTGCAAGGCTTTATCCCGAATGACAGAAAGTTTCGCCCCCCCCCCTGCGCAGCGGCGGAAGCTATCCGCAGGACTGATGGGGCGCTCTTTCTATGCAAGCCGGATCAAGAGCTCCCCCTTCCGCCTTCGGCACCTTCCCCCGCTCGCGGGGGAAGGAAAGTAGAAATGAGCCCCGCTCACGGGGGAAGGAAAGTAGAAATGAGCCCCGCTCGCGGGGGAAGGAAAGTAGAAATGAGCCCCGCTCGCGAGGGAAGGAAAGCAGAAATGAGCCCCGCTCGCGGGGGAACGAAAATAGAAATGCCCCCGCTTGCGGAGGAAGATGCCCGAAGGGCGGATGAGCGTGGTGTTTCAGATTGCGAGGCAGCGTTAAGCGCCGCCCTCACCCGATGCGCTTCGCGTCTCGACCCCGGATCAAGTCCGGGGCATTCTCTCTCCCGCCAGCAGGAGAGGTGAATAGACAAGCTTCGGCGTTAATCAAGTCGCCAGCAGCTTCCTTGCCTGCGCGCATACATTGTCGACACTGAACCCGTACTCGTGCATTACCTTGTCGCCCGGCGCGGACGCGCCGAAATGATCCACCCCGATCACGGCGCCCGCGTCGCCCACATAACGGTGCCAACCTTGCGGGCTGCCGGCTTCAACAGCCAGGCGCGCACGCACGCCCGGCAACAACACCGAATCGCGATACGCTTTGGATTCCGCGTCGAACAAGTCCCAGCTCGGCATCGATACGCAGCGCACGCGAATGCCTTCGCTGGACAACTTCACCGCGGCCGCGATGATTAATCCGACTTCCGAACCGCTGGCGATCAGGATCAACTGCGCCTTGCCATCAGGCGCATCGCTCAGCACATACGCGCCGTGGCGCAATCCGTCGGCGGCGGCGAAGCGCTTGCGATCCAGCGTCGGCATCGCCTGGCGACTCAACGCCAGCGCTACCGGACGCGCGCGCATCTCCAGTGCAACCTGCCACGCCACGGCGGTTTCGTTGGCGTCGCCGGGCCGGATCACGCACACATTCGGAATCGCGCGCAGGTTGGCCAGTTGTTCCACCGGCTCATGGGTCGGGCCATCTTCGCCGACCGCAATGCTGTCGTGGGTGAATACCAATACCACATGCAATCGCGAAAGTGCCGCCAGTCGCAACGACGGACGCAGGTAATCCGAGAAGATCAGGAACGTGGCGACAAATGGAATGAACCCACCGTGTGCGGCGAGCCCGTTGGCGATTCCCGTCATTGCATGCTCGCGCACGCCGAAATGCACATTGCGCCCGGCGTAACTCCATCCGCCGCCATCCGAACCTTGTTCGTCTTCGCTTGCATCGGGCCTCGGATTGAAATCGCCCAATCCCTTGAGCGCGGTTTTCGTCGAGGGGTCCAGATCCGCCGAGCCACCGACAATGGCCGGCAAATGCGGGGCAATCGCGTTGAGGACCTTGCCACCGGCTTCGCGGGTTGCCATACCCTTGGCATCGACAGGAAAAACGGGAATATCCGCGTCCCATCCTTTCGGGAATTCACCACGCAGGCGCATCTGCAATTGCTTCGCCAAATCCGGATGTGCATCAGCGTAGGCATCCTGGCGTTTGTTCCATTTCGTTTCGACATCGGCGCCGCGAGACATCGCCGCACGGAAATGCTTGGCCACCGCATCCGTGACCAGAAATTGCGGTTCGAGCGGCCAACCTAGATTGCGTTTGGTTGTATTGACGTCTTCGACGCCAAGCGGCGAACCATGCGCCTTGTACGAATCCTGCTCCGGAGATCCGTAACCGATGTGCGTGCGCACCAGGATCAGCGACGGCCGCGTCGTGTCATCACGCGCCTCGCGCAATGCGGCGTCGATGGCCGACAAATCGTTGCCGTCATCCACATGGATCGTCTGCCAGCCGAATGCCTCAAAGCGTTTGGCGCGATCTTCGCTGAAGGTTATGTCGGTGCCGGCGGAGAGAGTCACGTAATTGTCGTCGTACAGACAAATCAGTTTGCCGAGTTTCAGATGTCCGGCCAGGGACGCGGCTTCGCTGGAAATACCTTCCATCAGGTCGCCGTCGCTCACGATCGCCCAGGTGTGATGATCGACGATGCTGTGTTCGCCACGGTTGTAACACGCCGCCAGATGCGCCTCGGCGATCGCCATGCCTACGGCGTTCGCCAGGCCCTGGCCGAGCGGACCGGTCGTGACTTCCACACCCTGGGTGTGGTTGCGCTCCGGATGCCCGGGCGTCTTGCTGCCCCACTGACGAAACTGCTTGATGTCGTCGAGCGAAACATCGTAGCCGCTCATGTGCAGCAGGCTGTAAAGCAAAGCCGAGCCATGGCCTGCCGAAAGCACGAAGCGATCGCGATCCGGCCACGCCGGGTTGGCGGGATTGCATTTCAGATAGCGCGTCCATAGCACATACGTCATTGGCGCAGCGCCCAGCGGCAATCCGGGATGCCCGCTGTCGGCTTTCTGCACCATGTCTACCGAAAGAAAGCGCAGGGTGTCGATACATTTCTGGTCGAGTTCATTGAACATGACAATCTCCTATTTCATGGCGTACGTAGCACCAGGCGCGACGTGCGATTGACGCATCAGCTTCGCTTCCTCCGCACCGCGGGGGAAGCTGTCCGCAGGACTGATGGGGGCGCTTTTGCTGTTCAAGCAGGATCAAGAGCGCCCCCTTCCGCCTTCGGCACCTTCCCCCGCTCGCGGGGGAAGGGAAGAACATGAGCCCCGCTCGCGGGGGAAGGGAAGAACATGAGCCCCGCCTCGCGGGGGAAGGGAAAAAATGTGACTCCGCTCACGGGGAAGAAGAAAAGACATGAACCTCGGTCGTGGAGGAAGGAATAAAACAAATTGGGTTCGGTCGAGCTGATCTGTATGGCGCAGTTGACAATTCAGCGCCATTCCAACCGGCAAATTCTTTCAGTCATCGCCAAGAGCGCTGTCGACAATTTTCTGGGCCTGCGCAAGAATGGATTTCAAATGGGCTTCGTCCTTGAAGCTTTCCGCGTAAATCTTGTAGATGGCCTCAGTGCCGGATGGCCGCGCTGCGAACCAACCGTTTGCGGTGACAGCCTTGATGCCGCCAATTGCCGCTTGGTTTCCCGGAGCCTTGTCGATGACCTGCTCGATCTTTTCGCCAGCCAGTTGATCGGTTTTGAGTTGATCCGGCGAGAGTTTTGAAAGCTTCACCTTTTGCTCGGGCGTCGCGGCGGCTTCGACGCGATCCGAATACGGCCTGCCGAGTTCGGCGCACAGTTTTTCGAAACGCTTGCCCGGGTCTGCGCCTTTGCGCGCGGTGATCTCCGCCGACAACAATGCCGGCACCAGTCCATCCTTGTCGGTCGTCCACACGCTGCCATCGCGTCGCAACAGTGAGGCACCCGCACTTTCCTCGCAGCCGAATCCCAGCGAACCGTCGAACAGGCCTTGCGAAAACCACTTGAATCCGACCGGCACTTCGTAAAGTTTCCGACCCAGGCGATCGACCACACGATCAATGAGCGCCGTGGTGACCACGGTCTTGCCGACGGCGGCCTTTTCGCTCCAGTTCGGCCGATGGCGAAACAGGTAATCGATCAACACCGACAAATAATGATTGGGTTCCATCAAACCTGCGCTGCGCGTGACGATGCCATGGCGATCGTGGTCGGTGTCGCAAGCAAACGCGACATCGTATTTGTCCTTCAGTCCGATCAGGCGTTGCATCGCATATTTCGATGACGGGTCCATGCGGATCTTGCCGTCCCAGTCCAGCGTCATGAAGGCGAATTGCGGATCGACTTCTTCGCTGACGACGGTCAAATCAAGCTTGTAATGCGCGGCAATCGGCGCCCAGTAATGCACGCCTGCACCGCCGAGCGGATCGACGCCCATTTTCACGCCTGCGCTTCGAATCACGTCAAAGTCGATCACGTTGGCGAGGTCAGCAACGTAAGTATTCAGATAATCGTGTTCGCGCACCAGATCGGATTTGCGCGCTTGTTCAATCAGCACTCGCTTGACGCCATTGAGATTGCTTTCAAGCAAGGCATTCGCGCGCTTTTGCACCCAGCCGGTAATGTCGGTATCAGCCGGCCCGCCGTTGGGCGGGTTGTATTTGAATCCGCCGTTGTCCGGCGGGTTGTGCGATGGCGTGATCACGATGCCGTCGGCCAGGCCGCGCTCACGACCTTTGTTGTGGACGAGGATCGCGTGCGAAATGGTTGGCGTCGGGGTGAACTCACCGCCGCGCGAAATCATCGTCTGCACGTCGTTGGCGACGAGCACTTCCAGTGCGTTGTCGAAGGCCGGCTTCGACAACGCATGCGTGTCGAAACCGACGAACAGCGGGCCATCGATGCCTTTGCCCTTGCGGTATTCGCAGATCGCCTGGGTGATCGCGAGGATATGCGCCTCGTTGAAACTGCGATCAAACGAACTGCCACGATGCCCGGAAGTGCCGAACGCCACGCGCTGTGCGGGTACGGAGGGATCGGGCTTCAAATCCGTGTATGCGGCGAGGAGTTTGGCAACATCAACGAGACTGGACTTCGGCGCCGGCTTGCCGGCATTGGGGTCGATCTTCTGTGTCATTGGGCTTTCCTGGTTTCACGATCGCGGCGCGGGCGAGAGCAGTAACATGCGCTATCGATCAGGCAGCGCGCGCAAATCCACCCGCCTGATCCTTGCAGCTTTAAGCGATGCAACGTCGGCGGCACGGTGTTGTGACAAAAGCTGGCGCGAATCGTTCGATCATGCGCTGCCCCCTGGCGTCGGCAGAAAATCCGCGCGGGTGCAATTGCGCAAATCGCCGATACATGCAACGACGCGATCCGGCGCAGGATCAACCTGTTGCTGCGCCGAGTCGCTCGCATAATGTCCCTGGCGCACGAATACCGTGGTCAAACCCTCGCCCAGCTGGCGCTTCATGTCGGCCAGCAATTGCGGTTTGTCGTCGACCATCACGTAGTGGTTTGCCGGGCAGTGCCGCTGAATCGCAACAAGCCGCTGCTGTTTGTGCAAATAGATCAGCACGCGCCCGTCGAGCGCCTGCCATAAACCGGAACGTCGAATCTTGCGTGGCTGAAATACGATGTCGCCATCGGATACGATTGTGACGCTGCCAAGCGTGCGCAGGTGTGCCATTGTTTCCAACGCATGCGGATACAGGCGTTGTGCGAAGGGATACTCCAGCATGAATTGTCCGACATGCAACAACTCGGGATTATCCTCGGCGCCCTGACGAAATTGCTGTAGCGCGCCAAGATAGTCCGCGTAACCGGTTTCGTCACGCAGTTGTTCGTAGATTTTCCGGTAGCGGTCACGTTCACTCTCACCGAACGCATTGCGCAGATGCGCGTCCAGATCCGCGCCGAAGCGATCATTGTCGAGTAGGGTGTTGTCGACGTCGAGCAGGAACGCGACGGCTTGCGCGTTTGTGCCGTTGGCGACCGTGGATGCATGGGCCAAACTGCCAACCTCCGATCTTGAAATCAGCGCAGACATCACTTGCCCAGTCCTTGCCATGCCCTTTCGTCGTGCCTCAACGTCGCTTCGACAACAAGCGGCATGCGCTCGACCATGCGCGACTGGCTCGAGCCCACGCAATCTCCTGAGGCAACGGCAGGCGAACGCATTCCTGTGGCCGGGCATAAACGCGCAATACCTGCGCGGTAGTCTCGAGCTGTTGTCGCGCAGAGATTTCCGGTGGGATTCGAGCGTAAAAATTGTTCATTGTTTCCTCCTTGAATGGCATTCGCAGGCGCATGGGGGCAGTTACGCATGGCACCCCGAACCTGCCTTTGCCATGAAGGGCATCGCAAGCTGCGTGCCAATGGGAAATGCCGAAAAATCCTCGTTCCCATGCGAAATTGCGCCCCCCACAAATTGCGCAATGAACGGTTGCGCTCCTCAGGACTCGCAAATTGCATGATGCGCTGCCCGGTCATGAGCCCGCAATTTCCACGATCACACGATGCTCGACCCCGTCGTCGACCAGCTTGAGCATGCGTTCGGACTGTAACGTTGCATCGACCCAGATCCGCATATCGACTGCGGCGGTATCGGATTGGCGCAGTTCGATGGTGTAAAGCGTTTCACCGTAACGATAGTCGATCTGAACAGATGGCCATTGCGCCGGCAGGCACGGCAGGAATTCCAGATGCCCGGCGTGCAAACGCAATCCAAGGATCGACTCCAGGATCAATCGATACAGCCAGCCCGCCGACCCGGTGTACCAGGTCCAGCCGCCACGACCTATATGCGGCGCCACCGCGTAGATATCCGCCGCGACCACGTAAGGCTCGGTTTTGTATACATTGATCTTTTGCACCGAATCGCCGTGGCGCAGCGGGTTGATCATGTTCAGCAACTCGTTGGCGCGAGCCGCATCGCCCTGCTTGGCGAAGGCCATTGCCGCCCAAACCGCCGCATGCGTGTACTGGCCACCATTCTCGCGCACGCCGGGAACGTAACCCTTGATGTAGCCGGGGTCCATCGGTGCAACGTCGAACGGCGGCTCGAGCAACTGCACCAAGGCGTGATCGCGGCGCACCAGGTGCTGGTCCAGCGCAGCCATCGCCCGCGCGCTGCGTTGCGGATCGCCTGCACCCGACAAAACCGACCAGCTTTGCGCGATGGAATCGATGCGACACTCGGTGTTGTCAGCAGTTCCAAGCGCCTGGCCATCATCGAAATACGCGCGCCGATACCATTGTCCGTCCCAGGCATTGGCTTCGATGTTCCCGCGTAGTTGCTGTGCATTGTTGCGGCACTGTTCGGCGAATGCCGCATCGCCAACTCGGTCCGCCACTTCGGAAAAGCGCGTAAGCACGTCGAACAGGAAGAAGGCGAGCCACACGCTCTCGCCCTTGCCATGGATACCGACATTGTTCATGCCGTCGTTCCAGTCGCCCGAGCCCATCAACGGCAAACCGCGCGCGCCGAAGCGCAATCCGTGCGTGATCGCGCGTTGGCAGTGTTCGTACAGGCTTGCCGCCTCGCCGGAGGTCGACGGCAAGTCGTACCAGGATTCCTCGTTTTCGTTGAGCACGCGGCCTTCCAGGAATTCGCTGCGTTGCTCAAGCACCGCCAGATCGCCGCTAGCATCGATATAGCGTGCAACCGCCAGTGGCAGCCACAGGTAGTCGTCGGAACAACGTGTGCGCACGCCGCGCCCTGCGGGTGGGTGCCACCAATGCTGTACATCGCCCTGCCGGAATTGCCGCGAAGCGCACAACAATACTTGGGCACGCAACATCTGCGGCGCGCAATGCACCAGGGCCATCGCATCCTGCAATTGATCACGAAAGCCCCAGGCGCCACCGGATTGCGAATAGCCGCTGCGCGCCCAAATGCGCGACGCGATGGTTTGATACAACAACCAGCCATTGGCGAGGATATCCAGGGCCGGGTCCGGGGTGCGCATCTGCACGCTGCCAAGCGTTCGCTGCCAGTGTGCGTGGATCGCATCCAGCACATCGCGTGCGGTACCGGATTTGCGGCAATGCAGAACCAGGTTGCTGGCCTCGTGCGCATCGCGCGCCGCGCCGATGCGGAAAATCAATTCGCGCGACTTGCCGGCCCCAAGCTCGAATGGAATCTGGATCGCCGCGCACGGGTCCATGCCCGCGCCAACCCTGCCCGACAAGCGGGTACGTTGTAGCGCCGCCGGGTTGCGTAATTGGCCGTTGCGACCGATGAACTCGGTGCGGTCGCCGCTAATCGTGCGGGTCGGGTCGTCGATGTCGAAAAACGCCACATTTCCGGAAAACTCCGCATTGAATGCATTGCGTGCGAACAACGCGCCGCTGTCCGGATCGATTTCGCCGACCACGTGCATGCCAGTCTTGCCACGCAGATCGCCAAGCACCCATTCAACATAACCCGTGGCCGACAGGCGCCGCACCACCGATGACAGATTGCGCACCCGCAGCACACAAAACTTCACGGCCATGTCGAGTGCGACATATACCCACAATTCGCTGTAGATACCATTTTCGACGTGTTCAAACACGCTGTAGCCAAAACCGTGTCGCACCCGATATGGCGTGGTGCCGCAAGCCGGTGCAGGTTGCGGCGACCAAAACTGCCCGGTCTCCTCGTCACGCAAATAAAACGCCTCGCCGGTCGGATCGCTCACCGGATCGTCATGCCAGGGCGTGAGCCGGAACTCGTGCGCGTTTTCCGACCACGTGTAAGCCGAACCGCGCTCGGAAACCACCGTACCGAATTGCGGATTGGCCAGGATGTTGACCCACGGCAACGGCGTGGGTCGATCGGAATGAACGCTGATGACGTATTCGCTGCCATCGGCGCTGAACCCGCCGAAGCCGTTGAACAATTGGGTTTGCGCATGCACTGCGGCGCTGCCATGTTCGGCATCGACGGATTCGCTATTGGGCGTATCGCTGCGACTGGCAGCAAAACGCGGCATCGAAACCTCGATCTGCTCGCGTCGCTTGACCTGTTCAAGCAACGTTCCGCGATCGTCATCCACGATCACGCGCGCAACTGCCATGAGCAGGCCCCGGTCTTCCGGTGAAATCTGGTCGGCCTGGCGCACGAAGATTCCACCGGGGCGATCCATGATGTTCGCCTCGATGCCAGCCGAGATCAGGCCCATGATTTCATCATGCAGCACCTGGCGGTAGCCGCCGCGATCGTCGTTCCAGATGACCAGGTCCACGGCCAGCCCCTTCATGCGCCAGTAGGCGTGGGCACGCACGAGTTGTCGCGCCAGGTCGAGGTTGTCGGCGTTGCGGATCTTCAACAACACGATTGGCAGATCCCCGGAAATCGCGTAGCTCCAAAGTCCGGGTTGATTGCATCGATTGGCCGCAATGATGCGCGCGTCTGCGCGTAGGGCCGAATCCGCATAGAGAATCCGTCCGGCGAGCCGTCCGAACAACTGGGCATCGGCCTCGCTGACGTTGATCTGACTCAAGGCGACCTGGCTGTGCGTCCAGGCCAGGTCGAACACACGATCCGACAACGCCTTGTCCTGATACTTGTCGATCAGTCCAAGGCAAGCGGCTTCGTCCTCGGCGACACCAGTTACGATATCCAGGGTAAGGGTTTGATCCGGTTCAAGCACCACGCGTTGGCGAATCGCCACGCAAGGGTCGAGCACCGAGCCATGGGCGCCGGACAACTGTGCCGATTCGTCCAGTGCTGCCGGTGCGACCAGGGTGCGGCCACGGCCAATGAACGCTGCACGATCGGTTTCGAATGTCGTCTGGGCGCTGCTTTTGCCGCCGCGCAATTTCATCAAGTGAAACATCCACGGCGGCCGCTCTTCGGCCGAACGCGGCCGCCGCGAGCAAATGATCGCGTCGCTGCGTTCCAGAATCCGCGTCTGCACGAACAAATTATTGAAGCCGCGCTGTCCGGCATCGGCGGCCGGCGTAACAAGTACCACTTCGGCGTAGCTGGTCAATTCAATGGTATGCCGCGTGCGCGAGCGATTGATCAGGCGCACACGCCGCAACTCGACATCGTGTTCCGGCGATACCGCTATGTCGGTATGCGTATCGATCAGGTTGTCGCGGCGGCGGTATTCGACGCGCGATTCGGCGAACGTGGCTTCGTACGCATCCGCCGCTGCCAGCGTGGGCTGATGTGCAATCGACCAAACACGCGCACTGCTCACGTCGCGCACGTAGCAAAACGCTCCCCAGTTGTCACATGTCGGGTCCTCGCGCCAGCGCGTGATGGCCAGATCCTTCCAGCGGCTGAAACCGCCGCCGGAGTTGGTCAACATCACGTGGTAACGGCCGTTGGACAACAACTGTACGCCGAGGTTGGGTGTGTCGGCGCGAGTGAAAACACGGATCGGCATTTCGGCCGATTCCGTGGCCGGACGCACATCGACCATCTCGGTGTGCGCCGTCGGATTTGCATCAACTTTCGGAATGCGCTCCTGCAACAAATGCAACGCGGATTGAAACAGGGGAACGGATACAAAACGTTTCTGCATCGGCGCATCCAGCAGGGTATGCGCGAATGCCAGCAGGCTCATGCCCTGATGATGGGCCATGAACGAAGCCACCGGCGCTCGCGTTTCGCCTCGACGCAGGCGCGATGGCGTGTAATCGACGGCCTCATAGAACCCAAAGCGCCCGAGCATGCCTTGCGTGGCCAGCCGTTGCAGGTTCGCGCACGCACTGGCCGGATCGACCATTAACGCCAGTGCGCTGGCATATGGCGCGATCACCAGGTCCTCGGCCAAGCCACGCTTCAGGCCCAGGCCCGGCACTCCGAACGCGCGATACTGGTAGTTGAGCGCCGCGTCGACCGCGTTGTATCCCGACTCGGAAATCCCCCATGGCACACCGCGTTCGGTCGCATACGCAATCTGCCGGGCGACGGCAACGTTGCAGCTGCGATCCAGCAGGCTGTTGCGATACGACGGCATCACCAGCAGCGGCATCAGGTATTCGAACATCGAGCCGCTCCACGAATACAAGGCCGCGCCAGAGGGCGTTTGCGCTAGTAGTCGACCCAGCGTGTACCAGTGTTCCTGTGGGGTCTGGTCTTGGGCGATCGCCAGATAGCTGGCCAGGCGCGCTTCGGAGGCGAGCAAGTCGTAATAGCTTTGATCCATGCGCCGATCGCTGGCGTCGTAGCCGATCGAAAACAACCGACGCGCCGGATCGTAGAGGAATCCAAAATCCATTTGCGCCAGTTCGCATGCGTGCAATCCGGTGGAATGCAAGTCGGCAATGCGCGCATTGGCCGCAGCCGCACCATCGGCGGCAGCCTGCGTGAACGCTTCGATCCATTCGCGTTCAATCGCGGTGGGCTGGGCCAGCGTGCGCAATTTCGTGCCCACGAGTTGCATCGCCACGCTGGCGCCATGGAGCACGGGGACGCCAATTGCCGCAGCAATGTCGGCAATGCGTTGCGAAGGCGCTGACACTGACGCTGCAAGCCAGGGCAACACGCTACGCAAATCCGCCTGCGCGTCGCGGCATTGATCCTGCAATGCATGGGCCCAACGCTGCACCTGACTGTCGTCAATGGATTGCGCCCATACCAGGATTTCAGCGGCCGTGTCGCCAAGCGCGACCAGCGCAGAATCCAGACTGATCGCGGCCGGTGGCGATTCGCTCATTACTTCATCGAGATGTCGCTCAAATCGATCCAGTGCCGAGTCAGCACCTGCGCCGGCAACCTCGCGCAAGATGTTGAGCGCATCGCGCAATCCGCTGAACACCTGCGTCCCGAGAACCGGCTGGCGTTCCATTTGCAATAGACCCGCGTGCAACGTGAGCAGGTGCGCGCCAAGATTGCCACTGTCGACCGTGGAAATGTAGAGCGGATACAACGGCGCCAGCGTACTCGTGTCGTACCAGTTGTAGAAATGACCGCGTTCGCGCGGCAGTGTTTGCATGGTCGCGAGCAGATTGCGGCTGCGCTCGACCAGGGTTGCCGTGCCGATGTAACCAAGATCGTGGGCACTCAAGTTTGCCAACAACGCCATGCCGATATTTGTGGGCGAGGTACGCCGTGCAATCACTTCGGTCGGCTTTTCCTGGATGTTGTCTGGCGGCAGCCAGTGTTCATCCGGGCCGGCCAACGCTTCGAAAAATCCCCAGGTTCGACGTGCCGCCTGGCGCAGGAACCGGGTTTGCGCCTTGTCCAGCGCGATCGCACGGTGATCGTCAAGCGGCTTGCTCAACCACCAAGCCAGCCATGGCGAAACCAGCCACGCCAACAGGATCGGAGACACCATCACGAAAACTTCCGGGCGCGTAACCGTCAACCACGCAGCGCAAGCAACGGCCAACGACGGGGCGATCCACATTTTACGAATGCACGCGCGCAGCGAATCGTCCTTGTTGCGTTCGACTTCACTGGACGGCGTCCACTGCAACAGGTGGCGTCGGCTGATCGCGAGCCGCACATGGGTGCGCACGATCGCATCAAGCGTGAAAAATGCTTCGTAAGGAAGGCACGCCAGTTGAAACAATACTCCGCCAAAACGTCGCACCGATCCGGCCGTGACGATGCGGATGTGCAGCCGGTAGCCGATCTCGCGTGATTTACGCAACAGATCAAGCAGCAGCGCGGCCGCCGGCGGCAGGAAAACAATCGCCAGTGCCACGCCTGTCCACAAGGCGGGTTGCGGCAACGCGAACCAGGCCATCATCAACAGCAGGACCAATGCGCCCGGCACCAGGCTGCGACGCAGGTTGTCAAGAATCTTCCATTGCGACAACACCGAAAGCGGATTGCGCCGTCGCGCCGCATCGGTGGCGGGCACGCGCGAAAACAACCAACTCGCAATCTGCCAGTCACCGCGAATCCAACGATGCCGACGCGCCGCATCGGCCAGGTAGCGCGATGGCTGGTCTTCGTACAACTCCACACTGCTCAGCAAGCCCGATCGCGCGTAGCACCCTTCGAGCAGATCGTGGCTCAGGACGCGATCATGTGGAAAGCGGTCGTAGAGCACTTGTTCGAATGCCGCTACATCGTAGATACCTTTACCAGTGAACGAGCCCTCGCCGAAAGCATCCTGATACACGTCCGACACCGCACGCGTGTAAGGATCGATTCCCGCTTCACCCGATTGCATGCGCGCAAAGCGCGAACGGTTGGCGCTGGCCAGCGTCGCCGCGACCCGCGGCTGCATGATCGCGTAGCCAAGCGCGACGCATTGGCAATCTTGCGTGTATACCGGGCGATTGAGCGGATGTGCCATTGCCGCGACCATCGCCCGCGCGCTGTCGCGCGGCAATTGCGTATCGGTGTCCAGCGTGATGACGTAACGGATGCCGACAAGCCTTGATGTATCCCCGACGATCAATGCAAATCCGCCGGTCGTCGCCCGGCACAGCAGTTCGTTCAAATCACCCAGCTTGCCACGCTTGCGTTCTTCTCCCATCCACACACGCTCGCGTGCATTCCACCTGCGTGGCCGGTGCAACAGGAAGAACACGTCGCCATCGCTCGTCGCATACTGGGTGTTGAGGCGCTCGATGGCCGTGCCGGTGCATTGCAGGATGGCTGCATCGGACGGCAATGTTTGCGTAGGCGCATCGGTGAAATCCGTCAGCAAGGCGAAGCGCAACGAGGCGTCGCGATTGGCCAGAAAGCGCACCTCCAGCGACTCCACCAGCGCTTCCACCGCAGCAACATCGCCGAGCATGGTCGGCACCGCGACCAGGGTGCGAAAGTCGTCTGGAATGCCGAGCGAGAAATTCATGGCCGGCAAGGTTTTCGGAGACAACAGCAAAATCGCGACGCGATTGATCAAGGCTACGGCGAGTTGGCTGATCGCAATCACCAAGGCAACATCCAGGCCCACGAGCGACCAACCATGAATCGACGAATAGTGCGCGTGCAGGGTTGCGACAAATGCAGCGGCAAGGGCAATCGAGGCAATCGCAGCGAAATAGATCGGCGCGAGCGAACGCACGCCACTGCGCAAATTGTGCAGCGACCACTTGGCGCCGATGCAGCGTTCCAGCTCTTCCAAACCGCTGTCGATGAGAAAGAATCCGACGTGCGCGCTACGAGCCGTCGCATCGGTTTCGGCGGCCGCGCGCGCAAGTGCGATGGCCTGTCGCGCTACTTCGCCCTCATCAAGGTGTACACGTAGTGCAAGGTCCTCGACCACATGGCGGTAGCGGTCGCGCGTGGCGAAATCCATCTTTGCGTACGCGCTTGCAGGATCTTCACGCAACACGCGTTCGGTAGCGCTCATGCTCTCGACGAAGTCGCGCCATTCCATGGATGCGAGGAAACGCAGGCTGCCAATACTGTTGCTGATAGCGATTTGATCGGCGGCTTGTTTCTGGTTTTCCGATTGGACCAGTTGCTCGATGGTCAGCCCGATCTCGGACAAATGCAGTTCGATCCAGGTCAGCGGCAATGCCAGCGCGTTGCCTTGTCCCTGCAGCTTGCGCGTGAGTTCGGCCACGAACGCGCTTGCCATCGGCGGCTGCGAGCGGGCCATGTCGGCGATAACCAGGATCAGGTTCTTCGGATCCTGCTGGGCCATGCCAATCATCTGTTCGGCCCAGTAATCGGCCAGATTGCGATTGCGACGATCTGCGGCGATGCGCACCGCGATGCGACGCAGGTTTTCGATCAGCGCCAGGCGCAGCATGATCGGCACAGCCCACAGTTCGCCCAGGGTCAATACCGCGACTTTCTGGTAGGCCGAGACGAACAGACTCAAGCTCGCCGCGTCGACTCGACCGTCGCCATGCGAGATTGCCTCAAGCGCAATATCGTAGACCCGGGGCAGCCCGGCCGAAGCACCGCCAACCAGGCGCGGCAACGCCGTGCTGTAACGTTCCGGCAAATGCTGGCGCGAGATGCGGATCTGCTCGTCGATCAGGTAGTAGTTGTCTAGCAGCCACTCGCCAGCTGGGGTCACGCGCTGCTCGGCTTTGAGCGCGTCAGCCAGCAGCTTTACCGCGTGTTCGATGGTGCGTTCGTTGCGCGTCAATCGCGGCAGCAACAGATCCGGCTCGCGCGTCTTGCCGATTACATGCGCACGCGCAAGGCGCTGGCCGTGACCGGCCATCTGACCGGCACTGAACAATTCTGCGCGCAGCGGTTCTTCATCGTCGAATTGCGCCGGGGCAGTGCGCAAATGCAGCATCCGGCGCAACGACCACACGAACGAGTCAATGGCGCTCATGGTCTTCCTTGATCGATCTGTCTATACGATTCATTGACTCCACGATACCCATCCAAACCTTGACGATCATACGCTGCCCGGCTTGGCCATTGAATAGCAGCGCGCGGCGGCCACCACCAAACGGCGCGTGGCGCCCACAAACTTTTTCGCCCACTTGATCGCCACACTCGAATTTTGCGCTACATTAAAGGCGTAATTTTGTCAGGGGATGCATCATGAGGAACACTTCGTACCGGTATAGCCGGCTATGGCTTTGCCATGCCTTCGTTTTGCTTTTCTATCGCTGGCTGTGCATCGAACGCGAGTCAAAAACGCAAATGATCGACTCGCGCAACGACGTTCACGGACCTTCCTGCACCCAAGCAACTGCCGATCATCAGGGTTGATTTCTGGCGCGGTCCACGGCATCTTCTTCCTGCCACCGGAATCAATTCCGGATTTCGTTTTCGCCTTCGCAGGATCGCGCATGAACAAGCCAAATACCACGGATGCCCAGTCGGCATCCGAACTCATTAACCAGCGTATTGCTGCGCTTGGCGATTGGCGCGGCAAAACCTTGAGTCGCATGCGCAAGCTGATCAAAGCCGCGGATCCGGCCGTGCTCGAAGAATGGAAGTGGATGGGCACGCCGGTCTGGTCGCACGATGGAATCATCTGTACCGGCGAGTCGTACAAGGCGAAGGTAAAGTTGACGTTTGCCAAGGGCGCTTCATTGAAGGACCCGGCGAAGCTGTTCAACGCGAGCCTGGATGGCAACGTGCGGCGCGCGATCGACATCGGCGAAAACGACCAGATCGATGCGGATGCATTCAAGACATTGATCCGCGAGGCTGTCGCGCTGAATGTGTCGGCCCGAAAATCGAAGGCGAACAAGGCGAAATAGTCGATGAACGATCGTCAAGCTTATTGTGAGATATTGTCATTTTGGTTCGACGAGATCGATCCGAAATCGTGGTGGTCTGCGCAGCGCAAGTTCGACCAACTCGTGGCTACCCGCTTCGGTGCGACCCTGCAACGCGCGGCTCAGGGCGAATGCTGCGGCTGGCGTGCCGAGCCTGATGGCCGACTCGCCGAAATCATTGTGCTCGATCAGTTTTCCCGCAACATCCATCGCGGCACACCGTTGGCGTTTGCACACGACCCGATGGCCTTGACGCTTGCGCAATGGGCGGTGGCTGACAATGCCCACCTGAAACTTGATCCGGCGCAGTGCACGTTCCTGCTGATGCCCTACATGCACAGCGAATCCAGGGTTGTGCATGAGATCGCCGAAGTTTTGTTTCGGGAACATGCGCCAAAGAGCAACTACGAGTTCGAACTGCGCCACAAAGTCATCATCGACCGCTTCGGCCGCTATCCGCATCGCAACGAAATCCTCGGACGCAAATCCAGCGCCGCAGAAATTGAATTCCTCAAGCAACCCGGATCCAGTTTTTAGCCAACGAGTATGGCAACAAAGTTCGTCAAGCCAGTTTCACGTGGTGCGACACACGTTGTGCAGTCGCGCGAACTTCGGTCATGCCAATGGGAACGATACGTTGACGCGCGCTACTTTTCTGGCAATTCGCCCCAACATAGGCGACTATGGAACCTCGGAATTTTCCAGCGGTGTCATACGTCGGGACCACAAAATTCGAGGCCGACCGCTCTTGGCCATCGCAACGGTAATCGTTCAACCCTGCAGGTGACTTATGAAAACCAAGCCAGAAATCACAATATCTCGATTGGACGCAGAGCGCTTGGAAAAGCTGCTTTTCGCGATGGAAGGCAAGAATCTTCCGGGCATTGCCGAGCTCGAAGAAGAAATTGCGCGCGCCCATGTCGTGGAGCCTGCCGAGGTTCCACCTACCGTCGTGACGATGAATTCATCCGTGCGTTTTCGGGTTGAGTCGCGTGATACGGAGTTCCTGCTGACGCTGGTATACCCGAAAGATGCTGACGGCTCCAGCGACAAGATTTCCGTCATGGCGCCCGTTGGCAGCGCGCTGCTGGGACTCAAGGAAGGCGACAAGATCACCTGGCCGGCACCCGGCGGGAAAATGGTCAAGGTCGAGATCATCCAAGTGACTTACCAGCCCGAACGCAGTGGCGACATGCATCTCTAGTCAGGCCTCAGGGAGATTGCGTGTGAGCACAGATACCGACGAAGGTTTCTATAGTCGCGCGGATGCCGTCATCCGCCTGGCGAACGAACAGCTTGCCCAAATCACACGTGGCCAGGTCAGCGCCTCATGCCTGTATGCCGCTTCACGCTTCAATGCATGGGTGAGTGCGTGTGGTTTCGAGTCATCCGCAGAGATGCTCGCGGCCAAAGACAAAACCATGGAGTATTTTGTCGAGCAGTTCCGTTCCATGCTCGAGGAAAACCTGGACGACTACATCAAGGACTTCGAGAATTACATGCGACCGTCCAAGGCCTGACATGTCGTTCAAGGTGGGCGGCTTCGCCACCGCTTGTTGCCAGCGTTTATGGAGTACCCTGCATTCTGTCAGCGGCAGCAACCGTTTATTCGCCTCCCGAGCCGTGCATGC
>CAJDUT010000034.1_pt1 | contig 23265 bp, 24 predicted proteins | sample 7390981 | NCBI WGS metagenome assembly CAJDUT01 (sample SAMEA7055681, study PRJEB34461) | soil metagenome | biome: terrestrial ecosystem; feature: Peninsula; material: soil | place: Antarctica | collected 2016 | reverse complement strand
CGCGTCGACATATTCCACCTGCGGCAACGCCGCCGGCGCGTTATGCGAATTGAAATCGCAATACGGACATTTGCGCACACACCACGGGATGTGGATGTACAGCGAAAGGGGGGGCAGGGTTTGCGACATTGTCGGCTAGTCACACTCTCGCGCTATCGGGAGAGGGAAAATTAGTTTGTCGCGCAGGCGCGCCAGTGCCTGGCCTCGATGGCTGATGCGGTTCTTCAGTGCAGGATTGATTTGCGCGGCACTGGCGGCGTGCGCAGGATCGTAGAACACCGGATCGTAGCCGAAGCCATTTTCCCCGCGAGGTGCTTCGAGAATTCGTCCATGCCAGCGACCTTCCGCGATTAGCGGCGCGGGATCGTCGGCATGTCGAAGCAACACAATGCAACAATAAAAGTGCGCGCAGCGTTGTACTTGCGCGACGCGTTCGAGTGCACCGAGCAATCTGGCGATATTGGCGGCGCTATTGCCGTGTTGACCTGCGTAACGCGCGGACAGCAATCCTGGCGCGCCTCCCAACGCATCCACGCACAACCCCGAATCGTCGCCGAGTGCAGGCATGCCGGATAACTTCGCGGCATGGCGGGCCTTGATCAGCGCATTCTCGACAAACGTGCATGCAGTTTCATCAGCATCGGCGATACCAAGTTCCGATTGAGCGATGAGTTCGATGTTTGTATCGATGAGGATCTCGCGCATTTCGGCAAGCTTGCCGGCATTGCCGCTGGCCAGGACAATTCGATTCATGCGTTGCCGCCTTCAGCCTTTGGCCAAAGCCTCCCGCTGCAAATCGAACAGTTCCCTGATCCCCTTTTCCGCCAGTCCAAGCAACCCATCGAGTTCCTCGCGTCGAAATGCATGACCTTCTGCGGTGCCTTGCAACTCGATGAAGCCACCGCCGTCGTTCATCACCACGTTCATGTCGGTGTCGCACTGTGAGTCCTCGGCATAATCCAGATCGAGAACAGGGTTACCGTTGAAAATACCAACCGATACGGCCGCGACGGCACCATGCACCGGGTCGCGCTTGATCGCTTTGCGTGCTTTCAGCCAGCTGATGGCATCGACGAGCGCTACATACGCGCCGGTAACGGCCGCGGTACGTGTGCCGCCATCGGCTTGCAGAACATCGCAATCCAGCGTGATGGTGCGTTCGCCGAGCGCGACACGATCCACGCACGCGCGCAGGCTGCGTCCGATCAGGCGCTGGATTTCCATGGTGCGCCCGCCTTGGCCGCCACGCGCTGCTTCGCGCTGGGTGCGCTGTCCGGTTGCTCGCGGCAACATGCCGTATTCGGCCGTCACCCAGCCTTCGCCCTTGCCGCGCAGAAACGCGGGTACGCGATCCTCGACGCTGGCCGTGCACAACACGCGCGTATCCCCGAATGAAATCAAAACCGAGCCTTCGGCATGTTGAGTGAAGCCGCGTTGAATCTCGATGCGGCGCAATTGGTCGGCGGCGCGGCCGGAGGGACGGGTTAGTGTCGTCATGATGCGAAGTCTTCGATACGGGCGCGAAGTTTACCAGCTTGGGGTCGCAGGGCCGGGAATCGTAAGAGCCGGGTTTCGGCAATCGTAAAAGCAAAGATCCGCATTTTCGCGCAGACGGGGATGACGCAGCGTTGGATTTTTGATTACGGCCACTCAGCTGCCTACTCTACTCAGCATCCACCCCCGCCATGGCATACTGCGTGCCTGACATTCAGGGTGAATTCCAATGATCCGCAGCATGACCGCTTTCGCCAGCGCGGAATCCGACACGCCGTGGGGCGCGCTCGCGTTTGAACTGCGCTCGGTCAATCATCGTTATCTCGAACTGAATTTGCGCCTGCCGGAAGAGTTGCGTGCGATCGAGCCGGCATTGCGCGAACACGTGGCGGCCGCGTTGATCCGCGGCAAGGTGGATGTGAACCTGCGCTTTCGATCCAGCGATGCGACCGCTTCCGACATAAAGCTCGATGACGCAGTGCTGGACAGGCTCGAACGCACTGCCGCTTCCATCGGCGCGCGCTTTCCGAATATGGCCGTCGATTTCACCCGCCTGCTCGAATGGCCGGGCGTGCTGCAACGTGAACAACTCGACCAGGACGGCCTGCGCAAAGCTGCCCTGGATTTGCTCTCAACAGCGTTGACCGAACTGCTGGCCACGCGCCAGCGCGAAGGCGAACGGTTAGGCGTGTTCCTGCGCGAACGGCTCGATGCCGTCGCCGCCATCGTCGCGCAAGTTCGCCAATGGTTGCCGGATATCCGCAACCATCTGCGCGCCCGGCTGCAAACGCGGCTTGCGGAAATCAAGCTGCCCGAGGGACATACGCAGCCCGAGCCCGGACGTCTTGAGCAGGAACTCGTGCTGCAGTTGTCGCGCATGGATGTCGACGAAGAACTTGATCGACTCGCCGCACACGTCGCTGAAGTGCGGCGCGTGCTAGCGCTGCCGGATGCCGTCGGGCGGCGCCTGGATTTCCTCATGCAGGAATTCAATCGCGAAGCCAACACGCTCGGCTCCAAATCCGTGGATCAGCGCACCACCCAGGCCAGCGTGGAGCTGAAGGTGTTGATCGAGCAGATCCGCGAGCAAGTGCAAAACATTGAGTAGTTTGTAATGACTGGCACGCTGTACATCGTCGCTGCGCCGTCCGGTGCCGGCAAGACGACCTTGACCCGCGCATTGCTCGGGCGCGAACCGGGCATGACCTTGTCGGTGTCGTACACCTCGCGTGCACCGCGGCCGAATGAAATCGATGGCGTGCACTATCACTTTGTTTCGCGCAGTGCCTTCAAGGCCATGATCGCGCGCGATGAATTCTTCGAGCACGCGTTGGTGCATGGCGACCTGAAAGGCACAGCGCGCGCGCCGGTGGAGCGCGCCCTGGCCGATGGGCGCGACGTGCTGCTGGAAATCGACTGGCAGGGTGCGCGCCAGGTGCGTGAAAAGCTGGCGGGCACGGTGAGTATATTTATACTGCCGCCGTCGCGCGTGGAACTCGAACGGCGCTTGCGCACGCGCGCGTCTGACAGCGAAGTCGCGATCCAGCGTCGTTTGGCCGACGCGCACGCAGACCTTGCCCATGCAGCCGAATTCGATTGCATCGTCGTCAACGATGTTTTCGCGCAGGCCCTGGATGACATGTGCGCAATCGTGGAAAACCGCCGCCAGGGCAGCGAACTTCCCAAGCCCGATCACGCAGCGCTGCTGGCACAGTTGCTCGAGTCGGCCTGACGCTGCGCTTAACCGCAAACGCGCGCGCCTTTCGCAGCGCGCTGCGCTCGGGTAAGGTAGCGGCTTCTTCGGCGCCGCCTTGCGCCAATCAGGTAGCGTGCCCTTGTCTGCAACCCACAACACTTCGACCGGCCCTGCGCCTGACGCCGCAGCCAGCGCACCGTTGATCACGATCCGCGGGCTGTGCATGGCATTTGGCACCAAGAAAATCTTTGATCATGTCGACCTGGACATCGCGCGCGGCCGTGTTACCGCAATCATGGGCCCGAGTGGCACCGGCAAAACTACATTGGTGCGCCACATTTGCGGCCAGCTTTCACCTGACGCGGGCGAGATTCTGGTCGACGGGCTCAACGTGGTACGCATCGGCCGCGATGCATTGTTCGCACTGCGCGAAAAGATTGGCTATCTGTTCCAGAACTCGGCCCTGCTGACCGACTATTCGGTGTTCGAAAATGTCGCGTTTCCACTGCGCCAGCAATTGAAGTTGCCCGAGGAAATCGTACGCAACATCGTGCTGACCAAATTGCAGGCGGTCGGTTTGCGTGGTGCGGCGGAACTGATGCCGAGCGAGATTTCCGGCGGCATGATGCGGCGCGTGGCGTTGGCGCGTGCGATCGTGCGCGACCCGATGCTCATCATTTACGACGAACCGTTCGTGGGACTGGATCCGATTGCGCTCAACCAGATCGTGAAGTTGATCCGCACCTTGAACCAGACGCTGGGCATTACCAGCGTCCTCGTTGCGCATGAGTTTTCCGCCGTGCGCCGCGTCGCCGATCACGTGTATTTGCTGGCGGGCGGCAAGATCGTCGCGCACGGCGATCCGGAGCAATTGGCGCGCGGCGAGACACCCTGGACACGGCAGTTTTTCAGTGGCGAAGCCGACGGCCCGGTGCCATTCCATTATCCGGCACCGGACTACGCGACGCAGCTTGGCCTTGCCGGAGGCAAGCCATGAATTTCGCCGTCGGAGGAAAACCATGAGCGCACGGCGCAACCCACTGGCAGCGTTGACTGCCGGGCTCGTCCAAATTGGCGCGATCGGCATTTTCCTGCTGCAAATCCTGCGCGTGCTGCCACGCAGCATGCGCTACATGCGCGAAACGGTGCGCCAGATATTTTTCGTCGGTGCGATGAGCCTGGTCATCATCATGACCTGCGGTTTGTTCGTCGGCATGGTGCTAGGCTTGCAGCTTTATCACACGTTGTCGATATTCGGTGGCACTGCGGCGCTGGGTACGGTAGTTGCGCTGTCGTTGTATCGTGAACTCGGGCCAGTGGTCACGGCGCTATTGTTCGCTGGTCGCGCCGGCACTTCGATCACGGCAGAAATAGGTTTGATGCGGGCAACCGATCAGCTCGACGCCATGGAGATGATGGCCGTCGATCCGATGGCTTTCGTGGTTGCGCCGCGCTTTCTCGCTGGCATCATTGCCATGCCGTTGCTGGCATGCACGTTCAACGCGCTGGGTATTCTCGGTGCGCATCTGGTCGGCGTAACCTGGCTTGGCTTGGACAATGGCACGTTCTGGTCGAACATGACCTCAAACGTGGACGTGTGGTCAGATGTGCTCAACGGGGTATGGAAAAGCGCCGCGTTCGGGGCCGTGGTAACGCTGGTCGCCACATACCAGGGCTACAACGCGCCGCGCACCAGCGAAGGTGTCGCTTACGCGACAACGCGCACAGTGGTGTTTTCCTCAATCCTCACGTTGGTGATCGATTTCCTGATGACCGCGTTTTTGATGTAGCGTCGCGCAAAAGGGCAAGAGGTACAGCGATGTTCACCACAAAGGACACGAAGGACACGAAGGCAAGCCAGGGCGATGCGAAAGAAGGCAAGAAACGCGATGCGCAACATGATCAATAGAACTCTTTTTTGTGTCCTTCGTGGTGAAGTTGTTGCTCGGCGATAAGAATGATGATTCATTAGTTTGAGGCAGGCACATGGCAAAACGACAATCTTTTCAGATCGGTACCGGCGCATTCATCCTGCTCGGCTTTGCGGCACTGGGTTACCTGGCAACGCAGACGACGAGCCTGGCCAATTATCGGCAAGGCGACAGCTATGCGATCAAGGCACGCTTCACCAACGTTGGGCAGCTCAAATTGCGTGCCCCGGTGAAAATCGCTGGCGTGCGCGTCGGCAGCGTATCGGACATCGTGCTTGAGCCGGAAAAGCTCGACGCGTTGGTCATGCTTTCGATCGACAAGCACTACAGCCAGATTCCCGATGATTCCGCGGCGGCGATATTCACCAGCGGTTTACTCGGCGACCAGTATGTTGCGCTGCAACCCGGCGGCTCCCCCGACAATTTCAAAAACGGCGACGAGGTGCTGTTGACGCAGAGCTCGATGCAGTTGGAAGACTTGATCGGCAAATATCTTGTCGGTGGCGACAGCGCCAAGAAAGGCGATGACAAAGCTGCGGCCAAGCCGGATGCCGCGCCGACGGGCAAGTGAGAACGATTGCAACTCGTTGCAGTCCAACATAGCGATTTTGCCGCCGGGTGCATATGCTGGCGCCCGGCGCCCAACACGTATAACGCCCCAGGAATCCTTATGCGCATTCTATTTTCGTTGCTATGCCTTTTCAGCTTTGCCGTATCGAGTCCCGCAAGCGCGGACACCACGATGCCGAACCAGGTTGTACAGGGAATCGTCGACGATCTCGGCAAGGCCATGCAGGCACACCGTGAAGAGTTGAAGAACAACCGCGATGAGTTGCTCAAGACCATCGACCAGATCGTGCTGCCGCACTTCGATATCGACTATGCGTCGATTCTCGTATTGGGTCGCAATGCGCGAACTGCCACGCCAGCGCAACGCGTGCGTTTTGCCAAGGCCATGTACAACTCGATCACTCATCGCTATGCGGAAGGATTGCTCAAATACACCGAAGGCAAGGTGCGCGTGTTGCCGTTCAAAGGCGAGTTGAACGACAAACGCAGTCTGGTGCGCACCCAAGTCGTGCTCGACGACGGCAAAACGGTGCCAGTCGATTATGCGTTCCGCAAGGCCAAGGATGGAACCTGGAAAGCCTACGACGTCATCATCGAGGGCATTTCCTACGTGACCAATTACCGCAATCAGGTGGCTGCCGAAATCCAGAAGTCCAGCCTGGATGAATTGACGACACGGCTCGAGTCGCAAGGTGCCGACGCGCTAAAGACGATGGAACACGACGGCACGAAGTAATGACGACGTCGCCGTTCTTCAGCTTGGAATCCGACACCCAGGGCACGTTGCGCCTGTCCGGGGCGATTTCCTTCGCCAATGCCGCCCGGGCGTTGGGACAGGCTCCGCAACTGGTGCGCAACGGCCGTTCGTTGGAACTGGATCTTTCCGCACTTGAAAATGCCGATAGCGCGACCTTGGCAGTATTGATCGCATGGAGCGCGCAAGCACACCGCCAAGGTGCGTCACTGCGCTATTTGCGCGCTCCGCAAGGCTTGCGCAATCTGGCGCACTTGTGTGATGTCGAAGATTTGCTCGGCTTGATCTGATTTCGCCTCTGCCAGAAGGCCTTTCTCCAGATCGTATCCGGAGAACGATAAAGCCGCTTGCCCGATGGTAGGTCGCATCGACCAATGCAGATAGATCAATGCCCGGAGGCGGGGTTGTCCTTCTTCTTCTGCTGCTTTTCGTATTGGTGCTGCTCTTCGAGCAACTGGTCGGCATCGTCGATATCGCCCGTGCCTTGCATGGACTGGATGACGGAGAACGGTGGTTCGCCGCGATAAATTAGGTACATACGGCGCTGCCGATATGCATCACGATAGAAAATGTATGGGTCGTACACGCCTTGCAAAAGGCCCTCGGCATCGATTCCGCGGGAACGCAGGGTGACCAGGTAAGCCATGCTCGGCAGGTATTGTGCGTTGAGGTTGTAATCGTGGTTGCGCGAATAACTCGCCAACGGATCGAAAAAGTAACCGTCTACTGGCATCCGCCAGACATCACGCAACGAGGTCGAGCCGATCAACGGCAACACGAGATACGGGCCGTCTGGTACGCCCCATTTGGCAAGCGTTACGCCAAAATCCGTGGCGCTGGCTTCAATCCCCATTTCGCTGGCAGGATCGAACAAGCCGAGTGCGCCGACCGTGGAATTGATCGCCAGGCGTCCGGTCGCCTTCGCGGCCTGTTTGAGGTTGGCTTGCAGCAAGTCGTTGGCGATGGTGATCGGCGATTCGACGTTGGCGAAGAAATTGCTGACCAGCGTACGCGATGTTGGATTCGTGACCTTGCGATAGGCGACGGCAACCGGTCGAATCGCGACGCGATCGGCCAAGTCGTTGAACGCATAGACTTTCCGGTTGAAGTGTTCCAGCGGATCGTCCTTGCGCGGCATGGGTGTCGCGCAGCCGACAATGAGGCAGGATGTAATCGCGAGCGCGCACAATTTTTGCAGATGCTTGAGTGGCAGTTTCAGGGGCATAATGCTTGGTTTTCAGGATTTTTAGGTGCCGATCCGCCTCAGCTGTGACGCCGAGGATTCCCTTGAATCTGCGCTGGGATTGATTTGTTGCGCCAACGTCGCTGCAACAAACCACCACTGTCAGGGACCGTGGGCTTGCCCACTAGGGTAAAGCAAATGGGGCCCGTTTTGCACAGCGCAACCCATATTCGTGCATGCCGGATTCAGTTTCGTGTTTGCGCTGCACAATTGCCTGCGGATACAATCCAAGCCTGTTCGGGGCTTTGCCGTCGGTAAATTTCTGAATCCACATTGTTTTTGAGGTTTTTATGGCACGCATTACCGTAGAAGATTGCTTGACGGCAGTCGACAACCGCTTTGAGCTGGTGTTGATGGCGACCAAGCGCGCACGTCAATTGGCCAACGGCGCCGAGCCGCTGGTGAATGCCGAACACGACAAGCCAACCGTTGTCGCCTTGCGTGAAATCGCTGGGCACAAGGTGACCAACGAATTGATCGCCGATATCGATCGCCAAGAACGCGAGCGTGCCGAGCGTGAAGCGCTGGAATGGGCTGCCGCCGAAGTCGATGAGGATTTGGCCAAGGGCGGCGACGACCTGTGATTCTCGTCCGCACCCCGATCACGCATTGTATGCGTCGGTCCGTGGTGACGACGGGCGGCCCGCTGCGAGCGGCCTGATCGTCCAGTCGAGATTGGCATGAACACGTTGCGGGAGGAGACCCTACCTGCTGACGTGCAATCGCTGCAACAACGCCTGAGTGGGTATCTGCCCGCCGCTCAGGTTGCACGCGTGCGTGAAGCCTATTTGATCGGCGCGCGCGCCCATGCCGGGCAGACCCGCAAGAGCGGCGAACCCTACATCACCCACCCGGTTGCGGTAGCGAGCATCCTCGCCGACTTGGGTATGGACGCGGAAACCATCATCGCCGCCATCCTGCACGACACGCTGGAAGACACGCCCTTGTCGCGCGGCGAAATCGAAGAAATATTTGGTCCGGCGGTTACCGAACTGGTCGACGGCGTCACCAAACTCGACAAGCTACAGTTCCGCAGCCAGCAAGAGGCGGCGGCGGAAAGTTTTCGCAAGATGCTGCTGGCCATGGCCCGTGACCTGCGGGTGATCCTGATCAAACTCGCCGATCGCCTGCACAACATGCGCACGCTGGCGGCGATGGCGCCCGAAGCGCGTCGCCGCATCGCTCGCGAAACGCTGGAAATCTATGCCCCGATCGCACAGCGGCTAGGCATGAACAAATTCCGCGCCGAGCTACAGGAACATGGATTCCGCAACCTGTATCCAGCGCGCTATCGCGTCATCCAGGCGCGCATTCGCAGCGTGCTCGGCAATCGCCGCGAATCGATGGAAAAGATTGAAGTGGCATTGTCGGCACGACTTGAACAGGAAAGCATCGCGCATCGCGTCATGAGTCGGATCAAGTCCGCCTACAGCATCTATTCGAAGATGCGCCGCGATAGCAAAAGTTTCGACCAGGTCATGGACGTCTACGGGTTTCGCGTCGTGACCGGGCAGTTGACGATGGATTGCTATCGCGCGCTGGGCGCGATTCACGCGTTGTACAAGCCGTTGGACACGCGCTTTCGCGATTTCATCGCGATACCCAAGGCTAACGGCTACCAATCCCTGCATACGGTCGTGTTCGGACCAATCGGGGCGCCGATCGAAATCCAGATCCGCACCGAAGACATGGATCAGGTGGCCGAACGCGGCGTTGCCGCGCATTGGGTCTACAAGACATCGTCGGAACCCCCGACCGCCGCACAAACCCGCGCGCGCGAATGGGTCGCCGAGCTGGTCGACGCGCAAACCCGCGAAGCCTCGTCGCTGGAGTTTCTCGAAAACGTCAAAGTGGATCTGTTCCCCGACGAGGTGTACCTGTTCACGCCGAAGGGCCGGATTTTGGCGTTGCCACGCAATGCCACGGCGCTGGATTTTGCGTTTGCCGTACATACCGATGTCGGCACGCATGCGGTTGCCGCGCGGGTGGACAAGAAACTGGTGCCGTTGCGGCAACGATTGAATTCCGGCGAGGCTGTGGAGATCATCACCGCTCCCTCCGCGGTGCCGACGCCGCAATGGCTTGAGTGGGTCGTGTCGGCCAAAGCGCGTACCGCGATCCGGCATTTCCTCAAGCGCCTGCAGCACGAGGATGCCATCGATTTTGGCCATCGCATGCTCGATCGGGCACTGGATGCACGCGGATTGAGTCTGGATGCGATTCCCGTGGGCAGACTGGATCGATATCTTGCGGCCGCGCGGTTCAAACGCCTGGAGGAATTGCTCGCGGAAATCGCCATGGGCAATCTGATGCCTGACCAGGTCGCCGAACAGTTGGCCAAGAGTCGTCGGGCGACGAGTGAGTCTCCCGAAACCGCTCGACGCGCCGAGAAAATTCTGATCAACGGTACCGAGCGCGGCGTTCTGAGTTTCGGCAACTGTTGCCATCCGCTGCCGGGCGACGACATTGTCGGTTACCTGTCCGCGGGAAAGGGCATCGTTGTGCATCGTCAGGATTGCCCCAATCTGCCCGAATACCGCAAAACCCCGGAGCGCATCGTCGCCATCGATTGGGACCGCGAGGTCAGCGGCGATTATCGTGTGCGCCTGCGCATCGTCGTCGACAACAAACCCGGCGTGCTGGCGACGGTTGCTGCCGCAATCGCCGAATGCAATTCCAATATCGAAAACGTCGAGTATCAGGAGCGCGACCTGCAAACCTCGACGTTGATGTTCACCCTCGAAGTACGCAATCGCAAACACCTGGCCGATGTGATGCGTCGCGTGCGCAACGCTGGCGTCGTGCATGCGGTGTATCGGTATCCTTAGATCGGGGAATCGGGAATCGGGAATGGGCATTGGGGAATCGTAAAAGCGTGCGTGCTTGCACGCGGCGTGCGAAAAGACGATGCTTTTTCCCGATTCCCGATTCCCGATTCCCGATTCCCGATTCCCGATTCCCGATTCCCGATTCCTTATTTCCGGAGCAGCCATGTCCCGTCAAATTATTACCAGCACCCATGCGCCCAAGGCCATCGGTCCGTACTCGCAGGCCGTGCGGTGCGGCAACACGCTGTATTTTTCCGGTCAGACGCCGATCGATCCTGCCACGGGAGCCCTTGTCGCCGGCGACATCACGGCGCAGGCGCGGCGCGTGTTCGAGAATCTGCGCGCCGTGTGCACGGCTGCCGATGGCACCTTTTCGCAGGTGGCAAGAGTGGGGATTTATCTGACCGATCTGGCCAATTTTGCGGCCGTTAACGCCGTGATGAAGGACTATTTCACCGCGCCGTTCCCCGCGCGTTCGACCATCGGTGTCGCCGCACTGCCGCTACAAGCAGATGTGGAAATCGACATGGTTCTCGTGTTCGACTGATCGCGTGCCACGCTCGCTGCTCCCGGCAAGACCCGAACAGCCGATTGTCGATGTTGCCTCGCGACCTGTGACCACGCTGCCCGGCGTTGGTCCGGCGCTGGCTGCGACGCTGCAACGGCTTGGACTGAACACACCGCAGGATTTGTGGTTCCACCTGCCGTTGCGCTACGAAGATCGCACCCGCATCACGCCGATCCGCGATCTGCGTGCGGGCGAGCCGGCGCAGGTGGAAGGATTTGTCGAGGCAATCGAGAAAGGGTTTCGCTATCGCCCACAGTTGCGCGTGGCGATTGGCGACGCGTCGCAGCAAACTTTGCTGCTCAAGTTTTTCCATTTCAGTTCGGCCCAGGTCAATCAGCTTGCGGTCGGCACGCGTCTGCGCTGTTTCGGCGAGGTGCGCTACGGTGCCAACGGACTGGAAATGGTGCATCCCCAATACCAGCGGTTGGCGGCCGATGCGGGAAGCGCGGTTGATGAGCGGTTGACGCCGGTGTATCCGACGACTGAAGGCTTGGGACAAAAGCGCCTGGCCGGCGTGATCGCGCGTGCCCTGGAAGAGTTGCCCGACGATAGCGCACTCGAATTGATTCCGATCGGGTTGCGCCAGACGCGAAACCTGACCTCGCTGCGCGCTGCGCTGCTTTACGTGCACCGCCCGCCCGCTGACGCGGACGTTGCCGCACTCGACGCCGGCATCCATCCGGCACAGCAGCGGTTGGTATTTGAAGAACTGCTCGCGCAACACCTGAGCTTGAAGCTTTTGCGCGCAAAATTGCGCGCGCATTCGGCGCGCGAATTGCGCGGCGACGGCGCATTGCGCGCGCGCTTGCTCGCGACTCTGCCGTTCGCGTTGACCACGGCACAACAACGTGTCGCCGCGGATGTGATGCGCGACCTGGCGCGCCGTGCGCCGATGCTGCGCCTGATCCAGGGCGACGTCGGATCGGGCAAAACCATAGTCGCAGCGTTGGCGGCGCTCGCGGCGATCGAGGCCGGTGCGCAAGTCGCGCTGATGGCACCAACCGAATTGCTGGCCGAGCAGCATTACGCCAGCTTCCGCGCGTGGATGGAGCCGCTTGGAATTGATGTTGTCTGGCTGGCCGGCAAGCTCAAGAGCAAAGCGCGTACGTCGGCGCTGGCAGCTATCGCGGCGGGTGGGCAGATTGCCGTTGGCACGCATGCACTGATGCAGGAAGGCGTCGTGTTTTCCGGACTGGGACTGGTGATCATCGATGAGCAACACCGCTTCGGCGTGCACCAGCGACTGGCTCTGCGCGACAAAGGGCGCGATGCCGACAATGTGCCGCATCAACTCGTACTGACCGCCACACCGATTCCGCGCACGCTGGCGATGACCGCGTATGCCGATCTCGACGTTTCCACCATCGACGAATTGCCACCTGGGCGCACCCCAGTCACGACGGTGGCAATCGACAATCGGCGCCGCGCCGAGATTGTCGAGCGCATTCGCGTAGCGTGCGCCGATGGACGCCAGGCGTATTGGGTGTGCACGTTGATCGACGAATCCGAACTATTGCAGGCTCAGGCGGCGCAGGCCGTGTACGCAGAATTGACGATCGCACTGCCGGAGTTTCAGGTGGGTTTGATTCACGGTCGTCTCAAGCCGGCAGAGAAACAAGCGGCTATGGCGGCGTTTCAAGGTGGCAAACTCGCGCTGCTGGTCGCCACAACAGTCATTGAAGTCGGTGTCGATGTACCCAATGCCAGCCTCATGGTGATCGAAAATGCCGAGCGGCTTGGATTGGCGCAGTTGCACCAATTGCGTGGCCGCGTTGGCCGCGGAACCACTGCGTCGAGTTGCGTGTTGCTCTACCAAAAGCCCCTGTCTGGCCTGGCTCGCCAGCGGTTGGACGTTTTGCGCAAAACCAACGACGGCTTTCGCATTGCGGAGAAAGACCTCGAATTGCGCGGGCCTGGCGAGGTGTTGGGCACACGCCAAACTGGTCAGTTGATGTTGCGCATCGCCGATATTTCGCGTGACGCGCATCTGCTGCCAGCCGTGCAACGCGCCGGGGCGATCATGTTGCGCGACCATCCTGATCTGACCCGGCAGCTGGTCGAACGTTGGGTTGGGTCAAAAGCGCAGTATGCCGGCGCATGATGACTCCGCCATCCCTTACAAACAAATCAAGGACAGCTCAATGGACAAACTGCGGCTGCTGATCGATACGGACCCAGGTGTCGACGATGCACTGGCGATCATGCTCGGGCACGCGCATGCCGATGTGTGTGGATTGACTATAGCCGCGGGTAATGTCGGCATTGCGAACACGGTCGCCAATTCGCTCAAGCTGGTCGAAACGCTGGGTGCGGATATCCCGGTTTTTGCCGGTTGTGCGACGCCGCTGGTGTTGCCCGCAGCCGATGCCGCCTTCGTGCATGGCAAGGATGGTTTCGGCGACACTGGCTATTTGCCAAGCCATCGTAGCGTTGAAGCCGAGCATGCGGCGCTGGCAATCTTGCGCCTGTCGCATGTGCATGCCGGAACGCTGGTAATCGTGGCGATTGCGCCACTGACCAATCTGGCCTTGGCGCTGCGGCTGGACCCAACCCTGCCGCAGCGTATTGCCAAGCTGGTAATCATGGGGGGTGCCGTCTGCGGGCGCGGCAATACGCAGCGCGTGCCCGCAGAATTCAACATCAGCTTCGATCCGGAAGCCGCGCACGTCGTGTTTTCCGAGTGGCCGCATTTCACCCTGGTGGACTGGGAAGTGGTGATGCGCCATGGCATTGCCTACGAAACCATGCGCACCTGGCTTGCCAGTGAAAGCCCACTTGCGCGCTTCTATGCTGCTATATCGCGACGCACGCATCACTGGATGCGTGAACATCACCGGCCGCTATTGCTCGCGGCGGACGCGTTGGCGATGGCCGTAGCAGTGCAACCGGACATCGTGCTGCGTGCCGAAGAACACCATGTGGGAGTCGAAATGCGCGGTCACCTGACCCGCGGCGCGACGGTGGTCGATTGGGAGGATCGACTCGCAGCGCCAGCCAACGCATGCATCGTGCTTGAGGTCGATCACGCCCGGTTTGAGGCGCTGGTGAGGGTCGGATTGGGGATTGCGTAACACCTTATTGCGCAGTGGCTGCGCGACCCGGTACAATTAGCGTCTTTTCCCGATATTTTTGCGGAGCCAGTTCCATGAAAGCCGATATCCATCCCAAATATGCACCTGTGGTATTCCAGGATGCCTCCGCAGACTTTGCGTTCCTGACCCAGTCGACCATGACCAGCAAGGAAAGGATCAAGTGGGAGGATGGCAAGGAATACCCCGTGATCAAGGTGGACATTTCGAGCAAGTCACACCCGTTTTATACCGGCAAGCACAAGATCATCGACGCAGGTGGGCGTGTGGACAAATTCCGTCGCCGTTACGGTAACAAGACGGCTGCTGCGTAAAATCGGCGTCGCGGCTGCGCGGAGTACGCGCAGCCGTATGCCGCTTTTTGCGTGAATCCACCCGGACGTGAATCAATGCGCCGGGACGGAACCAATGGGTCATCGCTGGTGTGTTTGTGTGACCCGGCACGCCGTTGAACTCCCAGTTTGAGGCAGGTTTAGCTTGCCGTGTGCGGCCAATTGTCCGAGCACATTCGTTGGTGCGCCGCCGTTGTTGCGGATTTTGCGCATGGGCAATCCTTGCGCGCCGATTCGTTCGCCTGCGTTGAGTCCGGGGTCTGTGCGATAATCCGCCGCCGCCGTGGTTCACGACGTGTGTCCACGGGATCCGAATTGCAGGCCCAAGCCTGTCGTTGCGCTTAGCGCAGAACAAACCAGGGAGTCCGCCGTGTCCGACAAGACCGTTCAAATTATCGACCCCACCTCCGACAAGTCCTGTGCGTTGCCGCTGGTCAGCGGTTCGCTGGGGCCAGCTTGCATCGACATCTCGGGCCTGTACAAGAACACCGGGCATTACACCTACGATCCGGGCTTTGGCGGGACCGCAAGCACCAAGAGTGCGGTGACTTATATCGACGGCGATGCCGGCGTGCTTTTGTATCGGGGCTACCCGATCGAACAATTGGCCAAGCAATCGAGCTTCCTGGAAGTCGCTTACCTGCTGATTAATGGCGAGCTTCCGCAAGACGGGGAATTCAAGGCGTTCGAGCACGAAGTCACGCATCACTCGATGATGCATGAGGGATTGAAAAACTTCCTGGATGGCTTTCATTACGACGCGCATCCGATGGCCATGCTGTGCGGGTCAATCGCGTCGCTGTCGGCGTTCTATCACGATACGCTGGATATCAACGATCCGGAGCAACGGAGACTCGCCGCGATTCGCCTGATCGCGAAAGTACCGACCATCGCGGCTGCCGCCTATCGCTACTCCATCGGTTGGCCGATTCGTTATCCGCGCAACAATCTTGAATACGTCACGCGTTTCCTGCACATGATGTTCGAGGTGCCGAGTGAGCCACTGGCATTGAAACCGGTCGTGGCGAAGGCGCTGGATCTGCTATTCATCCTGCACGCCGATCACGAACAGAATGCGAGCACATCAACCGTACGCCTGGTTGGCTCGACCGGTGCCAATCCGTATGCATGCGTTGCTGCCGGCATCGCCGCGCTGTGGGGCCCTGCGCACGGGGGGGCAAACGAAGCCGTGTTGAAGATGCTCGCCGAAATCGGCGATGCGAAAAACGTTGGCAAGGCCGTGGAACGCGCCAAGGACAAGAATTCCTCGTTCCGCCTCATGGGGTTCGGTCACCGCGTCTACAAGAATTTCGATCCGCGCGCGACCATCATTCGCGAGACCTGCCATCAGGTGCTGGCCGAACTCGGCGTCAGCGATCCATTGCTCGAGGTGGCGCTGGAACTGGAGCAGGTGGCGTTGAAGGATCCGTATTTTGTCGAGCGCAAGCTTTACCCGAACGTCGATTTCTATTCAGGGATCATCTACAAGGCGCTGAAGATTCCGACCGAGATGTTTACCGTGATGTTCGCCATTGCACGCACCGCGGGTTGGGTTGCACATTGGTTGGAACAGCATCAGGATCCGGAATCCCGGATCGGTCGGCCGCGCCAGATCTATACCGGTTCAGTCAAGCGCGATTACGCGCAAATGGACAAGCGCTAAGTACCATGTGACATGGTTTTACGCGGATTGTGTGTGGGCCCCTTGCATCTCATCTTTGTTCATCTGGATTGATCGGGGTCCACGGTTCCTGGTTTTCTTCCGACGCCAGGAGTCGCTCGACTTCCGCCAGATTCGCACGACGCATGGGCCGCTCGTGGATTCGATCCAGGGGTGATTGACGGATCGCGTCATGTGGCAGTACGGTCAAATCGAACCTGGCGTCGCGGTGTTCGATCAGAAATGCGGGGAACTGCGCGTACTCATCGTGACGCAGACGTTGGCGGCGATCCAGTTCGCGATAGTCGATGGCGTGTTCAACCAGAAATACGACGACTTGTTCAGGGGTGTCGCTGAACAGGTGCAGGCAAATTGCCGAATGTTGGTCGGCGGTGCCATCCAGCACGGCACCGACCAGACGCGGTTCAAAACGCCGGAAAAAGCGCATGGCCTCCTGAGCGGCTTCGCGCAGGAAACGCAAGTGTTGTGGTTGTTGGTCGGTGTGGAACAACCGCTGATGCTCACGCAACGCCTGTTCGATCTCACTGTTGCTCGGCAGGCTTGCCTCGGCAGGCACATTCAGGTGTGCGGCGGCCTTGCGCTTGGCCAGATGGAAATCGCGGATTCCGTGCTCGCTCATCAAGCGTGCGGCTTCCACTGCGATACGTCGACGTAGCTGATCGTTGCGAGCGACATTGCGCGAAGGCGTGCCCGGATGCATCAAAATATTCCGTAGGCTTCCTGCTGCACCTTCTTTTCCTGTTCGGTTGCGTTGTTCGGTCCGGATCGCAGCCGCGCCAGATCTTCGACCTTGAATACTTCCAGCATGCTGTGCGGGTCATCCGCCGGCGCCAGTTGGCCTGTCACGGAATCGATACGGGCGGTAGTAATGCCCACCGGCGTCTCGAACGGCTTTTCCGGCACGCCATCAAGCGCCTTGCGCAGGAAGCTGATCCACATCGGCAGTGCCGCCTGTGCGCCGAACTCGCCGACGCCGTCAGAACGGCCTAACGAGCTGAAATCGTCGAAGCCCACCCAAGTGCTCACGGCCAGGTCGCTGGTGTAACCGGTGAACCAGGCGTCGCGGTGCTCGTTAGTCGATCCCGTCTTGCCCGCCAAATCGTTGCGCTTGAGCACCATGGCCGCATGACCGGTACCGCGTCGAATCACATCGTGCAACAACGAACTGATCAGGTAGGCGGTACGTGCATCGACAGTTCGGGGGGCAAGATTTGGCGTTGTCGGATCAATTGTCGCGAGTGGTTGTGGCGTCGTTGCTTGTGCAGACGCAATCGATGCCGGCGATGCCGTTACGGGCGGGGCAGCATTGGTAGTCGAAGCGACTCCGGCACTTTTCTGTTCGCTGGCATCGGCCAGCAAACGTTGCGGACAATGGCGGCATGAAACGACGGGGTTTGCTTTGTAAATCTGCTTGCCATCACGGTCGACGATGCGGTCGATGAAATACGGGTCGACCAGGAATCCGCCATTGGCGAACACGGCGTACCCGCGCGCCATGGCTAACGGTGATACGGAAGCAGTACCCAAGGCCAGCGACAGATTGTCCGGCAATTGTTCCATAGTGAATCCGAAGCGAGTTGCATATTCGCGCGCATAGCGCACGCCGATGGCATCGAGCAAACGCACGGAGACCAGGTTTTTCGACAGCACCATGGCTTCGCGCAAGCGAGTGGGGCCATCGAACTTGTCGTCATCATTCTTCGGTGTCCACATCCCGTTTGGTTTGGACGGATCGGCAAACACCAGTGGTGCATCGTTGATGATAGAAGCGGGGGTGAATCCGTGCTCGAATGCGGCGGCATAGAAGAACGGCTTGAATCCCGACCCGGGTTGGCGCGCAGCCTGAACGACGCGATTGAACTTGCTGCGGCTGTAACTGAAGCCGCCGACCTCGGAGATGATCGCTCCGTTTTCGGGATTCAGCGCGATCAATCCACCTTGTACAGCAGGGATTTGCGATAGTTCCCACTTTCCGTCCGCAGCACGCTCCAGCCGCACGACATCGCCGGGTTTTAGCAGGTCTTCAAGACTCTTAGGGGTAGCGCCGCGATGGCTTTCGTCTTTGTAGCGCCGCGCCCAACGCGCCGACTCCAGCGTCAGTGCAACAGTTTGTCCGTCATGAATGTAAATGTCCGCCGTTTTTTCCGCACTGTGCGTGACGATACCCGGCATCAGCCCATTGATTTCCTGAAACGCATCCAGATGCGTATCGAGATCAACAGGAAGTGGGTGTGAGCCAATATCGAAGTGAGCTTCGGGCCCGCGATAGCCATGGCGTTGATCGTACGCAATCAAATCCGATTGCAGGGCCTGATTGGCCGCCGTCTGCTCGCGCGAATCAATCGTGGTATAGACGCTGTAGCCACTGTTGAGCGCGTCGTTACCGAGCTTGTCCAAAGCTTCGCGGCGAACCAGTTCGGCAATGTACGGCGCATCGACTTCAACGGGCGGTTCGTGTGCGAACGAGCGATCCGGTTCCGAACTGGACTGCGTGAATTGCGCCTTGGTGATGAAGCCGTTGTCGAGCATGCGCTGCAGTACGTAGTTGCGCCGCTCGGTGGCACGCGCGAGATTGCTCAACGGATTGGCGCTGGAAGGAAATTTCGGCAGCGAGGCCAGCATCGCGGATTCGGCAAGCGTGAGCTGGTCCAGCGTCTTGCCGTAGTAAAACTCGGCCGCTGCGGCCACGCCGTAAGCGCGGTTGCCAAAGAAGATCTTGTTGAGGTACAGCTGGAATATTTCGTCCTTGGTCAGTTCGTGCTCTATGCGAAACGACAGAAAAATTTCCGTCGCCTTGCGCGTCAGACTGACTTCGGGGCTGAGGAAAAATCCGCGCGCCACCTGTTGCGTGATGGTACTGCCGCCTGGCACATGCAGGCTGCGCTTGACGATCATGTAGCCAAGCGCACGCAGGATTCCGGTTACATCAATACCTGAGTGATGATAAAAATTCGCATCCTCGGCCGCCAGAAATGCATTCTTGAGTTGTTGCGGAACGTTGTCGATCTTGATCGGGATGCGGCGGGTTTCACCGATCGTGGCCATCAGTTTGCCGTCGACGCTGTATACGCGCAGTGGCACCTGCAGACGCACATCGCGCAGTACGTCGACCGAAGGCAGGCGTGGCTCAATCAACCAATAGGCGATTCCGACCCCTAGACAGGCAAGCAGGATTCCTGATACACATAAAATCAAAGCGTAACGGAGTAAACGTCGAAATATTCTCATGCAATGCCGGGAGTGTGATCGCAGTCAAGGTTGGCGTTGCGATCTCGGGGTATAGATCGCTCTTGCAGTATAGAGCTTGGGCGCGCTTACCGATAGGAACTTCCCTGAGAAACGTCGGAAATCGCGCACTTAAGTTAGGCTAATCAAGTATTTGCAGCAACTATCACATTCTTGTTGATAATCCGTTAAGTTTCGTATTTAATGTAGATACGCAGATATCGCTCGTAAGGGCGCGTGGGAAGGGGAAAAAGTGTGGGCCTACTCAGTGCAAAAGCACCACCGCTCATCGGGGTTGACGTCAGCTCTACGGCAGTCAAGCTGTTGCAGTTGAGCCAGTCCGGCGGCAGGTATCGCGTAGAACACTACGCGGTCGAGCCGCTGCCTCCCAATGCGGTGGTCGAAAAAAATATCGTCGAGGTGGAAGCCGTTGGCGAGGCGATCCGCCGTGCGTTCAATCGATCCGGTGCCAAGACCAAATTCGCAGCCGCGGCAGTTGCCGGTTCAGCGGTCATCACCAAGATCATTCCGATGCCAGCCGAATTGTCCGAGGACGACTTGGAAGGCCAGATCGAAGTTGAAGCCAATCAGTACATTCCCTATCCGATCGAGGAGGTCAGCCTCGACTTCGAGATCATCGGTCCGGTAAAAGACAATCCGGAAATGATGAATGTGCTGCTTGCTGCATCGCGCACTGAAAACGTCGATTTGCGCGTTGCCGCACTGGATCTGGGCGGACTTACCGCGAAGGTCGTGGAAGTCGAGGCTTTCGCGATGGAAAACGCATTCCGGCTGGTAGCCGATCAACTTGCCGTGCCAAAAGACGCGGTCGTGGCAGTAGTCGATATCGGCGCGACCATGACCACGTTGATTGTGCTCAAGAATCAACGCACGATCTATTCGCGCGAGCAGGTGTTTGGCGGCAAGCAATTAACCGACGAAGTCATGCGGCGTTACGGCTTGTCTTACGAGGAGGCTGGCTTGGCCAAGCGCCAGGGCGGGTTGCCGGAATCCTACGAAATCGAAGTGCTTGAGCCGTTCAAAGAGGCAATGGTCCAGCAGATCAGCCGCCTGCTCCAGTTCTTCTTTGCCGGCAGCGAGTACAGCAAAGTAGACCAAGTAGTGCTGGCGGGCGGTTGTGCATCAATTGCCGGCGTCGCCGAAATGGTTGAAGAACAACTCGGCGTGCCCTGCGTCGTCGCCAATCCGCTTGCGAACATGTCGCTGTCATCGCGCGTGCAGGCACAAACCCTGGCCCAGGACGCGCCGGCGTTGATGATCGCCTGCGGCCTCGCGTTGAGGAGTTTCGACTGATGGCCAAGATCAATCTACTCCCGTGGCGCGCGGAACGACGCAAGCAACGCGAACGCGAGTTCTACATGATGCTTGTCGGCGCGGCGGTTGCAGGCGTGCTTGCCGTGATGCTCTGGTCATGGTGGATGAGCGCGAACATTGAAAACCAAGACGGTCGCAATCGCTTCCTGACCGATCAGATCAAGTTGCTCGATGACAAACTGTTGAAGATCAAGGAACTGGAAAAGACTAAGTCGCAATTACTCCAGCGCAAACAAATCATCGAGAAACTCCAGGCAAGTCGCGCACAAATGGTGCACTTGTTCGATGAGCTTGTTCACACCATCCCCGATGGAACGCGGCTGGATTCACTGAAACAAAATGGCGATACGTTGACTCTGGAAGGCACTGCCCAATCCAATGCCAGCGTGGCGACTTACATGCGCAATCTGGCCCAATCGCCGTGGCTTTCCCAACCCCAATTGAAGGGCACCGAAGCCAAGGGTACCGACAAGCGCAACCCCTACACCTTTGGATTCGAGGTGAAGCTCACAAGCCCCGAGGCAAAAGCCAAGACGAAGCAGGAAGAAGACGATCGCAACAAAGCGAACGCTGCGCCTGCGAAAACCCCGAACAAGACCGCCGTCAACGCGGGGGATAAATCATGAAGCTGTCCGATTTCCGCAATCTGGATCGCAATAACATCGGCGGATGGGCTCAAGGCGTCAAGCTGACTTTTTGTTTCATCGTGGTCGTCATTCTGGTGCTTGCCGGATGGTGGTTCCTGATCAGCGACCAGCAAGATACGCTGACCCAGAAGCAGGGTCAGGAAAAGCAACTCAAAAGCCAGTTTTCCGATAAGCAGGCCAAGGTCGTCAATTACGACGCACTGAAGCAGCAGCTTGACGAAATGCGCGACATGTTGCGCCAGTTGTTGCGGCAGTTGCCGAGTAAAACCGAAATGCCGGAACTTTTGGTGGATATCTCGCAGACGGCATTGTCCGCAGGTATTGAAGTCCAACTGTTCAAGCCAGGCCAGGAGGCTGTCAAGGAAGGTTTCTATGCCGAGCAGCCGATACAACTGAAAATGCTCGGTACCTACCATCAGTTCGGCGCGTTTATCAGCGGCGTGGCGGCACTTCCGCGCGTGGTCATTTTGACCATGCACGATGTGTCGCTCAAACCCCTCGCCGGCAAGGAAAAGGGTGGCCAGTTATCGCTCGAAGGTACGGTGCGAACGTATCGCTACGTCGAAGACGATGCGACTTCGGAGACTACCCCAAAGCCTGGCCAGCACGGCGCCACAAAAAAGGGAGGTAAGTGAACATGCGTAACGTTCACATCCCCGGTTTGGGACGCGCACTCGCGCTGGTTGTCTTGGCCGCAATTCTTGCTGGATGCACCGGCGGCGACAGCGATTTGCGCCAATGGGTGGCACAGGAAAAAGCCAAGAAAGGCGCGCCGATTCCACCATTACCTGTGCTCAAGACGTTCGAGACCTTCGCGTACAACGACCAGGATCTGCGCGACCCGTTCGGACCGAGTCTGGCGGAACAGCGTCAGGAAAGCGCGGCAAACACCGCCCGCCCTGATCAGCATCCGCAAGAACCATTGGAGAAGTACCCGCTGGACAGTCTGAAAATGGTTGGCACGATCGGAACGGGCAAGACTGAAGAAGGGCTGATCAAGGACCCCGACGGAGTCATCCATCGTGTGCATGCAGGCAACTACCTTGGCCAGAACTACGGCAAAATCACCGAGGTCGGCGAAGATCATATTGACATCTTGGAGCTGGTTCCCAACGGAACCGGCGGTTGGATTAAACGCCAGGCGACGATCGCACTGGGCGAGCAATAGACGACCCATTGGGGTAACTAGAAATGACCATTACAGTTGCTGACTTCCATGGACGTACGTCCAGACTCGACAAAGCCGCGTCGTTACGGCGTGGCTTGGCATGGATGCTCATGCTGGTAGGTGCCTTTTTTGCGACGAACGCCTTGGCCGGAAACGTTGCCATCGATATGGCCGATACGCGAAATGGCATGACCCAGCGACATATCGACATCAACAGCGGCGCCACGACCGCCGTCAATGCCGTGGAAGCCGCGGGGCGTACCCGAATCGTGGTCGATTTGCTGCGTCCGGCCAGTTACAAGACAAGCGTGGAGGGCAACAATCTCGTGCTGACGGTGAACAACGGCGTCGCCGGGTCGGCCACGCTGGCTGCCGTGGCCGGGAACAATCCGACCAAGGCCGTGGCGGGTTCGGAATTGACCGTTTCCAATGTCGATTTCCGCCGTGGCAAGAAGGGCGAGGGGCGAATCATCATCAACTTCAGTGGATCCGGCGCAGGCGTGGATTTGCAGCGCGTCGGCGACAAGATCGATCTGGATATGTACAACGTCAAATTGCCGACCCAACTCGCGCAACGTTTGGACGTGCTCGATTTTGCCACTCCGGTCCAGTTCATCGAAACGCGCACGAAAGGCAATGGCGTGCACATGGAGATCTCCGCCAAGGCACCCTTTGACCAGTTGGCTTATCAAGCTGGTGACCAA
>CAJDUT010000054.1_pt1 | contig 23406 bp, 11 predicted proteins | sample 7390981 | NCBI WGS metagenome assembly CAJDUT01 (sample SAMEA7055681, study PRJEB34461) | soil metagenome | biome: terrestrial ecosystem; feature: Peninsula; material: soil | place: Antarctica | collected 2016 | reverse complement strand
ATTTCGCCACAAGACTTCAGGGTTCGAACCCGTTGGCGAAAATGCGATCGCTGAGATAGAACTGCCGTGTGCTTTCGATCAGGCCGCTCGAACCGTTGTACCAACCTGAGCTGACCTGTCCGCTCGTGCGCAGATAGAAGTTCACTCCGATAGGCGGAACGAAGCCGGAATAGCGCCAACCGCCGTTGATGCGTTGCATCGTGCCAACCGCGGCATAAGCGATGCCATCCGTTGAAATCGAAAGTTGTGGTGGCAGGGCAAGTTCAGGCCCCGCTCCCGAGCGTGCCCAGGAGATCACCCGGCCACCACTTGTGTAGTCGCCAATCGTTAAAGACTGTAGCGCAGCTTGTGGCGTGCTGAGCCGCGCAATTCCAGTGCGCAGCTGTCCGCCGATGGCGGTAAAAAAACCGCCTACCACCAGCTTGCCATCGGGCTGCGCTGCGAGCGCATCGACGTTATTGCCGTATTGGCCGCCCGCATTCGGATCAAACTCCGTGTCCAGAGCCCCGTCGGCATTCACCCGCGCGATGTTGTTGCGCGCCTGCCCACCAATGGTGGTGAATTGGCCGCCGATCACCAGCTTGCCATCGGCTTGCAGCGCCAGCGAGTAGATAAAGGTGTCAGGGGAGGGGTTCGGATTCGGATCGAACCCCATGTCCAGGCTGCCGTCGGGATTCAGCCGCGCGATGGTGTTGCGCAAGTACCCGGCAATGGTGGCGAACGCCCCGGCCACCACCAGCTTGCCATCGGGCTGGAGCGCCAGTGCCGTGACGCTGGCGTTCGCCGTCGGATTGAAGGTCGTGTCCAGAGTCCCGTCGGTATTCAGCCGCGCGATATACTTGCGTAGCTGCCCACCGATCGTAGTGAAATCGCCGCCCAGCACGAGCTTGCCTTCGGGTTGCATGGCCAGCGTACGGACGAGGGCACTCGCATTCGGATTGAACGTTGTGTCGAGGCTGCCGTCGGGATTCAGCCGCGCGATGTAATTTCGCGGCTGGATACCGATCATGGTGAAATACCCGCCCACCACCAACTTGCCATCGGGTTGTAGCGCCAGCGTGAGGACCGTGTTGTCCGCATTCGGATTGAACGTCGTGTCCAGGGTACCGTCGGCATTCAATCGCGCGATGCGATTGTGCGGCTGCTCGCCGATGGTGGTGAAAGTACCACCAATCACCAGCTTGCCATCGGGCTGTATCACCAGCGCGTTGACATAGCTGTTCGCATTAGGATTGAACTCCATGTCCAGGCTGCCGTCGGCATTCAATCGCGCGATGCGATTGCGCGACTGCCCATCGATCGTTGTGAACCCACCGCCCACCACCAGCTTGCCATCGGGCTGCACCGCCAGCGCGAAGACGCCGGAGGTGCCTTGGCTGCCGCTCGCATTCGGATCGATCGTCGCGTCCAGGCTGCCGTCGGCATACAGTCGCGCGATATAATTGCGCGTCTGTCCACCGATCGTGGTGAAATCACCGCCCATCACCAGCTTGCCATCGGGCTGAACTGCGATCGCCAATACGTCGTTATTCGCATTCGGATCGAACGTCGTGTCCAGGCTACCGTTAGCATTCAGTCGCGCAATGCGATTGCGCGACTGTTGACCAATCGTGGTGAAATTACCGGCCACCACCAGATTGCCATCGGGCTGCAGCGCCAGTGTGAGGACGGTGTTGTCCGCATTTGGCGTGAACGCCGCATCCACACTACCGTCGGCATTCAGCCGTGCGATGTAATTGCGCGCTTGCCCATCGATCGTTGTGAAATAGCCGGCCACCACCAGCTTGCCATCGGGCTGCAGCGCCAGCGAGGAGACGACGCCGTCCGCGTTCGGATCGAACCTCGCGTCCAGGCTGCCGTCGGCATTCAGCCGCGCGATATTGTTGCGCGTCTGTCCACCGATCGTGTCGAAATAACCGCCCACCACCAGCTTGCCATCGGGCTGCAGGGCCAGCGAGACGACGGCGTTGTCCGGATTCGGATTGAACGCGGTGTCCAGGCTGCCGTCGCCATTCAAACGCGCGATGAAATTGCGCGTCTGCCCACCGATTGTGGTGAACCCACCACCGACCACCAGCTTGCCATTAGGCGCTACCGCCAGCGCGTAGACGGTGCCGCTCGCATTCGGATCGAATGCCGTGTCCACGCTACCGTCAGCATTCAGCCGCGCGATGTGATTGCGAACAGCGGCGCCGACATGGGCAAAGGTGCCCCCAATGACAATATGCCCGTCCGTTTGCACGACTATGGCTCTCACAGTGTTATCCACGTCGATGGCAGCGAAATCCGAATCCAGGGTTCCGTCCGCATTCAATCGCGCAAGGCGGCTACGGGGGTTCCCGGCGATCCTGGTGAAATCGCCGCCGACGATAGTCTTGCCGTCGGCTTGCACGGCGAGCGAATAGACGACGCCGGTCGCATCCGGGTCGAAGCCATCGTTGGCGCTCCGCGCGCCGCTGACGGCCGGCACGCATGCCAGCGCCAGCAGCAACAGGTAGGCACCACTAAAAAATCCGAGAGCGCGTGCGTGCATCGTCATGATGATTCCCGTTGGTTTGGCAACAAAGAGGAACGAGCGATGGCGGCGGTTTGTGCCATGGGGCCGAAAACTGCGCCGGGGAAAAGAGGTCAGAGTCGAATGGCACTTACTTGATGCCGTCGTCCACGCGAAAGTGCGGATCCAACGCCGCGCATCTTGCGCAGCCCGCGGAAGTCACTGGATGACCAGCTCTCTGGCTGTTGTAGCGCGCCCTCACCGTCACGGTAATAACGAGATTTGAGCGCTTGGCCTTGCGTCAGCACCGTTTCACGCTGGCTCGGTTGCTGTGTGCAGGTGCAACGCGCAGCGACGAGTCCCGCCAAGCCGCTACTCAAACCCGTTGGCGAAAATGCGATCGCTGAGATAGAACTGGCGTGTACTTTCGATCACGCTGTTCGAGCCGTTGTACTGACCTGAGCTGGCCTGCCCACGTGTGCGCAGATAGAAGTTCACGCCGACCGGCGCAGCGAAGCCGGAATACTGCCAGCCGCCGTTGACGCGCTGCATCGTGCCCACGGGCGCATAAGTGCTGCCGGCTAGTGAAAACAGCAATTGCGGCGGCAACGCCAGTTCCGGACCGGCGCCGGAGCGTGCCCAGGTGACTACACTGCCGGCAATCGTCAGCGACTGTAGCGCTGCTTGCGGCGAGCTGAGCCGCGCTATGCCAATGCGCGCCTGGTTACCGACGGCGGTGAAATAGCCACCCGCCACCAGCTTGCCATCGGGCTGCAGCGCCAGCGCGGAGACGGAGTCGTTAGCGTTAGGATTGAACGTCGTGTCCGGGGTGCCGTCGGCATTCAACCGCGCAATGTAATCGCGCGCCTGTCCATCGATGGTGGTGAACTCACCGCCCACCACCAGCTTGCCATCGGGCTGCACCGCGACCGCCTCGACGTAGTTGTTCGCATTCCGATTGAATGTCGTATCTAGGCTGCCGTCGGCATTCAACCGCGCAATGTAATCGCGCGCCTGTCCACCTATCGTCGTGAACGCGCCGCCCGCCACCAGTTTGCCATCGGGCTGCAGCGCCAGCGCCGCGACGGCCCTGTCCGCCGTCGGATGGAACGCCGTATCCAGGCTGCCGTCGGCATTCAGCCGCGAGAGGTGACCGCGCGGCTGTCCATCGATGGTGGTGAAATTACCGCCGACTACCAGCTTGCCATCGGGCTGCAGCGCGAACGTGAGGACGGAGTTGTCCGCGTTCGGATCGAACGCCGTATCCAGGCTGCCGTCAGCATTCAACCGCGCAATGTAATTGCGCGCCTGTCCACCGATTGTGGTGAATTCACCGCCCACCATCAGCTTGCCATCGGGCTGCACCACCAGCGCATAGACGACGCCGCTCGCGTTCGGATCGAACGTTCCGTCGACACTGCCGTCGGCATTGAGCCGTGCGATGTGACTACGCGGCTGTTCATCGATGGTGGTGAAATTACCGCCGACTACCAGCTTGCCATCGGGCTGCACCGCAATTGAGTAGACGTCGTTGTCCGCATTTGGATTAAATGTCGCATCGCCACTGCCGTCGGCATTCAGCCGCGCGATCTTACTATGCGCCTGTCCACCGATCAGGGTGAAATTGCCACCCACCACTAGCTTGCCATCGGGCTGCAGTGCCAGCGCGAGGACGTAGTAGTTGTTCGCATTAGGATTGAATGTCGCGTCCCCACTGCCGTCAACATTCAGCCGCGCGATGTAATTGCGCACCTGTCCACCGATCGTGGTGAAGTCACCACCCAGCACCAGCTTGCCATCGGGCTGTAGCGCCAGCGCGAGGACGTAGTTGTTCGCATTCGGATCGAATGTATTGTCGAGGCTGCCGTCGGCATTCAGCCGTGCGATGTGATTGCGCGTCTGGACGCCGATGGTTGTGAAATAGCCGCCCAGCACCAGCTTGCCATCGGGCTGCAGCGCCAGGGTGAGGACAATGTCGCCCGCGTTTGGATCGAACGTCATGTCCAGGCTGCCGTCGGTATTCAGCCGCGCGATGCCATTGCGGGTCGTTGCACCGATGGCTTTGAACGCACCGCCCGCCACCACCTTGCCATCGGGCTGCAGCGCCAGCGCGTAGACGGCGGTGTCCGCATTCGGATTGAACGTCGTGTCCAGGCTGCCGTTGCCATTCAGCCTCGCGATAAAATAGTGCGTCTGTCCAGCGACCGTGAGGAAATTACCGCCCAGCACCAGCTTGCCATCGGGCTGCAGCGCCAGCGCGTAGACGCTGCTGCTCGCATTCGGATCGAAACCCATGTCCACACTGCCGTCTACATTAAGCCGCGCGATATGATTGCGCGGCTGCTCACCGATCGTGGTGAACGTACCGCCCACCACCAGCTTGCCATCAGGCTGAAGCGCCAACGAGGAAACGAGCTTGTTCGCATTCGGATTGAATGCCATGTCCACATTGCCATCGGCATTCAGTCGCGCGATACGATTGCGCAGGGTGGTCCCGACTTGAGCAAACGCGCCTACGATCACGATGCGCCCGTCGGTTTGCACGGCAATCGCCGTCACGTTGTTGTCCACATCGATTGCAGCAAAGCTCGTATCCAGGCTTCCGTCCGCATTCAAGCGCGCAAGTCGGTTGCGGGTCTGCCCGGCGATCGTGGTGAAAGCACCGCCGACAAGGATCCTTCCATCGGCTTGCACGGCCAGCGCAAGGACAGTGTTGTTTGCATTCGGGTCGAAGCCGTCATTGGCGTCTTGCGCGTAGCTGACCGCAGGCACGCATGCCAATGCCAGCAGCAACAGAAAGGGCCCACTCAAAAATCCGAGAGCGCGTGCGTGCATTGTCATGATGACTCCCGTTGGTTTCGTAATAGCAAGCAACGAGCGATGGCGGCGGTTTGTGCCATCTTTCCCAAAAGTCCTTGGAAGTGTATTGCGATGACGCGTGCTGAACTGACTATCAATTCGACGCAGTCGGGAGGCTGAACACGCCAGATACATGCTCGAGCACGACGTACCTACGCATGCATGGAAGTTCGGAAACTCCAGGCATTCATGGCAGACCGTCACGAACAGTGGCGCGTTGCGCGAAGCAGGCTTACTGGTCGCGATTGATTTGCTGCGCGGGTGATGGATGCGCGCCGCCGGCAATGATTGCTGCGCGTCGGCAAACCTATTTGCTAGAAGAACCCAGTCGCTGCTTGAGAATGGTGGCATAGGGCGAATTCGACGCGGCAAGCACCGGTTCTATTTCGCCGCGTAGCTTGCGTGCGTCCTCGGAACGGCCGAGTGCGTTAAGGGCATTGACGAGCTCAACCTGCACTTCCAATGTGCGCGGATCGCTGGCGGGATAAGGCGGACTGCGCACTGCAAGCGCTTCGCGCAGCAATACTTCCGCTTCTGTCGCGCGATTGAGCGCAAGATCAGCGCGCGCCAACGCGAGCAGAGGGGTGCCGATCCGAAAATTCTTGGGCGGTAGCAACTTTCGGATTTGCGCGAGCGAGGTCTGCGCTGTCGCGTACGCAGCGTCGGTCTGCCCAGTGTCGAGTTGGGCTTCGCTCAACGCGGCTAGTGCGAGTGGCCGTCCCCAGTCGCTGGCATTGGCGTGTTCGTAGGCTTTGGCCGCAGCCTCGATCAGCACGAGTGCATCGTCGCGGTGATTTTCGCGCGCCAATAGCTGGCCAAGCAGGATGCGGTGATCGGCAGTCTTGAGAGCGGACGGAGCGCCCGCTCGTTGCGTGATTTCCACTGCCTTTTCGATCGCCACCTTGGCGTCACCGTAACGACCGAGCAGCATGAGCGTCAAACCGAGCGCGTGCTGGGTTGATGCACTTTGCGAGCTATCGTGACCCAGTGATGCATCGAACACGGCCAGCGCCTTGCGCAGCATCGATTCCGCTTCATTGAATCGACCGAGGTCGCGCAAGTCTGTTCCGGCGTGCACGTAGAAGTAAGCCAGATCGCTCGGATGCATCTGCGCCGCATGCGTGACGGTCTCGATCAGCTGCATTCGTTGTGGCAGTGCTTGCGCGAGGCGGCCGTCGGTTTCGATGGCGGTCAGCAGGTTTCCTTCGTCGATCAAGGTCTCGCGAGCAAAGGCACCCATGCTCTGGCGTCTGATCGCCAAGGCTTGGCGCAAGGTACGCTCGGCACCGGCAAAATCGCCCCTGTCGCTGAGCATGTTGCCCTGCTCGTTCAGCGCGTGCGCAAGTCGGACACTGTTTTCCCCATATAAATCGCGCGCCATAGCTATGCCGTGTTCAAAGGCGGTTTGCGATTCGTCAAACTTGCCCTCGTAATCGAGCACGTAGCCAAGCCCAAGCCATTGGTCGATCAGCGCGTCAGTTCCGTGGCCAAGCGCTGCCGTGTCCTGGCGAAGCGTGACGCGAAGCAAGGCCTCAGCGCCAGTCCAGTCGCCCTTTTCGATCATGGAGTGCGTGATGCTCTGGTGCGCGTCAGCGGCGAGTTCTGCGGCCGCCGGCATTGAGTCATCGAGCAGGCGCAGACCTTCGCGCGCGTGCGCGATCGCCGCGTCATGGTGATCGGCCTCCATTTCGACGCCAGCCGCGCCGATCAGGATGCGCGCGCGAATGTCGCGCGGCGCTGTTGCATCCTCGCCGACAGGCAGTGCTCTCTCGAGCAATCGGCGGGCGCTATCGAAATCGCTGATCTGCACGAACAAGTGTGCCAGCAGGGTCGCTGCGTCAGCTTCAGATGCCCGATCGTAAGTGCCCTTGCTGATCTGGTTCTCGCCTTTTTGCAGCAATTGATGTGCGGTGATCGGTTGACCTTTGTTTTCGTCCGGATCAGCGCGCTGGAACACGCCGGTCAGGAACTGGCGCATTGATTCAGCGCGTTGCGCTTGTTCTCTCGCGATGAGTGCCTGCTGGCGCGCGACCGTCGCTTGCCACAGGGCGGCGCCAAGCGCTGCGAGGATCGCCACAAGAAACAACACGGTGGTCGCCACGCCGCCGCGATGACGGCCGACGAATTTGCGCGCACGGTACAAGCTCGATGGCGGATGGGCCGCGACCGGTTGACCGGCGAGCCAGCGTTCGATGTCCTCCGCGAAACTTCCGGCGGATGCATAACGTTGCGCAGGATCGGCTTCGATCGCCTTGAGCACGATGTTGTCGAGATCACCGCGCAGTTGCCGGCGGGTCATGGTCGCAGTGGCCGGAAGTACGCCGGGCTCCGCTTCCTCACTGACCTCGCTGGATGGTGTATGCGTCGAGCCGGCGTTCATGCGCACACCCGTCATTATTTCGCCGAGCAGCACACCCAGGGCGTAGACGTCGGTGGCGGTGGTTATGAGCGCGCCACTACGCTGTTCCGGGGATGCATATGCCGGCGTGAATGCAGGCAAATGTGTTTGTGTGTCGTCGTCCGTATCGAGCAGCTTGGCAATTCCGAAGTCCAGCAGCTTGACCGAGCCGTCGTTGGTGACCATGACATTTGACGGCTTCAAGTCGCGATGCACGATCAAGGCACGGTGCGCAGCGTCCACGGCACGGCAGACCTCGACAAACAGTCGCAGGCGCTTGCGCAAGTCCAGCCGATGTTCACGCACGTAAGCGGTGATCGGCACCCCTTCGACCAGATCGAGCGCGATATACGCCGCGCCGGTTTCAGTCACTCCGCCTTCGATCAGGCGCGCGATGCCCGGATGATTAAGCTGCGAAAGGATCTGCCGTTCGCGTCGGAACTGGCGCTGTGCATCGGGCGAATACACGCCGCGCCGCAGCAGTTTCAGCGCGACTTCCTGGCGCACGCCCTCGAAAGTGCGCTGGGCGCGAAACACGGTCGAGAATCCACCTTCGCCCAGCACGCCAAGCAATTCAAACGGCCCGATGCGCGAACCGGGCGGTAATGCAGGTATTGGCTCGCTGGCGCCCAGCGTCTCCGCCAGCGTTGAGGCCGGCACGTTGGGCAAGTCATCCGCCGGTTCGGCACGCGCATCCAGCATTCGTTCCACGAACACGCGTTGCGCAGAATCGGCGCATTGGTCGTCGAGAAAGTGCCTGCGCTGGTCCGGCGGCAGTTCCAGCGCCGCTTCGAATAGCTCTCGTAGTGACGGATTCAACGATGGCATGTGAGCGGGCCCGTGTCAGGTCGTTGTCTATATAGAACGATATTCGACCCGCAAATGTGTCATTGACCGAGGTCAGCCTTGAGGAAGGCGAGCGCGAAGGTCCAGTCGCGGTCAGCGGTGCGCTTGCTGATATCCAGCGCTTCGGCGGCTTGTTCCGAAGTCAGTCCTGCGAAATAGCGCAACTCCACCACCTGCGCCGCTCGCGCGTCGATCGCCGCCAGCTTGCCGAGGCCGACATCCAGGGCAATCGTCTGTTCGGCACTGTCCAGCGCCAGCGCTGCGTCACTGGCAGTCAGCGTGATTTGCACCCAGTCGCCGCCGAGGCGACGGCTAGCATGCGCGCGCGCGCGATCGATCAGCATGTGGCGCATCGCGCGGGCGGCATAAGTGAAAAACTGGCCGGGATGTTCGAACGTCAATTCATGCTGCGCATGCATGCGCAGATAAAGTTCGTGGACCAGGACGGTCGTGTCGAGTGTCGCGCTGCGCCCGCCAGAGGCAAGACGCGTGCCCGCCATCCGCTTGAGGCGTTCATAGACTTCGCTGAACAGGCGGTCGGACGATGCCAGCGGTTCGACGGGCGACTCGGACATGACAGGCTCCGTGGCTGAGTCTAGCAGAATGGTGCTGGCGTGCAGCAAGGCTTCACTTTGCCACAAGACCATCGGCGCGGCTTACCAACGCCGTTTAGCGAGTCACCCCATGAATCACCTTCTCTTTAAGCAGGCCGGTTATTTCATGCGCAATGGCAACGCATCATGTCGACAGATTCCGATCCAGGTTGGCGAAGGTTGATTGGTTGCGCGCCACAATCCGGATCGCCAGCTCAAGCCGAGCCGGAGTGTGGCAGGCTGACGTTCACCCGCGCGCCGCCATTGCAGCACGTCCAGCACAAGGTGTCGCATTTCGTTTTTGATTTCAGGGAATCCAGTGACTTCAAGGGGGCTACGTAAAACGTGAGTCACGGGATCCCCGCTTTCGCGGGGATGACAGCCTTAAGTGAGTGCCATTTGGAACGAAGGCGATTATCTTTAGTGACGGGTCAGGTCGACGAACGATTTTTGTAGCCAATTAATCGGCGAGTCCAAATTCAACACTTCCTGCTTGGAGCTAACCTTCAACGGCTGCCTTAGGGCAACTCGTTGGCGGTGGCGACTGGCCCGTCTTGGCCGAACAGCGACCGCATCTGACGGCCACTGCTCCGAGCAACCTGGTTGCACTTCGGTCTGCTCGGCTGTTGCCGCCGACCCTAAATTGAGCCAGATACGCCGTGGCTGCGGAATTTTCGATGCAACGGATTGACCGACCAAGGTCCGCCTAGTTCTTCAATCCGATTGGACGCGAGACGACACACTCAAACCTCGGCGCGGTGGTTTAATCCAGATCGGCAGCTAACAACATCGATCACTGAATCTGCGTGATAACGAGGTGCGCCGATACAGATCGTGTGCCACCCGCGAGCGGCGTAATGGTCAGCGCCGTCGGATTGCCAGCCGGGTTACGAACGGTGAGTATCGAGTTGATCACCGTTGTCGTGACCAGTGCCATGCCCGTTATCTCGCTGGTACCAGTCGCGCGCCCGACCACCGTATTCGCCAGGTCCACACCATTGAGCGTAAGTATCAGTTGCCCCGCTTCGGCCACGCTGACTTCGAACAAGACTTGGTAGGTTCCGATTACCGCGAGGTTGAATGAACTCGCCCCGATTCGGGTAATCGTCCCTGACTCAGGTCCGTTCTGCGGGAAATCGACGTCTGCTCCCGACGCTACCGTTGCGGCGTTGTCGGGTGGCATCATTGCAAAGAAATCAGCGAATGCGAGGACGCCGCCTGGGCCGATCGCACCAGTCGGGCCAGTGGCACCCGTTGCACCAGTCGGGCCCGCGGGACCGGCCGCACCCGTTGCGCCCGTCGGACCAACGCTGCCCACGCCAGCGGGGCCAGTCGCGCCGGTTGCACCTGCGGGGCCCGTGGGACCAGTAGGCCCGACATTGGCGCCGGCAGCACAAGGACCGACCACACCGGTCACCGCGTTGAAGCATACCGAGTTGCCTTGCTGGGCGGCGGCGGGCAATCCGACAACCGTGAGACTACCGCTTTCCAGGACAAAACCACCGCCACTGGGTGGCGTGACCGTTACGTCTTGCGCGGATACGCACGCCATGGTCAACGCGTTGGCGATGGCGAACACCAGTAGCGATCGGCGTAAGGAAATGTGGGTCATGGCGAAGTCTCCGTATCTTATTGTTCAAAAAAGGCGGCGCGTCGATGCGAGCGCGACACCTGATAAACCCAGTGCCAAGAGCAACAATGCCCAGAACGACAGCATCGGGGTCGGAGCAACCGTTCCCGGTCCGCCACCACCTGCTTGGCCAAACCAACCAATCGCGTCGCCACTGCCACCGTCGTTGGTCAGCGTCGGCGCCAGATGCTGACCAATGGCGTGGACATTGGAGACGCCGACAAAATCGATGCTCTGCGAACCACTGGCGAGCAGATTGATGAACGCAACCTGCCCGGTGCTGGAACTCTTGATCTGAATGCCGTTGCTGGATGTACCGAGGATCTGTAACTGATTCTGGATCGTCTGCGTGGTTCCGACCTGCAGGGAATAGGCTTTGCCGATAGTGCTGACGAAACTCAGGTTTGCGAATGTCGTGTTGCCGCTGAGGCTCGATTGCACCTGGCCGCCATCGACGAAATCGACCTGGCTGCTGCCTGCAGTGAATGTACCCAGATCGGACCAGTCGCCAAACAGGGTCAGTGTGCCACTGCCGCCATCGAGATTGCCGCCTGCAGCAATTACAACATTTGCAGCGTTGTGTACCGCGCCGCCGCCAATCCCGAACGCACCGCTGACTTGCAGGTTGGCGCCAGCCAGATCGATTACACCGCCATTGAGCGAAAAAACGGAGGTGGCCGGCACACTGACTTGCGCAGACGCCAGACATGGAAAGAGGAAGGGAACAACAAACAACGCTTTCGTGAATTCACGCACGCAGGTCATATCTTTAATTTCCCCTTGAAGCCGGCGCGTACCCGAAAAACGGATTGCGATGCGAGGCCGACTGGGAAAGTGTACCGGAGTAAGAAGACGATGTCAGGTATTGCTACGCGCGTTCGATGGACCCTGCTGCTTGTTTTAGACGGACCAGCCCCGGTCCCTCGGAGAACCGCATTTGCGTGGGAATCGCCGAGTTGTTGGGTGGTCAAGGCGAAACGAGCGGCCTGGTCAAATCCGAGTAAGCGCCAACAGCGCTGATCCTTAGTTTGTCGGCGAATAACGGCTCTGCGGATGCAAGTATTCGTGGCCGAGCGGCTCCCTTGGCCGAATAACAACCAAGCTCAATCGACGGTCGCAAAAGTGCGCTCTCCTGACGGTGGCGAACGGCTGCTTTCGGCAACCGCGACCTATCGCCGCCGATTCCAAATTAAACCGGAAAGCTGGTTGCCACCGATGCTTTCTTGAACCGCATCGACCGACTGAGCGCCGCATAATTCTTCAATCCGATTCGGCGTAGGGCGGTTCACTCGAATTTCGGCACGCAAGTTCAATTCCAGATCGGCGGCTACAGCCTGGTGCTCGGGGAATACGTCGGACGCTCTTGTGTGGGCCAACGTACCGACGTGGTGCCGCTTGTTGACTAGTCTGCAACTGCGATTCGCCGGGCCAAATATTCCACACATTCTAGTGGCTGTGCATCGCACAGCGTGGTGACTAACCACGGCGGGCTGGCACGTGAGCTGGCCCGTTTTGTTTGTGTCATGCGATTGACGTCAATCATTTCCCGATCACGCCGCTATGTGTTCCACCGCACCGACCAAACGTGGCGCAAATCGCTATCCTGCAAGTGCAGTAGCTAGCATACGATGGGCCGCTCCCTGAAGGATGCTTGCGAATGGCGGATAAGCCCCGGTCCGGCACCGAAAAACCGGCTAGGGCTTTTTCTGAGCACAGGAAGATGCGCGAACATAATCGTGCCCATTGCTATCGGTTGTCGCCGGCCGCTTTTGTGTGTACTGACGTAAAGGAGCTGTACTCTGTGAAGACGGACTACTTTCCCCGTTAGTAGGGGAGAAGTGGGCACGGTGGAAGATGCTGGACGAAAGCATAGCGAGTTGATGCGCGCGCTACATCGGCGCAGCTTAGTCGAGTAAGAAAGTCATTAGCCCTGTTTGGGTTTTGGTGATTTGGACCGTAAGGAATTTTCGACATGAAGAAAATGAGCTTCAAATACTGCGGAATCCTCGCGAGCATCGGGTTAGCAGCGCTGGTTTGCGATCCGTCGGTGGTCTTGGCCCAGACGGCCCCATCGCTCGGCCAGGCGGGAAGTTTTGCTGTCCTGGGTGGCTCGGCCGTGACCAATACCGGAGCGACCGTTATCGTCGGAGATCTGGGCATCTGGCCAAATACCGCGAGCTCGATTACGGGCTTTCCTCCGGGAACCGTGAACGGAACGACACACGCAGGTGATGCGGTCGCGATGCAAGCTCAGAGCGATCTGACCACGGCTTACAACAATCTGGCAGGCCAGGCGTGCAATAGGGACTTGACGGGTACGGATCTGGGCGGACTCACGCTCACGCCCGGAGTCTATTGTTTTACCTCGACGGCTCAGTTGACGGGAATACTCACGCTCGACGCCCAAGGCAACCCCAATGCCGTCTTCATCTTCAAGATCGGCGCGACGCTCACGACCGCAAGCGCCTCGAGTGTCCGAGTGATCAGCGGTGGCTCGAATTGCAATGTGTTTTGGCAGGTCGGCAGCTCGGCCACACTCGGCACCGGGACTGCGTTCGTGGGAAATATTCTCGCGCTCGACAGCATTACGGCAACTACCGGCTCAAGCGTGTCGGGTAGAGTCCTTGCGAGAAATGGTGCAGCGACACTGGACACCGACAGCCTTGCCGTATGCAGCTCCGCTTGCACTCCCATCACCCTGTCGCCCACGACGCTCCCCAATGAAACGGCGGGCACAACTTACAGCCAAACGATTACGGCCAGTGGCGGCACGGCGCCTTACGTCTTTAGCGTAGTCTCCGGCGCGCCACCCACCGGCCTGACGCTTTCCACGGGCGGCGTGTTGTCGGGAACACCCACCACGACCGGCAGTTTCACTTTCACCGTCATTGCAACAGATTCTCTCGGCTGTTCCGGCGAGCAGATTTACACGATCGTCATCAATGCTGCGAATTGCCCGGCGATCACAATTTCTCCAGCGACGCTTCCCGCAGCGGCCTTGAACGTACGCTACAGCCAGACGATCACGGCCAGCGGCGGAACAGCGCCATATTTGTTCAGTGTGACCTCCGGGTCACTCCCTCCCGGGCTTAATCTGTCTTCCAGTGGCTCATCCAGCACCCTGCTGTCTGGCACACCGACCACGCCGGGAAGTTATACTTTTACCATCACAGCCACAGACGCCTCCTCCTGCCTTGCTAGCCAAATCTACACAGTCACAATCGTAGTGAACGTCGGCACCGCCGCAACTCCCACACTGTCACAGTGGGGCCTTATCCTGTTGGCCGGTTTGCTCGCGTTGGTTGGATTCTTGATCGTAAGGAAAAGAGGGGCGTTGAACTCGCGCTAAGAACTTTCGTCGCTCCGCCAACCAACCTGGTGGGCGGAGGGACGCGCGCAGTCCAGAAACATTGCCTGATCTGTTGGCGCTCGCGTGAATTTGACCAGCCTGCTCGTTTTCCACTGACCGTCGGCTTGATCGGATGGAGCATATGTCGGCGAAGACCGCTTGGTTCGTCGGCTGGTCAGTGCAAAATGAAAAACCTGGTCAATCTGACGCGCAATTCAACACCCAGATCTCACAATGCCGAAGCGTTGCCTTCTGACCGACAACTTGTTCGTGTCCCGAGACAGGTGCGCTTGTACTGACTGACCCACGACGTTTATGACGATCTGCCGTCTTACGAAGGCGTTTGTCATCATGCAAGCAATAAACAGACGGTGTTGTGCGGAGATCGGACAGTCAACGCGCGCTCCGACCAATCGCCTTTGACATCGCCCTGCGCAAAGACTCCGGTGTAATCGGCTTGTAAAGCAACGGCGCGCCCAGTGCCGCTACTTGATCCACGGCGCTTGCGGAAACTTCGCCGGTGACGACCAGGACCGGAAATGTCGAGAACTCGCGTCGCAGTCGCTGCGCCAGCTGCGCTCCGTTCTCGGCACCGCGCAAACGCAGATCAGTCATCATCAGGTCTGGCCTGCCGCCGCGACAGAACAGATCTTCTGCGGCGATGGCGGAGTTGGCGATGGCGACGCGCACGCCCCAGGAGACAAGCAGCTGTTGCGTGCTGCGCAGGATGTCATCCTCATCGTCGACAACGTACACGCTGCAACCGCGCAACGGGAAAGATTCTTCGGCCTTCGTCGCGGCATGTGTCTGCGCGTCGTCCTGAATTAGGCCGGTCATGCGCACCACGAATGTCGCCCCTGCATTTGGCACGGACTCGACGAAGACGTCAGCACCGATGAGCTCACACAGGCGTTTGACAATCGCCAATCCGAGACCGACGCCCTTGCGGCGATCGCGCGCCGGGTTGTCGAGCTGGTAGAACTCCTCGAACACGCGCGCCTGCTGATCCAGCGGAATGCCAGGGCCCGTATCGCTGACCCTGACCACGGCCACTGCGCCATGCGCGCCGCATTCTTCCGCGACATTGACGTCAATCGTTCCGTTCTCGGTATACTTGATCGCGTTATCGAGCAGGTTGCGCACGATACGGCCGATGAGCACGGCGTCGCCGACGATTCGGATTGGCGCGAGTTGGGTGCGCAATTTCAGATTCTTTTCCGCGGCGGCACGCTGGTATTCGGCGGCTACTGCCGAAACCACGCTGTCCAACGCGACGCGCGCGCGCTCCGGCTCGTAATGGCCGGCAGTCAAACGCGACAGATCGAGCAGACCGTGCAGCAGGCTTCCGAGCGAACGTACGATCTGGTCAATATTGGCGGCAACCTCGCGCAATTGCTCCGGTGCCGGTTCGGTGGCGAGCACGGCACTGTAGATCGACAACGCGTGCAGCGGCTGACGCAGGTCATGGCTGGCCGTGGCGAGTACGCGTGCGCGCGCCAGCGCTGATTCCTCCGCTACCTTCATCGCCGCGCGCACGTCGTTGTTGCGTTGTTCAAGGTCGCGAACCAGACGGTCGCGCTCATGCCGGATGATTACCGATCGCAGCAGCAAGTGCTCGCCCTCCACCGCGACGACAATGATGAACACGCAGTAGATCAGCGTCAGCAGAACGACCGACCATGCCTGCGCGGGATGCAACACAGCCCAACTTGTTGCTGCCGGGACGAGGATTGCCAGACAGTACGCAGCCGCGATATAGCGCGACGATTGCGAAACGGCCACACCACCAGCCGGCAAGGCGAAAAGGACGATCGCGAGCAGCGACTGATCCGCGATCGGCAAACTCGGGAACGAGCAGGCTGCACCGATGCCGACTGCGGCGCCTGCCGCAATTGCCAACAACACGAACCAGGCGTGTGCGCGCCGTGAATCGAGCGAGGCCATGTTGCCAAGCACGTGCATCGCATAGCGCGCGCGAAGTGTCTCGATGCCGATGCTGGTGACGCACCAAAGTGCGAACCATACAGTCGGGACATAACGCAGCACCACGATACCGACGCCGACCGCGAGCACCGATTGCACCCACGGCATTCGCTGAATGATTCGCGCATGCAGACTGACCAGTTCTACCTGCACTTCACGGCCGTAACCGACCAGTTGAGAACTACCGCCATCGGCGGAAGATGGTTGCGCCGTTGTCACGCTGAACCCAGCAGCATTAATCTGCTTGCACAAATCACCGCTTCGGTACGGTTGCTTACGTGCAACGCCTGGAAGATCGACGCAATGTGTTCCTTGATCGTGTACTCCGACAAGTCGAGTTCGCGCGCGATGAGCTTGGTCGGCAAGCCTCTGCTGAGATGCATCAGCACCTCGCGTTGCCGCGGGGTCAGCAGTGGTCGCGGTCGGTTGCCGTCGTCCAGGCCAACCTGCTCGGGCAGATAGACTTCGCCCTTGAGTACTTGCCGCAGCGCGTTCGTCAGTACTTCCGGCGTCGCGCTCTTGGAGATAAAACTCATCGCCCCAGCTTCGATGCAGTTGCGAATCGTCAGCGTGTCGTCGGCCCCGGAAACGACCACGATGGCAAGATCCGGCGCGATCTGCTTTAGCCTGCCCAGCAGCGTCAAACCATCACTGTGCTTGAGCGACAGATCGAGCAGACATAGCGAGATCGCATCTTCGCTGACGATCGCAATGGCTTCCTCCGAGGTTCCGGCTTCGCGAATTTCCGCGTCACGACCCAAGGTCGCGAGCAGCATGCGCAGTCCTGCGCGAAACAAGGCGTGATCGTCGACCAGAAGTATCTTCATGCATTCCCCGCCGAAAGCAACGCGCCCGCCCATTCTAGCCCAGTGCCCCACCCGTCCAGGCTAAGCACGCCCCCCTCTTTTGAGGGGGTTGGTAACCCGGTCCGCCGCACTTAAGATCACGCCGCAGCGACGCTCGGCGTCGTGGACAGCCTGACCCGGAGTTGCGCCATGCACCAGTTGCGGACATTCCAATCCCGAATCTCTTCACTTTTCCTCGCATGCGTACTCGCAGCAACCCTTGGTCCAAGCGCGTGTCCAGCGGCTGCGGCCGCAGCGGACATGGGAATGCAGCCGCAAGCACCGATGAAACTCGGTGGACACGTGTTGCCGGCGCTGACCCGCGCAACCGGCGCAACTGGAATCGGCACGCAACCGCTCAACATCACGATCGTCCTCGCCCGCGACGACGAAGCAGGTTTCCAGCAATATCTTCGTGACGTATACAACGTGGCATCGCCGCGCTACCGGCAGTTCATGAGCCAGGCGCAACTCGCAGCGCGATTCGGCCCGTCGCAGCAGGCATACGAGGATGTCGCCAATTTCATGGCCTCGCAAAATTTCGTCGTGGAGACAGGTTCCGCCAATCGCCTGACCATGACGCTCTACGCGCAGCGCGGCGAAGTCGAGCACGCGTTCGGCGTGCATATCGGCGATTACGCGCTTTCCGGAAAGAACTTCTACGCCAACGATGTCGATCCGGCGTTGCCCGCATCCATTGCGCCGCATGTCCGCGCGGTGCTTGGCCTGTCGAATCTTGCGATACCTCAAGCCGGACCGCTCAAACAGGAAGAGCCCGACATTCCTGAGGAAAACCTCGCGCTCTGGGATCGAGACGGGCGCCACCGGTTTCGTCTCATCATTCACCGCAACGCTGCTGCATTATCAGTGCGCCGCTGACGAACTGGATCTGGTTGCCGAATACGCGGGCAACGCTGGTGGCCGCGCCGCGCGGACGCTGGCCAACAGCAACGCAGCGACGACGCCGGGCGCCGGGCAGACAATCGCATTGGCCGAGTTCGACAGCTATTACCTCTCCGACGTGCTGAACTTCCTCACCCTGATCGGTCACCCCGAGCGCGTCAGCGCGATCACCAGCATCTACCTCGGCGCGGGTCCGAACTTCACCACGCAAGGCGAGAGCGAAGTACTGCTCGATATCGACACGGTGCTCAGTCTCGCGCCAGGCGCGGCGGTACGCGTGTATCAAGCCGGCTTCCGCGGCCAGGGCAGTTTTCAAACCATGTTCAATGCGATGATCAATGACGGCGTCAGCGTCATTTCCAACAGCTGGGCCTACTGTGAGGACCAGACGACGCTCGCCGACGTGCAGAGTCTCGATGCGGTGCTGCAGAGCGCCGCCGCTTCAGGCATCACCGTAGTTACCGGTTCCGGTGACACCGGCAGCATCTGTCTGGACGGCAGCGCCAATACGGTGTCAGTCCCAGCCAGCGCGCCGACGATCACCGCAGTGGGGGGCACAACGGCATTGCCCGGTTTCAATGGAACTTATGGCAGCGAGACATGGTGGGACGGCAGCCAGCACTCGCCGACGAGCGGACAAGGCGGCTTCGGCCTGAGCCGTTACTTCGCACGTCCGACCTACCAAAACAACATCAGCGCGCAATCGATGCGTTCGGTACCCGATGTCGCCGCGCCGTCTGATCCCGCGCAAGGCGTGCTGCTGTGCCAGGGCGACGACGGCGGCTGCCCGACCCATCTGTTGTATGGCGGCACCAGCATCGCGGCACCGATATTGGCGTCGTTCGTGGCTGTGCTGAATCAGCGCACCGGCAGCAATATCGGCTTCCTCAACCCGCAGTTGTATCCGCAAGCCGGCACGAATGCTTTCCACAACGCGGCAATGCTGAGTAGCGATTTCGCCCATGTTGGGCTTGGAACGCCGAACGTGAACGTGCTGCATACGTTGCTGAGCGGCACCCCGGTCGGCGCCGCGGATCCGGCGAAGTCGGCGTTCATCGCGTTTCCCGACACGGTGAGCGCGGACGGCACAAGCTATTCGGCGACCACGGCCCTGTTGTTCGACGCGAGCTTCAACAGCGTTAGTGGTACCAGCGTCGCGATCACGGCGAACTCCGGATCGCACGCCGTGATCACGGCCGTGAACGCTACAAGCAACGTCGAAAATGGCGCCGCCCGCTTCACCGTCACCGACTCCGTTGTCGAGACCGTCACCCTGACCGCCCACATCGGCGGCAATGCACTGGCGCAGACCGCACAAGTCGCGTTCATCGGACCGCCAGCCGCGAGCGGGGGCATCGTCGCGGTACCCACGACGCAGGCGGCCGACGGCGCAAGCACGAGCGTTGTCACGGTTTCGTTGCGCGACGCTCAAGGTCACCCGACACCCGGCAAGCAAGTGCTGCTTGCCCAAAATCTCAACTCCGTGATCCTCGGAGCAAACCCGAGTTTTACCGACAGCAACGGCGAAGCCCAGTTCAGCGTTACGGATCAGGTGCAGGAAACGGCCGTCTATACCGCCATTGATATGAGCGACGGAAACCTGCCGCTACCGCAATCGGCAAGCGTGACGTTCAGCGGCGCTGTGGCCAACAGCTGCGGACAGGGCATCACACCCGTCGCAGGCCCAGGCTACGCGTTGAGTGTTTATGCGAGCGGCTTTCCAGTGCAGGACGCTGTGTCCTTCGGACAGATCACACTGCACGGCTGCGTCGGCGTCAGCGGCATCGCCTTCGACGCCGCGGGCAACCTGTTTGCGTCCGACTATGTCACTGGCGACATTTACAAGTTTGCGCCGGGCGGTGGAATAGCCAATGCGGCTACCAAGCTGACCGGCAGCGCGATCGGGCCTTCGCTCGGCTCACTGACGTTCGGCCTGGACGGCACGCTTTACGCCACACGCGTTGCAACGTCCAACAACTCCCCAACCGGTGCGGTTCTCAAGATCGACACCAGCAACGGAGCGGCAACCACAGTCGCCCCGAATATCCCGTGCCCATCCAACATCGCCACCGATCCGCTGAGCGGCGATCTGTTCGTCTCGGCCTTCTGTTTCGGCACGGCACCGCAGGAAGACGACTCGATCTGGCGCATTGCGAATCCCGGCAGCGCGAGTCCGGCAACGTCTACCTACGCGCGCAGCGGTATCTCGCCGAATGGCAGCGTCAGCTTTGCGCCGGACGGCACGCTGTACGCTGTGTACGGCTACACGAATTTCGGCGGCCTGTTTGCCGGCATCGACAGAATCGGCGCGACCAACGGCACCCAGCCCGCTCCCGTGCAGGCAAGCGGAGCCACCAGCAGCTTCAGTGCATTGGCGATCGGCAACAATCCGGCGGGCGGCACGCAAGCGCTCGTCAGCAGTGTCGCCAACAGCGGCGGCTATGCGCATTCCGTCGCCGTCATCGACATGACAGTCTCGCCACCCGCCAGTGGCGCAACCTTGGTGCAGTCTGACATCGGCAGCTCGAAAATCCTCGGGCCGGACAATTGTGTCTATCTCGCCGGCAGCAACGTGGTGTACAAGCTGAGCAATGCCGACGGCAGCTGCCCGTTGAACAATCTTGCACCCGCGCATTCGATCGTCCTCAATCCGCAACGCGATTCAAGCGCGGTGGTGCAGGGCGAATCGCTACGCTTCGATGTCAACTTCCCGCACGACACCAACCTGCCGGTCGGTACGCCGGTCACTTATGTTGTGGTTGGAGCAAACCGGCTTCTGGGCGCGGCGTACGTGGGTTTCGGCGGCTTGTCGTTCGCCTACGTCGGACGCAAATCCGGCACCGACACCGTGATCGCGACCGCACAACTCGGTGGCTCGCCAGTCGATTCGAATCCGGTCACGGTGAAGTGGGCTGCCGGCAAACACTCCACCTACCTCAACCTCAACAACACGAGCGTATCCGGTACGATCGGCAAGGCCACGGTGCTGAACGCCACGCTTCTCGACGTGACGCTGTCGCCGCCCGCCCCGATTAGCGGGGCCGACATTCAATTCTCCGTGGCAGGGCAATCCTGCAGCGCGACGACCGGTATCGATGGTGTGGCGAGCTGCGCGCTAGCCGTCGTCGCGCGGAACGAATGCACGCTGAGCGTTGCCTTCGCGGGAGATGGCACCTACCTGCCGGCCACGGCATCCGAACTTTTCTCCGTTGACTCCAATGATGTGATCTTCGAAAGCAGCTTCGAAAGCATTCAAGGGACTGGCTGCGCGGCATATTGAACGGTAGCGTCGGCGCGTCAGTGGTTTGCCAGGAATAGCCCGCAACTATTGCTGACGTCGGTCGGTCCAACGGCCGCATGGAAGCCATCGATTGCGTGCGCGCCGAACATTTGGAGAATCGCATGCAATTGACTCCACTCACCCGACTCGTCACCGCACTGGCGCTAGGCGGCCTGCTCAGCGGCTTCACGTTCACGCGCCAGCACATCACCGAAGCGGCGCCAGTGGACCAGACCGCGCCCTTTTTCGGCGCAGGACTCGTCATCGGTCCCGAACAACAACTGGCTAACATCGCCAAGCATGTGCCCCTGAAGTTGCGCGCGTACAAATGGCTGATGCGCCTGGGCAATACGCAATACGTACCCGGTTTGCGTCGCGAGGCTGATTGTTCCCTCAGCGAGCTGTATATCGATCTTGCCAACTACACCGTCGCGCAGACACGCGCGCGATTCGAGGATGGTTTACGCGCCGCGGCAGGCCTTGCCGGTTCGGCCGGATCGTATCCGAACGGCTGCAGCGATCCCCTACTCGGCAGTGCTGCACAATATGTCGCCGGTGGGCGACTGGCGAATGGCGATTTCTATGGGGCTGGTCCAGATTTTCATCAGCAGCAAAACATCGTTGTCTATCGCAGCGACGGGCAAACGGTGATCGATCAGCACGATATAGCACTGGCGCCGAGCAATTCCACTCAGTACGTCGACACGCTGGCGATCGGCGACTTCAACCACGATGGCCATCCCGACTACGCAGTCACTATCGGCGCCTACGGGGCCAATGCCAGCGCGCGCGTCGCCATCCTTCTCGGCGACGGCGCCGGAGGTTACTCGGCGCCGACTTATTACCCGCTTATTTCCGCCGCGCCCGCCAGCAACAATTTCGCGGATGCCGGCGGCTTCACGATTGCGGATTTCAACGGCGATACCTATCCGGATATCGCCGCCACAGCGGTCTCCGGACCCAGCAAGAACCTTGTCTTGCTGCTGGGCAAGGGCGACGGCACGTTCGCCGCGCCGACCATTGTCGCAAGCGATGTCGCTCAGGACGTGGTCAGCGCGGACTTCAACGGCGACGGCAAGCTCGATATCGCCACGGGCGACGGCCACGTATTATTTGGCGATGGCCTTGGCGGTTTCACCCTGCAAGCAGGACAGCGATTCCCCGCCGGGCGCCTGGCCGTCGGCGACTTCAATCACGATGGCCACGCAGATCTCGTCATTCATCCGCAGAGCGGCGACGGCTCGCCCGTCTACATCTGGCTCGGTGATGGCAGCGGGCATTTCGCACAGGTAGGCTCGGGCTATGCGACCGGCTACGGTTCGTCGATCGCCGCCTTGGCGGTGACCGATATCGACGGCGATGGCAACCTGGATGTTCTGATAGGTTCCGCCGGAGGCGGGCTGTACGGTCCCAGCATCAACACACAGGGACAGACGCAAATACTTCTCGGACGTGGCGACGGCACGTTGGCTAGTCCGCCGTCCTTCGACAACGCCGTGATGGTGGTCGCCGATTTCAATCGCGACGGTCACGCCGACCTGCTGGCCGTGGACCCATCCGGCGTGCATCCGTTGCTCGGCGACGGCGACGGCGGCTTCCAGGCGGGACCTTACTCTGCAATCGATTTCAGCTCCGGCTACGGAAGCCCACAAGCGTGGCTTGCATTGGATCTCGATGGCGACGGCAAGATGGATCTGGTGGCGACGCAAAGCACTCCGGGGCAATCGACCGGCTTCATCCACACTCGACTCGGCAACGGCGACGGTACGTTCCACGCAAACGGCGGCGATCTTGCGACAGCGTTTGCCACCGGCACGGACGGCTATGGCAATGCCAGCGTGCCGGCCGTTGCGGATTTCAACGGCGACGGCAAGAAGGACCTCGCCATCGTCGGCTATCCGGCAACTGCAAGCGCGCTCTATCTGATTCGCGGAAATGGCGAAGGCAGTCTGCAATCACCGCAGGCGGTTGATTCCAACCTTACCGGCAACGGCGATCCTGCGAGCAGCGTGGCCACGGCGGATTTCAACGGCGACGGCAAGCCCGACCTGGTCGTCGCCGACGCCGGACGGCCTTTCGACAGCACGCCTGTGACGGGGGGCGTGCGTGTTTATCTCAACCAGGGTACGGGTAGTTTCGCAGCAGCCGTCGTGTTACCCGGCCCGATGTATCCGGAAGGTCTTGCCGTCGGCGACGTCAACGGCGATGGCCGTGCCGATATTGTCG
>CAJDUT010000037.1_pt1 | contig 23482 bp, 28 predicted proteins | sample 7390981 | NCBI WGS metagenome assembly CAJDUT01 (sample SAMEA7055681, study PRJEB34461) | soil metagenome | biome: terrestrial ecosystem; feature: Peninsula; material: soil | place: Antarctica | collected 2016 | reverse complement strand
CTTGCAGGAAGCCGGCGCGCGGCGGAATGCAGTTCATGTTGCCGGCGACTGGTTCCACGATCACGCAGGCGATGCTGTCGCCATCGCGAGCGAACAATTCGCGCGCGGCATCGATGTCGTTGTAGGGCAGGGTGAGGGTTAGATCGGCCAGCACTTTCGGCACACCCGGTGATGTCGGAACGCCGAAAGTCAGTGCGCCCGATCCGGCCTTGACCAGGAACGAATCAGCGTGACCGTGATAGCAACCTTCAAATTTGACGAAGTGATCGCGGCCGGTGAAACCGCGCGCGACGCGCACCGCTGCCATTGTTGCTTCGGTGCCGGAATTGACCATGCGCAACATCTGCATCGATGGAATCAGGCCGGTGATGACTTCAGCCATGCGCACTTCGGCAGGACATGGCGTGCCGAACGAAAGCCCCGCGCGCGCGGCACTCTGCACGGCCTCACGCACATGCGGATGGTTGTGCCCGGCAATCATCGGTCCCCACGAGCCGACGTAATCGATATAGCGCTTGCCCTCGACATCCCACAGGTACGCGCCATCGGCGCGCTCGGTGAAGAACGGTTCGCCGCCGACGGATTTGAAAGCGCGTACCGGCGAGTTGACGCCGCCTGGCATGAGCGGTTGGGCGCGTTGGAACAGGTCGTGATTGGTGGTCATGAGGTTACCAGTTTTGGTGAGAGCATTTTTGACGCTGATCGACACGGATAGACGAGGATATTGCTAGAGCAAAAGCTGCAATTGCGTAGTGTGCGCGATGGGGGAATTCATGACATGCTTGGCCAATGAAGGTCAAAGAACTGATAAAACGGATTGAGGATATTGATTGGGTGCTGGTGCGGACCAGAGGTAGTCACCGTCAGTTCAAACATCCCACCCGACCTGGAACCGTTACAATCGCCGGCTAATCCAGCGTCGATGTTCCGCCGGGTACGGCAAACAATATCCTGAAGCAAGCCGGTCTGAAATAGCAGGTGGCACAAATGAAATATATGGTAGTGGTTGAAGAAGGCTCTAGCAGTTGGGGTGCCTATGTGCCGGATCTGCCCGGTTGCGTCGCGGCGGGCGAAAGTCACCTCGACGGCCTCAAAGAAAGCGGCGAATCTTTTCCGCCGCCGCATTCGAGCAGCGAATTGGTAGAGATACGCGCTGCATAGTTTGATTTGTCAAGTTGCGTGTTGGCAAATTGCTTTATTCCGGTGCGGATGAACGCGGATAGTGCAAGAAGACATTTTCGGTATCCGCGTTCATCCCTGTCAATCCGTGTCGAACAACTTTTTGTACGCCTGCGCTGCCGCACACACATCGGCTTGCCCGAAAACGCCGGAGATCACCGCAAGAAAATCCGCGCCGGCTTCAATCAGCGTCGGTGCATTGTCCGGCGTAATTCCACCGATCGCCACCAGCGGCAGTCCCAACGGTTTGGCGGCACGTAGCAGATCTGGCGTCGCGCGTCGCGCATGGGGTTTTGTCGGCGAGTCGAAAAACGCGCCGAAGGCGAGGTAGTTCGCGCCGTTTTTCGCGGCTTCGCGCGCAAGTTCAATCGAGGCGTAGCACGACACTCCAATGATCGTATCCGTACCAAGATGCACGCGTGCGCTGGCAATGTCGCGGTCATGTTCGCCGAGATGCACGCCGCGCGCGCCGATCGCGACGGCCAGATCCACGTCATCGTTGACGATCAGCGGCACACCGTAATCCGCGCAGAGCGCAACCAATTCACGCGCTTCTGCACGACGCCGAGCGTGATCGCTCGTCTTGTCGCGGTATTGCAGGAGTGTGGCTCCGCCTTGCAAGGCACGCGTGCAGGCGTCAATCAGATCGCTGCGCGGACCGTCAGTAATGGCGTACAGGCCGCCGTCGGATAAGCGGCGATGAGTCGTTGCAGTGTGCATGGACCATAGTGTAACGGTAGAATATACGTTCACCGTTTGCCGATTTGCCCATGAACCAAGCCGCCCCCATTGATGCACCCTTCCGCACGTTCATGTGCGTGGTGTGCGGGTTCTTGTATAGCGAAGCCGACGGCTGGCCCGACGACGGCATTAAACCTGGCACGCGCTGGGAAGACGTGCCGGAAACCTGGACCTGCCCGGATTGTGGTGTGACCAAGGCGGATTTCGAGATGGTTGAGATCTCGCGCTGACGCGATGCGCGGTCGTGTGCGCGGGCTAGACTCAGTTGAGTTGCGGAAGATTCGAACCAATCTGCGCCAACTGCAACGCAACCTCATCGGCATCGTCGGCGTGGGGCATCAGTCCGAGGTAGCGTTGCAAGTCGTCGCGCGCCGCACGCAGGTGCCCCAGGTTGAGATAGCAGTTGCCGCGATCGCGATATTCGCTGGGTTGATACGGATCAAGCGTAATTAGCCGGTCGCTGCTGCGCAGTGCCTTGTCCCATTCGCCGCGCTCGGCATACACGCCTTTGAGATTGCGCAGCATGCGCGTGAGGATCGCGCGGTGGCTGGCCGGTTCGAGCATGCGTGCCAGCGAAGTGTCGTCAATATCGTGATCGGGCGCATGGCTGCGCGCGCGCTGGCGCAGCTCGGTCGCATCCAGCGAGCGGCCGCGCTGGAACGGGTCGAGTACGACGATGCCTTCGTCCAGCGGCAGGCGCACCAGGAAATGTCCGGGGAACGACACGCCTTGAAGCGGCAAGCCCAGGCGTTGCGCCAGCTCGATCTGCACCACGGCCAGCGAAATCGGATTGCCAAGGCGCCGGTCGAGTACGTCGTTGAGATAGCTGTTGCGCGGATCGTAGTAATCGCGGTCGTCGCCACGCAATCCGAGCTCATCGAACACAAACTCGTTCAGGCAGCGCAACTGCGTGGGCACCGGATCGACGTCGTTGAGCAACTTACGCAGGCGCCGCGTGTAGTCGTGCAGTCGGGTTTCGTAGTCGATGCGATCCAGTGCCGGATATTCATCCTTGGCAATCAGCAACGCCGTGGAAAACAGCGGAATGTCGCTATCGTCGACGCCACGCAACGCAAGCCAGGGATCGTGCATCGGAACCCTCCTGTAGTGATCGCGCACTACCCTGATATTACGCGCTGGCGCATATTTCGCAAGGGCACAACTGTCAGCAAATCGCCTCGAACGCGCCATCCATCCGACACGCGCATGCAGTGCAATGAAGTCGCGTCTCACTGCTTTGGGAGCGACCATGAAACAGTTCGTACCATTGACCGACGACATGCTGTATCAGGCCGGTGGACCGCCAGCGCTGCTGGTGCCGTATCACTACGGCATTGCCTGTTGCCACCGCGCGTGCGAAGCGTCGAACTACACGATTGACAAAATCAAGGCCAACGACGTGGATCGGTTCAGCGATGCACCGTTAACTTGTCGCCCGGATTAACCCCGAGCTTTTCTGCCTCGCCGCCGTTCAGCTCAAGTACGTATTGCGCCGGTCCGGTCGATCCGTACTGCGGGCACGGATCGGCGCGACACGGCGGAACACGCTGCTGCACATTGATAAGTTTGTAATCGCGATCGAAAAACAGCATGTCTAGAGGGATCAAGGTGTTCTTCATCCAGAACGAAAGCATCTGTGGCGTATCGAACACGAACAACATGCCATGGTTCGCGGCCATGCTGGTGCGATCCATCAGGCCGTGTTCGCGCGAGGCGAAATCATCGGCAATCTCGATCTGGAACTCATGCCGTTTGAGCCATGCCGTGGTGACCGGCGCGTGCCCGGGTTTGGGTGCAGGCGTGGCCGCATGAATCCACGTACCGGCAAACAGCAAAACCAAAATAACGATGATCTGGCTGGCCACGTGCCGGCGTTGCATACGTTCAAGCATTGGAGGAATTTCCCGGTTGGCGTTGGTTGCGAGTCAGCCCATGGATCAATGTGCTCAATTCGGCGAAGTTTTTCGGATCCATGTCATAGAACTCGATGCCCAGCCGCGATCCATCGACTCGTACCAACAGGGCATCGGCATTGAATGCAGGATGGCCGGTAAATTCAAGCGAGATGCCATGCCGGTCGCCGGGTTGCAGCCCGGTGCTGTCGTTGCGCTCAAGCAATGCCCCGTTCAGGGACAGATCCAGAATGCGCCCGGTCAGTTCGCTGGTCCGGTTCTGCAGGCGGTATCGACCGGCTGTCGAGAAACGCGGTTCCTGGCGACGCTCTTCGTAGAATTCGCCCATGGCGGTGCGGTCTGGTCCGGTTGCTCGGTGCAACCGATGCTAGCATACCGTCGGCTAGGCCTGTGAGCGTGGGTGCTAATCCCTGTGGGCGACTGACAACGACACCGATTCGGGCTGAGAAGGTCGTTTTTAGGTTGTTTTTAGCTTGCGCAGGTCAATCGATTCCATTATCCTTGTCGGTCTTTCGTTCCACGTTTTCCGCCACAGGATTCCCCATGAAAACGATCAGCGCCAAGGCTGAGACGGTAAAGCGCGACTGGTTCATTGTCGACGCCAGCAACAAAACGCTGGGCCGCCTTGCTACCGAACTCGCCCGCCGTCTGCGCGGCAAGCACAAGCCCATCTACACCCCGCATTGCGATACGGGTGACTACCTCGTGGTGATCAACGCCGAGAAAATTACCGTCACCGGCAAGAAGCTCGACGACAAAATGTATCACCGCGTCACCGGCTACGTCGGTCACATCAAGACGGTCGCATTGAAGGATCTGCTCGCCAAGCATCCCGAGCGCGTGATCGAGATCGCGGTCAAGGGCATGCTGCCGAAGAATTCCCTCGGCCGCACCATGTACCGCAAGCTCAAGGTCTACAGCGGCCCTGATCATCCGCATGCTGCCCAGCAGCCGCAGGTGCTTGAGGTTTGATGCAAATTTTTCTCGACAGCCCGCACACCCATGTGCGGATTTCCCAATAAAAAGCAGTCCCCATATGGCCAATCAGCAAACCCAGAATTACGGTACCGGTCGTCGCAAATCCTCCGCCGCGCGAGTGTTTCTGCGCCCCGGCGGCGGCAACATCAACGTCAACGGCAAGTCGCTGGATGAATTTTTCAGCCGCGAAACCGCGCGCATGATCGTGCGCCAGCCGCTCGAACTGACCCAGATGAAGGACAAGTTCGACATCATGGTCACGGTTGCCGGTGGTGGTATTTCCGGCCAGGCCGGCGCGATCCGTCTCGGCGTGGCACGTGCCCTCGTCAAGTATGACGAAGCGCTCAAGAGCCCGCTGCGCAAAGCCGGATTCATGACCCGCGACGCCCGCGAAGTCGAGCGCAAGAAGGTCGGTCTGCACAAGGCACGTCGCGCGACCCAGTTCTCCAAGCGTTAATTTGTCGCCGCGGTTCGCCGCGGCGGCCCCACTCATCGGATCGCTGCAAAGTCAGAGTGCGATCCGGCTGAAATTGGGAGATCGTCTAACGGTAGGACTGCAGACTCTGACTCTGCCTATCTAGGTTCAAATCCTAGTCTCCCAGCCAATATACAATCGGCCCCACTTGGGGCCGTTTGTATTTTTGGGTTTGGATGCTGGATCGAACGCGCAGGTTCGACAAAATCGGCGGGAGCGATTTTGAATTGCCGCAGGGCTGACCCCGGTGAGCGCACAGGTTAGCCGCCAGGATGGGGCGAACAATCCTGGTCCATTCAAATGCCCTTGCAACCCAACGTCGCCGGGTTCGTTTGTATATCTGGTTTTGGAGGCTCGATCGAACCAGCGGGTTCCATCAAATTGCCAGGGGCACCGATTCAAATTGGCGTCTTGCGCATGACTCGTGGCGCGAGCCTCAAGGAAGCGCTGTTTTAATCATGAAAGGCAGCCAAGATTGCGTGGATTGCTTCAACCGCGCTTTTTGCACAAGATGCAGCGATGAATCTTCCCGGCTCTGCATCACTCAGGAAAATGTTTATTGTTTCCTATCCCCGCTCCGGGAGCACCTTGTTACGCAAGTACTTTTCTTTGTTGCAGGGGCGACCGCAGCGCAGTGTTTATGACGATGACATTGTCTACGAGCCCGGTGAAGCGTTGACGCGTGCACTGGACGGCATTGATCTGGTCAAGAGTCACCAGTGGCCGGGCGGACACGAAGACATCGTCTATCTGGTGCGCGACGGAAGAAACGCCACGCTGTCATTTCTGTACATGAAATTCCTGATCGGGAATCACCAGTTTTCGGCGCTGCACGACGTGCATGATGCGTTGCGTTATATCGATGCCGATGAAGGTTCATGGGCGGACCATGTGAAGGCTGCGTTGTCGCACGGCAACGGGCGTCGCATCGTGTTCCTGAAATACGAAGACCTGATCCTGCGTCCGGTCTGGTCCCTGCAATGCGTACTGGACTTCATGCAGGTGTCGTTACCATCTACCGTGCTGGATCAGTGCGTGCGCCTGGAGCGACAATCTAGCACCTATGCGAACAATCCGAAAAATGGCTACCTGTTCCGGCCGCAAGCGGGCAGCATCTACGATTTGATCAAACGCCACCGGATCGAAGACTACTGGCGTTTCGTGTTCAATGCGCCGGCCCGACGCTACTTCCACGAAAATGGTGCAACTGAGTTTCTACTGCGCTTCGGCTACGAACAGTCTGCTGACTGGTGGACGCAGACGGCGGCGCTCATTGTGCCGACGCGGTGAGCCGCGCATATTCGACGGCCGGCATACTTCGACGCTCATCGCTCAGGCTGGCATCGTGCCCGAATGGCGCGTCACGATGGTTGGATCCAGATGAATCGTCAAGCCGAGTCGACGCAGTTCGCGGCATACCCAGAAATCCTCGGATAGATATTCGTCGCCGACCACGCCGACGCGAAAGACATCGTATTGAACCGGCGCGCGCAACTCGGTGCCGCGCATGTCGTTGCCCTGCGTATACACGCGCCCTTCGTTGCGTGCGTCGGCGATCAGCGCGGCTGCGGCACGGCGCGACAGCAGCAGCGCTGCGGTGCCGATACGCTCGACCTGATAGAACATTCCGGATTCTCCGAGCAGGCGACCAATATTGAAGATGCGTGATCCATCCGGATTGCGGCCCTTCAGCGCGACAGCCGCACCGATCACGTCGCAGCCGCTGGCGAGCATGCGCTGTACGCCCTCTGGCGGCAGCAGAACGTCGGCATCCAGAAACAATAGATGGCTGAATTCCGGACGCGCGTCGAATTCCGAGATGATCGTATTGCGCGCGCGCGTGATCAGGCTTTCGTTGCCGATCGTCATGAGGGCGAAATCGATCCCGCTTGCCTGATAGCGCAGCAAAGCGGTGACTACATCGGAATGGATCATGCCCCCATACGCGGGGGTGCCGACGAAAACATTTGGCACGATCGTGCTCATTGCGGTCGGTACTTGTCGCGTTCGCCGATGATTTGCAGCTGGATTTCGCTAAAGCGTACCAGTTCCGCATCCGATAGCCGCCGATAATCTTCGAGCACGGCGCAATTGGATGCGTAGTGCGCATGTCCGCTGGTCAGCGCTGGCGATCGCTCATGCCACAGATGTACGCCCGCGCGCTGGTCGAGTTCGATGGAAGGCATGCGTGAGCGCTCGATTTTGTAGCTCATCGCATCGTCCTCGCCACCCCAGCCACGAAAGCGTTCGTCCCAGCCGCCCATGCGCATGAACGCAGCGCGGGTGATCAGAAACACGCCGCCAGCGAACACGATGAATTCGCCATCGGCCTCGCGATTTTCAGCTGCGAGAGCGGGGCGCTCGGGTATCCAGTCGAAATCACCGTCCGCAAAATGCGCGGTCTCGTGCGCATCCAGATCGATAAGGCGCCGGTATGGCTTGATCGCCTGATAACCGATTGCCAGATAGCTCAGCGTCTCAGGCAATGCCTTGCCTACAATGACGTCGGCATCGCCGAACGCGAACCATGGCAGGTTGCTGAAGCGATAGCCGATATTGAAGCCCCAGCTCTTGTTGAACGGTCCCGGGTTGTAGGCAAACACATGCCGGCACTGCGAGTGGGGCAGCGGTCCCTTCAGGCGCGGAGCCGTATCCTGTTCGACCAGCACGACGTCGAACATTGGATAGTGCGCGAGCCACGCTAGCACTGCCATGAGATTATCTTGGCGGCCGGCTGTTTCGCCTTGCCGATAAGTCAGAATGTAGCTGGCCTGAGGTGTGGAAGCGTTCACGTAATTTGTCCGGAGATCCAATCCATGTTCATGTGCCGATGATCAGCTGCCTGATGGTAACCCAGCCCGACCGCATCGCGTTGGCGCGCATAGCCATCGCGGATTTCGCGGCGCAAACCCATGCTGATCGCGAATTGCTGATGGTGCATGACGGCGATGCGGCGAGTCACGCGATGCTCGAACGCGCGGCGACGGATTACGCCGTGACGATACGCGTATTGCGTCAACCGCCCGGTCGCACGCTGGGAGCGTTGCGCAATGCGGCTGTGGCGGCGGCTGCCGGCGACTTCATCTGCCAGTGGGACGACGATGATCGTTATCATCCGCAACGTCTCGCCCTGCAATGGCAGGCCCTGAGCGAAGCCAAGGCGGATTTCTGCTTTCTCGGCGATCAGCTGCACTGGTTTCCGGCCAGCGCGGAAATGTTCTGGGATGACTGGAGCCGCGAAGCCTATCCGTTCAACCTCGTGCAAGGCACGTTGCTCGGCAAACGCGCGAGCATGCCGCTGTATCCGGAGCAATCGCTTGGCGAAGATACCGGGCTGCTGATCGAGATTTTGCGCCGCGGGGATTCGATCGCACGCTTGCGCGATGCTGGCTGGTGCTACGTCTATGTTTATCACGGCGCGAATGCGTGGACGGGTGAACACCATGCGGCGATTTCGGGCGCAAAGGGCCTGGGTTTGACCGCGCTGATGCAGCGCGAAGGCATGCTTGCGCAGCGTCTGGCCGAATATCATCCCGGCTTCGGCGCGTTGCGTTTTCCGCATGCAACCGGTCATCTGGAATTGGCCGCGCCGACGCCTGTGCACTGACGCGTCACAGGAAGCGGCGCGCATGGTATGCCAGTGTGCAATCGCGCGTGCGTATCCAGTTCTCGTCGATCTGGTCGGCATGGATCAGCGAGAAATCCGTGCGTGCGGCATCCCACCACAGATGCGCCCACAGATGCATGCTGTAGGTGTCGGCATCATCGCAAGCCGGTTCCTCCAACAGATCACGAAACCCGGCAATCGAGGATCCGTGCCGATAAAAATATGCTGATGGCAAAACGCGCGCGCAGTCAGGCAACGCTTGCCACACGCGCGCAGCTTCGATGCACGAATGCCGGTTCCAGGTGCCGTCGAAAACGTGGACCATACGCTCGCGCCACAGCGCGGCGAAGCGTGCTTGCGGGCGCGCGAACATCAGCGCGTTGCACAGCGAGGGGCGGATGATTTCTCCTTCCGTGAGTGGCGAGTTTTCCTCGCCGATGACAAATTCCTCGGCGAACCATGCGTCCGGAAATGGACGCACGAACAACGTATCCATGTCAGCGTAGACGCCGCCTTCGGCAAGCAGGATGTCCAGACGCAGAAAATCGGATTCGTGCGCGTAACCCAGGCCAAGTTGTTCGATCAGGCGGCCTTCTTCGCTGTCGCCATAGCGTTGCGGCGCGTAGCCGGCGACCGCTTGTGTGATGCGGCGCAATTGCAATTGCGGCTTGATGCGCTCCCACCGCGGGCCGAACGGCTCGTGGCGGTAGTGGAAATGGATTGCCTGCGGACGATTCACGGCCAGGCACGATGCCAGGCACAAGTAATGCAAAAGGTGAAACGGCTCGGTTTGCTCACGCAGCCCGAATATGAAATGAAACGTGCGTGCTGAATCAGGCATCGAGCAGATCCAGCCATTGCGCGGCAATTACCGGTTCGGCGTAACGTTCGATAATGCGTTCGCGGATGCCGCGTGCATAAGCGCGTACCGGTTCCGGGTCCGCGTAAGTACGACGCAGCAATGCCGCGGCAGCGCCAACATCGGCTTGCGCCCAGCGCTGACTCGGAAAGTAGGATGGAAACTGCGGTGGCATCAATGGCACCGCCACCATCTGGTATGGCACAGCACCGGGCCAATCAGACCCTAGATAATCGGTATGTCCGCCCCAGGCCGTCATGACAACCAGCTTGCCGAGCGTCGCCGCCTCGAACGCGCCGAGGCCCCAACCTTCTCCATGGGTCAGTGAAACGTAAACGTCTCCGATCGCATGGATCAAGTCCAGGTCGTCGCCATCGAGCGGATCATCGAGCAACAGCAGATGCGGTACCGGTCGCCCGAGTGCCGCGCTGATCGCCTGCGTTGTGCGGGCAGCCAGTTCGCGCACTGGCGTCGCCGGGTACAACGGCGCAGCACCATCGCCATATGCTTCAGTTTTGATCAGCAGCGTTACCGGTTCATCGGCGGAAAATGCATTTGCGAACGCTTCGATCAGCGACGCCAGCGCTTTGCGCGCTGTCCAAGTGGCGATTGTGTAGAACACGCGGTGATGTGCCGGAATACCAAAATCTGCGCGTGCGGCGGCAATTTCGTCGCGACCGAATTCGCACCAGCGATGACGTCGAATATGCGGCACGACGGCCACTGGTCGATCCAGCCCCCCGCGAACAAATGCATCACGGTTCTGGGTCGATGGCACGACGATGCGGTCGGCCTGGCGCATCAATGGCAGCCAGTGTGCAGGCATACGATCGGCTTCCCATGCGGTGCAACCGATGTTGCGCTTGCCGTGCTCGAATCCATATGGCCAGAATTCCGGCGGTGAGTGCGCGATGACGGTATCGTAGACGATGGGTGCGCAGGTCATGCCGATCAATGCGCGCACGTCGCTGAGGTGCCCGGAAGTGCCGCCTTGACTGAGCAGTGGTCGCACGCGTCCATCGGGCAACACCGACCAAGATCCGGCGCGCATGCGTTCCGTCGTCCAGTCCAGCGGTGTCCAGTACACGCGAATTCCAGCGTTGACCAATGCGCGCACATTTGCGATCGCGGCCTGACCATAGCCGCTGATATCACCGGGACTGCAATAACGAATGCCGCGCGGCACGTTCACACGTGGCAATCCCTGTGCGGGTCGATCAGTTTTCGCGTCGACGACGCAAGCCAAACCACGCCAGCAGCACGCCCAACAAGCCGAGTGCGCCGGTGCTTGTTGCAGGCGTCGGCGTCGTTGCTGCCGCAGCCGCTGCCGCAACCTGTAGCGTCACCGTTCCCGTGGATTGCCTGCCGGCAGCGTCCTGAAGGGTGTACTGGAAACTGTCGGTGCCGGTAAAGCCCGGCTGCGGGATATAGATAAAGGTGCCGTTTGAAACGACGTTCGACTGGCCGTGGGTCGGCTGGGTAAATCCTATTACGGCCAGATTGCTGCCGAGGTCGTTGGACAGAACGTTGCCGGACGCGTTGGTTCCGACGTACGTGGAAACAACATCCATTGTCGCCACTGGATTGACCATGATCGTGACAGTCGCCATGGGCGACGAATTCATGTGGCACTTCGGCGGACTGGACTCGACGGAATAGGTGAAGCTGTCGTTGCCACTGAATCCCGGGTCCGGGGTATACGTGAAAGCGCCGTTGAGGCTGCCTGTCGTGAAGTCCATGCTGACGGTGCCGTGCGAACCTTGCGTCACGCTGACGGCCAGTGCGCTGAGCCCGACCGGGCCATCGTTGTCGCGCACGTTGCCGCTCAACGCGAGTTGCGCCTGAGTGGTAAACGAGTCGCCGACAATTGTGCAAACCGGCACGACATTCGCCAGCGCTTTGGACATGGGCTTTGCGGAATATCCCCGGCCGCCGACGGGTAAGATCAGGCGCTGGTCGGAGAAGTTGGAGCTGACCGAGGTGTGATCGCCCGAATCGGCGACCACGTTGAGCTTATCCGTTGCGGTATTGGCGTGCGCGGTGCCCGTGAGCAGGCCGGCAACGGCTAGAGGCAAAGGCGAGATGACATACGCGCGCAGTCTTGACCTGCGTCGATCGGTTGCGTCGGACACGATGACCCCTCTTCGCCACTGCATGGCAGCAATCACAGCATTCGCTGTATTCGATAGCGTGCCATATTCCGAGTCGCGGGTAAACCGTTTCGCCCGGCGTCAATCATGCTGAGAATCCCCGTGGCTATGCCGACGCTGGCGAATTGCGCGAGACCGTTGGTGTGTGGCATACGCCGCGATCCACGTCCTGACATTATGCCGCTTTGCAAACCAAGAATAAGCGGCGCGTCCGTGCGCCTTGTTCGATCGCTCCGGATCGAAATCAAACTTACTTGCTGCCAGCACGCTTCAAGGTGAACTCACCGACCGCCAAGCCGATGTCCACACCTTCGCCCGCTCCAGCCAGCGCCAGCGAAACCGTGCCCTTGGTCAGCAATTGCACATGGCCGGACTTGACTACGCCGATATGCGCTTCGCCCTGGGCGTAATTTCCAAGCACATCATTGATCGTGTGCACGTCGGTGAACTTGCCGGTGCCGTTATCGATATGGAACTTGCCGACGGTCAGACCACCACCCTTGGCCGCGATTTCCACTGGCATGGTTGCGCCATTCTCACAAGTCACGGTGCCAGTTCCTTCAGCGTGCTTGTAAATCGCAGACCATCCAGTCAGCGAATAGTGAAGCTTGCAATCCAGATCCGCGCCGCTTGCGTAGGCATGGGTTGCGCCAAATCCAATGGCAGCGATGGCGGCTGTCAAAGCAATCGTTTTGATCGTCGTATGATTCATGACTAACTCCTGATGAAGAGGTCTTTGACAAGACAGCTGTGGGTTCACCACGCAATGTCCCAGAGTGATCCATCGCAAGCAGCGTGCCACACCACGTGAGTAAGTAAGTCATTGGTTTATAAACAAATAGGTACATATCCATCTGTGCGGATTGAGCGATTTATCGCGCGGGCCGTGCAAAATGCGGCTCTCATCACGTGACCTCAGAGCGGCCGTGCGAACGGATGATCAGACTCGATCCAAACACGCCAATGGGGCCAGCGACGCGAGCGTCAACGGTTGCGCCGATGTGCACACTGTTCAGTCGCCGCCGATCAGGATGAAGACTGGATGCAGGATGCGCACGTGTTGGCAGACGATGCGAAAGCAGGCCAACAAGGGTCCGGCCAGCAGGATCCCGGGGATTCCCCACAGCCAACCCCACATCAACAACCAGAGGAAAACCACGGTTGGGTTCAACGACAGTCGGTGGCCGATGATCAGCGGCGTGATCAGCTGTCCTTCCACGATCGCCATGGCGAAGAAGATGCCCGGCACGGCAAGTGCGTGTCCGAGCGTATCAAATGTCGTAAATCCGACAAACGTCAGCGCAACGATGGTGAATGCGGGGCCGACGTAAGGTGCGAAATTGAGCAACGCGGCAACCGCACCCCACAGTAACGGATTGGGCACGCCCATCAGCACCAGCACTCCAACGAGTGCCAGGCCCAGGCAAATATTGATCATGCTCACCATGACCAGGTAGCGCGACATTTCCTGTTGCACTTCGCGGGCGATCGCAACCACGAGTCGCTTCTCGTGCAGGCCTGGTGCGACCTCCACCATGCGGCGCAAAAAACCGTTACCGGATGAGAGAAAAAAATAGACCAGCAGCAATACGCTGGCAATCTCGCCGAGCGCACGTGGCGTGCTCGCAGCCATGGTCGACAGCAGCCCGGGTTGTTCACTGATCACGGTTTTCGGTGTCGAGGTTTGCGTCATCTCCTCGATTTTCTTGCTCGCTTCCTGCGCCTTGCGGATGGGTTCGCGCAGGCTGCGCATGCGATCCTGGATTGTGCGCATCGTTTGTGGCGCATGCGCGATCCAGTTTTGCGCAGGCTGTGCGAGGCTCGCGACGCCGAAAAGCATTGCGCCAACCAACGCGGCAACGGTGATCAGGCTGCCAATCAGGCGTGGCAGTCGGGCGTAGCGTTCGAGACCGGTGACCAACGGCGACAACAACAGTGATAACAACAACCCAAGGACGATCGGTATCAGGATGTCCTGCGCGATGTAGAAAACTGCAAAAACCAGTAAAACGAGAATCGCGATGACGCCACGTTTGAGCGTGCGCAGATCTGAGCGCCCACGTGGCGATGGGCTCGTGGGCCGCTCTTCGGCGGCCGGCTCAATGACCGTTATCGACTTCTCATCGAATGGCGGATCTTTCGCGTCGGCTGGAAAATCCGCAGCACTTGCTTCAGGTTCATTCACGGGTTTCCCCAGTCACGGCGAGGATGGTCAAGTCTGGCACAACACATAGTGACGCGGAGATAAAAAACCGGCGCCTGACTTCCATGTCAGGCGCCGATGGAATCCCGGCATCAACATTGCAGTTTCTAGGGGAGGGGGCGTCCGCAGTCTGCATGTCGGGGATGTCCATCCTTGGACGAGTCCCGATCCTTTTGGGACTGGCTACAGATGGTCTTGGAATTCCTTGACCTGTTTGTCGGCGATATCCCTCGCCACTCCGTAACGTTCCTGAACCTTGCCGGATAGGTACTCGGCATTGCCTTCGGCACGCTTCAGATCATCGTCAGTGAGTTTGCCCCACTTGGACTTGATCTTGCCCGACAATTGCTTCCATTGACCTGCGATTCGATCCTGATTCATAAGTCACCTTTTCTTGCAAGAGAGGAAAATCGTTCGATTTGCGCACGAATTGGGTTCGATCAACCGCGTGTTTTCAACGCCGCCGAATCAACCTTCTTCACACCTTTGACTGATTTGGCCACCGCAATGGACTTCTGCACCTGCGCCTTGGTGTCGAGCACGCCTGACAGAGTGACGACGCCGTTGGTCGTAGTCACATCAATTTCCGTGGACTCGATGCCCTTGGTGGTTAGCAGTTCGGCTTTCACCTTCGTGGTGATCCAGGTATCCGTACCTGGCTGGGCCGATTGATCTTGCGACATGGCTGCCGAAGCATTCGGTGCGTCGCCGGCGTAGGCGATACCCGCCGATCCAATCGCCAGAGCAGCGCCAAGGGTGGTGATGAGCAGACTATTCTTCATGCTGGGTCTCCTTTGATGAAACACTGGCTGAGTGATTTCGGCCAGGGCAGCGAATCTTGCCGCTGCGATGGAATAATCAATAGCCGTGCCAACGGATAAATATATTTAGGAACAATTACCTACAAGCATTTAACACCATCCAGAGAATGCAGCTTGCAAGGGCAATTTGCCGCTTTGATTGCGACTTGCACGATGCCCCGGCGACAAATCAGTGCAGGGCATCACGAAGACCAAATTTTCGACGTGCGCTGGAAGTTCGCGGAAGGTGCAGCGCGCTGCGCCTGCACGGTGGCCGCGCAATGGCGCTGTCGAATGGAGTGCTTCGCGCGGATCCGCGTCGATCAGACGGGAAGGAGAATGGTGAATGTCGTGCCGTGGTCTGGGACGGACGAGACGCGAATCTGTCCGCCGTGTTGTTGCACGATTTCTTTGCAGATTGCGAGCCCCAAGCCGGCGCCGCCGCGTTTGCTGCCAACCTGTACAAACGGCTGGAAGATCAAAGCCTGTCGAGAAAACGGAATACCGGTGCCGCTGTCGGTAACGGCGATTGCCACGTTTTCCGGCGTGCGATGCGCACTTAGCATGATGGTGCCGCCTGAAGGCGTATAACGCAGGGCATTGCCAATGAGATTGTCGAGTACGCGATCAAATGCGACGTGTGATAACGACAAACGTGGCAATCCATCATCAACTTCCAGTTCGAGCTCGACTCCGACGTCATTTGCCGGGAGTTTGAAACGGGCAACAGCCAGTTCAAGCACGTGGGCAATATCGGTCGGCATGCATTCCATGACTTGTTTGCCTTCGCGCAATCGCGAAAGGTCGAGCAGATCGCCCAACAGCCCGACCATGCGTGTAACTTCCTGCTGCACGGTGTCGTACAGTTCGCGATCGCGCGATCCGGGTGCGAACTGCAGCTTTTCTCCGAGCAAGCCCAAACCCATGCGGATGCTGGTAATCGGCGTGCGCAGCTCATGTGAGGCGCGCAACACGAATTCTCCGCGCATCTTGTCGAACTCGCGCTGCGTGGTCACGTCGCGCATGACCAGAACCACCCCCGGCCGTCCGCTTTCGCTCTCCACGAAGTTGTGCAGCCAATAAGCGAGGATGCGCGATTCGCCGTCGTGGTCGACAGTAATCTCGGGCTCTCCCGTGTGCGCGAATGCACCGGTCGCCAGGACATCGCGCACACCTGCGCCGATTTCCGCATCGCCGATTTCTTCGAATCGCTTGCCATTGGCGTCGCCGGTTTCAATTCTCAGTTGACGCTCAGCCACGGGATTGATGCGTTCGATCCGGCCAGTTTCCGAAAAGATCACCAGACCATCGCCGATGCTGTCGAGCACGGCTTCCGTGCGGCGTTGCTCGACAATGAGGCGCTCCAGGTTCGCTTCGCGAACCATGCGCAGCGACCGGCCCATTGATTCGAAATGGTGACCAAGCGCATTCAATTCGTCGATCGATCCATCGGCAAAGACGAAGTCGAAATCGCCGGCGCTCATACGCCGAACCATATTGTAGAGTTGATCTGATAGTTCAGTAACGCTACCTACCAGGCGGACTGTTGCAAACAATCCAATCAGCAGGGCCAAACCGGCAAGTGCGCCCACGAGGGCAATCATGTCGCGGCCGAAATCGCGCGCCGCTGCGCTGGCGTGATGCAATTCGTCGTTCTTGATCTGGCGCAAGTTGGATAACGCCTGTCCCATTTTGTCGAAATCGGTAGATAATTCCTGCGCACTGGACTGCGTCATGCGGCCGGCTTGCCAGATGCTTACCGCGTTTTCGAAATGGGTATAGCGTGCCTCGAACGTATCAAGCGCCTGAGTCTCGGCCTCAAGCGCGTAGTCATTGCGCGCCTGTGCGATGGCTTCGCGCACCTTCGACGCGCTTGCGTCATGGGCCTGTGCAGCCAGGCTTTCACTGGTCGGTACGCCAGGAGCGGTAACCTGATCGGAATTCGCCGGTGGCGTCAGCGTCATCTCAATGAGCGCGGCGATTTCGACGTGCAATGCGCGGGTAACGTGTTCAATCGCGTTGTTCGAACTCAAGTCCGCGCTAGCCAACGCGTCGACCTGGCGGGAGAGATTACGAATCGCGAACAACGCCAACGGCATCACCAGGCACATGATCGCGATGATGATGCCGTGGCTAAGCGTCAATCGTGAGCGTAGCCTCATGGGTCGGCGAAAACCTGGCGCTCACAATCCATATTGCTTGCGCTTGCGATACAACGTGGATACGTCGATGCCCAATGTCTTGGCTGCGGTATCCAGTGAAGAACTGGCAGCGATCACGCCGAGGATATGCGAGCGCTCGAGGTCCTCGAGACTCATCGACGCGCCAATTCGTGGCCGCTCGCTCGCGTGGCCCGAACCGGCGATCGACAACATCTCGACGTCTACTTGCACGTCGGCACAAAGAATCACTGCACGCTCAACCACGTTCTGCAATTCACGAATATTGCCTGGCCATGGATATGCGCGGATCGTGTCCAATGCCGCCTTGCTGAAGCTACGTGCGGGGCGGCGATAGTTTCCAGCGAAACGCAACAGGAACGTTTCGGCAAGCGCGCACAAATCCTCCGGTCGTTCGCGCAGCGGTGGCATGTGGACACTGATCACGTTGAGCCGATACAGCAGATCTTCGCGAAATTCCTTGCGCTTGACCATCTCGTTGAGATCGCGGTTTGTTGCCGCCACGATGCGCACGTTCGCGCGCCGCGTGACCGGGTCGCCGACGCGCTCATATTCGCGGTCCTGGATAAAGCGCAGCAGTTTTGGTTGCAATGGGAGCGGTACATCGCCGATTTCATCCAGAAACAGCGTGCCGCCGTCGGCCTGATCCACGCGCCCGAGTTTGTTTTCGGTGGCGCCCGTGAACGCACCGCGTTTGTGGCCGAACAATTCACTTTCCAGCAGTTCGGCCGACAGCGAAGGGCAATTCACGGTGACAAACTGATCCTTGGATCGCGGGCTGCAATGATGGATTGTGCGTGCCGCAACACCCTTGCCGGTACCGCTTTCGCCGAGAATCAATACGGTGGCATCCGTGTCGGATACCTGGCGCAGCGTTCCCAGCACTTTCTTCATCGCCGAATTGTCACTGTCCATCTCCACCATGCTGGTGGTGCAGTCTTCCTTTTCCAGCGCTTCGACGCGCATCTCCAATTGGCGAGCCTGAATCTGCTTGGTGGCCGCCATGCGCAATTGCTCTGGCGAGCATGGCTTGACCAGGTAGTCCGATGCGCCGGCGCGAATCGCATCCAGTGCGCTGTCGATGGATGAGTGCGCGGTAACAATGACCACGCGCATCCACGGCGCAAACTGGCGCAGCTTCGGCAACAAATCCAATCCCGAGACCTCGCCAAGGCGCAAGTCCAGAAAACACAGGTCGAACACCTCGCGTTGGGCTACTTCCTCGGCGTGCTCCGCATCGGACACAGCGGTGACCCGATGCCCGGCATCTTCCAGACAGTAGCGAAATGTACGCAGGATGTTCGGTTCGTCGTCGATCAACAGAACGCGTGTCTTGATATCAGCAGTTTCGGCCATTCCAGGCAGTTCCTTGAGTGATGATAAGGCGATGAATGATGGGGCTGGCGATCTTGCCGCTTGCATGATGATGTACATCGTATCCATGCAAGATGCAATGTCAGGATTCCCGCCGCAAAAGGCAACATACGGATTATAAACACAATAATGTTTTGGCATGGGAAGTGTAGAACATTATTGCATGAGGCAAACCTCGGCAATTCAGGTTATCAAAATGAAACGTCACCAAGACATCCTCCATCAGATCGTTCGCATCGTCCAAAGCGGCCATGATTTCTTTGTCGACGCCTACGCAGGGCTTACCGTCCCTGAACTACGCATGGCGTTCACTTACATCGTCGACGTCAAAAGCCAGTTTCTGACTGACTTGGCGCCTTGGGTTACGCTGTCGAACCAGCCGGTGACAGATGCGGACTCGCCGGTCGTGACGATCGAGCGAATCTACTCAGACGCCAAACGGGATTTCCACGGCAGCCGGCTTGAGTCGAGCGCCAACGAGCTGGGTTTTGGTGAGGCGCAACTGCTGCGTTTGGTCGAGCGCGCCTGCGAATCGACCGACGACATCACGTTGAAGCGCACCCTCAAGGCGTACTGCCCGCAGATTGTCATTTGCCGCGAAGCAATGTGGCGCCTGAGCGCGCGTCTGGCTGCATGAAACATTGGCCGCCGAATCATGTCCAACAGTTATCGTGAGCGAAGGATCGCCACTGTGAAGTGCGAGCCCGCACAGTTTTCATTCTCGGAGGGCAATGACACCGATGCTGGCAACATCGCATCGAACCCGGGATTCATTCATACACACGCAGTTTCAGGAGCATTCTCATGAGTACCGAAAAAGCCACGAAAGCCACCATCCATTCTGCCGCCGACAAACTGCACAACGGCATTAACGTTGCTGACGAGAAACTTGATGACGCGGTCGATGCGTTCAGTACGCGTCTGGCATCTCTCGAAGGTCGCCTTCGCGAGTACGGCGAGCAGTTTCTTTCCAGCGCCAAGGACGTCAGCAAAACCGCACGCAAGCACGCGACCACGCATCCCCTCGCCGCGTTTGGCGTAGCATTCATTGCAGGTGTAACCGTCGCGCGGCTGTTGCGACGTTAAGCCCGGGCTGGAAAGTCCTTGCTGCAATGTCGCTTCGTGTATGAACCAATGACGGAGAGAACCGCGCCATGCAATCCGTAGATCCAGAAACACGTGCGCAAGCCACAACGCCCTCGCTGGGCGATGTGGCCCACGACACGTCCGAATACGTGCAAGCATGGACATCATTGGTTGCCAGCGAAACCCGGCTGGCCCGTGCCAGCGTGGCGCGACTGGCAATTTCGGCGTTGTTGATACCGGCGCTGGCGTTGGCGATTACGCTGTGTGCAGATGCCTTGATCGCGGCAATCCTGCATCGCTGGCTGCATGACTGGAGCATCTGCCTCGGCATCGTTCTGCTGCTGAATCTGTGTGGATTGTTCGGACTGCTCGTGGCGATGCGGCGCTGGTGGCACAACCTCAGCCTGCCGCGCAGCCGCGGCGCGCTATCACAACTGATCGAGCGCATGTCATGAAACGTACTGATCCGGCTGCCCAAGTGCGCAAGGCACGCATCCAACTCGAAGTCGCCGAACGCGAGCTGGTGGAATCATCGCGACCCTGGGCGCGGCGCCTGCGCAGGCATCGTGAGGCGATCACGCTGGCTGGTGGATTCACCAGCGGTCTTGCGTTGGTGGTTCTGCCAGCGCGCTGGTGGGCACGGGCCGGTGCAGTTGCTGGTCGCGCTGCTGCCGGTGCCGCACGCTCGGTGCTGACGCCAATGCTGCTGGGTGCTGCACTTGCATGGCTAAGGCCAAATCCACCGGCCAGTAGCTCGGTCGCCTCGGAAAAAAAAGACCTGTAGCTGTCCACGCAAAAACCTGATCACGCTGCGCGCGGCAAATTATTTCACTGCTGGCATTCAGGCATCTGGACAAGAGGTGCCCTTGCCGAACCATCCGCGAACCGTCTTCCAAAGACTTGTTTCAACATGAGGAAGATGCCGGTAATGATTACTGCGGCTTGACGCCGCGGTCGGCATCGTCGCCGGGCTTGCCGTCGTGTGCGATTCTGGCAAGTGCTGCGAATCGGTCAGCCACAATGCCTGAGGGCCGAATCCATCGACATCTTCGACGTGCGCCTGCATCACTGACTTTTGCAGTTTGGCACCGTCAGCGGCCGCCGATGTCATCAGTACGTACTTATGGCTTTCGACCGCATTCTTCATCAGCCGATGCAGCAGGATGACGGGCTCGCCAGCAAGTTCCTCGAATTGTCGAACCTGCTTGATGGCGAATTCTCCCAAATGCACGAACGCCTTCAAGCTTAGCGAATCGATGCTTTTGCAGGCATCGCAGCCACAATTACGCCGGTCTTCGCGCAGTCTTTTTGCGCAATCTTCAAATGCGGGGAAGAACGAGCGTACCTGAGACATCACGTCGCGTCCGGCATCAACATCGTCACTCGCGGCTTCGCGATACAGCAACGCCGCGTCGCCTTCAAGCTTGTTCAGGATCAGTGGATGCCGCGCCTGGTCGATCACGGCGTTGATGAGATCGGTGATTATCTGCTCAGCATGGGTCAGTGTCAGGGTGCGATCGGTGACGAAGCGCGTATAACCGCTGATGTCGACGAGAACGAGATAAGCATGAACAAGGCGCATGAACGTGGCTCCGCAGGGTCGCCGTAGGCCCAAGAATTGACCGGGATTATGCGCCGGATCTTGCGACTTGTACGTCGAAATCAGCTGCGCTGCCGATGTCGCCTCGATTCGGAATTGAAGTGATGATTGCTTGAACGACGTCCCGGCGCATTCGAGCGCCGGGACGTCGTCATTGCGAGTGGGTCTTGCAGATGACGCTATTTGTCACATTTGTCGAGCATGTGCTCGGTGATTGTCCAGGTTTTGCTGGTCTTGAAATCCACGTCGTCGACTTCGCATTCGGTATCGTCGTCGGCGACCAACTTCACGTCGTAATCGCCCGCCTCAATTCTCGTGATTGTGTAAGAACCACCCGGTTCAATGGTGTCGTCCTTGCCATCACCCAATTGATCCGGGCCCCAGTTCTTGTCGCCGGCGTCGCTTAGATACAGATGTTGAATCCCGGTCTTCGAATTGTTGGCTACTTTGAGCGAGAGCGCCTGCGCAGCCGTTACCAGCCCCATTGCCAGCAAGATGCATACGATTGTGCGTTTCATGAAAATATCCCCAGTTCAGTTAAATGGATGGTTGAGCTCAGATCGAGTTATTTGCCTGCACTGATCTTCGCCGTAGATGCGGCGAGCAAATATCGTACCATGCGGATCAAGGCGCGCAGCAAGGCCTGCAGATCAGGCGGCATGGTGCGTGCCGTAGTGAACGTGAAGTGGGGATTGCGACCCATGCCGCGCGCAAAATGCATCAGCGCAGATGTGCAAACAACACGGCGATATATCCAACACAGGTACATCCAACTGCGTAATTGCGCTCTGTCCGGCAGTGAATCGCCGCGTAAACTCCGGGAGACTCATTGGGTTGAGTAACGTCGGCATGGTGCGCTCTGGTAGTTGGTGACATTACGCATCTTCTGCTCCAGTGGGTGCGGTGTTTCAGATCGGGCCCAGCAGTCTTGGGCCCGCGCCAGTGCTGCCCGTAACGGCCAGCTTGCTCAGCATGAAACAACCGCAGGCGGGGCGAAAAGCGTATGTCGAATGGCGGCTTTGGCGCGACTCGATTGGGACTACGACTGACTCAAAGTGGCCGAACGGCGACCGTGCTCAGTCGACGGTTGCTTCGCGCGCTGAGGCGACACTGCGCCGGGTTGGTTGGTGTCTCGCGCAATCCAGCATTGTCGATACCGAATGCACGATCATGGGCTATGCGCCCTGTTTAGGTATGCGACCTTCTTTGATCTCGGCAGTTGTTTGATGGCCCATTCCGCTTGCGATGCAGTCGAGCGATCGGGGAACTGGCGAGATCCTATCAAACGCGTTGGCGGATGAGCGCGCGTGTACTTTGACCCTCGTCCTTCTTGATGTGCTTTGTATCGGGCTAGAAGATCGTTAGTGATCCCGGCGTAGTAGCTCCCACCCTTGCATTCGAGCAGGTACACACACCAAACTTTCTCGCGTAACAAAGGCTGTTTCACTTTGCCACCCCGAATCAGGTTATGCCCTGTCGCTACTTGCGTTCAAAACAAGCCCTCTCAGGAAACAAGCTGCGCCGTATTTTACGGCGCAGTTGGCGGTAGGCTAAATGGGAGTGGATGGATCATTCTTCGTGTTTCGAAAAACAATCTATTGCGTATCAGGACACCTAGATTGCAAAGATTCTTGCATTTGTATCACCCGCACTTGCTATACCCACAACTCAAACACGTAGCGCAGCCATCCATCAGGATGACGGCGTTGGTGTTGCACTTGTGGCACATGGTGGCGCCGGGGGGGAAGGTGTTGTCGGCGTCGGACGAGGTGTCAGCTTCATCCATTGGGGAAGACGCGGTTGCAGATTTGCGCGCGGCTTCGCCGCCGTTGCCGGATATGTCGACGTCGATGCCCTGGCCGGATTTGCGCTTGGCGCTTACTTCAGGCTTTTTTTTTGCGCTGTCTTTGTTTGCGCGGGCTTCATACGCGGCGCGCTTTTCGGCAATCAGCTTGCGCTGTTCGGGGTCGAGTTCCGGATCGTGCATGAGACCGATCATTTTCAGGTGTTGCTCGATCAGCGCGCCGAGTTCGGCGACGATGCTCGGCATGTAGACGCCGCCAGCCTTGAAGTAGCCGCCGCGCGGATCGAACACCGCTTTCAATTCTTCGACGAGAAAGGTGACGTCGCCGCCTTTGCGGAACACGGAAGACATGATGCGCGTTAGCGCCACGATCCACTGAAAGTGGTCCATGTTTTTCGAGTTGATGAAGATCTCGAACGGGCGACGCATTTCGTATTCGGTGCCCTGGTTGAGCACGATGTCGTTGATGGTCACGTACAACGCGTGCTCGAACAGTGGCGACTTGATCTTGTAGGTGGCACCGATGAGCTGAT